>Ga0187827_10006514_pt1 | contig 13319 bp, 9 predicted proteins | sample ETNtaG_39_FD_167969 | JGI IMG/M metagenome (GOLD analysis project Ga0187827, IMG submission 167969) | Marine microbial and viral communities from oxygen minimum zone, Eastern Pacific Ocean - ETNP2014_SV_150_PacBio MetaG (Illumina Assembly) | ecosystem: Environmental > Aquatic > Marine > Hypoxic... | reverse complement strand
CTCAGATACAATAAACGCATATATCAGATGGTTTAACCAATCTATTGAATGGCAAGACTCCACAGATAATAGGGTAACACCTATGACAGACGGAGCCTTCACCATAGCAGACACAATAAACGCCTCCAGCATAACTAAAAACCAAAACTGGACAGCCATGATCCAGATTGATGATGGCACAGTTAATGCTACAGCCTTTGTAAACGCTTCCTTGGTAGTAAGGAACTCACCTCAGAATATCTCTGATGTAACCTTTAATTCCACACTAACATACAATAAATCCAATGAAGACATTACATTATGGTTAAGATTAACTGATAAAGACAACGAAACAGCCTTCAGAGTCCATACAAGATGGTTTAATCATACAATTGAAGATCCATCTGTAAAATCAACAATAAACATCTCATTGGACACCTTAACAAATGTCTCTACCCTGTTTGCAGGAAACCTAACAGCGGGTTCTAATTGGACAGCTATGGTAAGAACCTATGATGGAGACTTCAACTCTTCATTTGTTAATTATTCCATGACAATAGGAGATGGTGATTTACCAGGAATAAACTTCTCAGACAACACTCCTGGAAATGATTCCACACTAACAGTAGCCTATGCAGAAATAAACATTAGTATTAATGAGACAAACCTTGCTAATCTAAGCTATTACTGGAATAATACGAATTATACAGTGTATAATGATTCCTTGGTACTCATGATGAACTTTGATAACAGAAGTGAATTAGGAGAGAATAATACATTTATGGCAGACTCCAGCAAGTACAATCATAATGGTAATGGCACTGCATTTGATCACAATGAAATTGTAGTTGGAAAATATGGTCAAGGAATTGACTTTGATGGAAGTGATGATTATATTAATCTAGGTGCTAAATCTCTTGGAACCTCACCAATAACAATTTCAGGTTGGTTCAATGCTGATGCATCACAAACAAAAGGAATGTTTAGTCTGAACACAGGTGCAGGAATGTTAGTGTATTATGGATCCACAGACAATGGAGGTCTGTCAACCATGTTAGGATTCAGAGGAGAGCATGAAATGGCATCGCCTTCATCATCCTTAACTGCAGGAACTTGGCAACATATTGCATATGTCTATAATGGGGCAGATGACGACTTAGTAACAAGTTATGCCATATATATTGATGGAGTAAATCAAACAGTAAGTAAAAGAGGAGGTGCTATAGGAGGATCCACTACCAATAATTATATAGGTCGTGAACAAGCAGCATCTTACTTCAATGGTAAAATGGACGAAATTAGAATTTGGAATCGTTCCTTAACACCAGAAGAAGTTCTCCAGCAGTACGAATCATCCCTAACAAGAATAAACACAACCCATTGGGAACTGTATACAAACAATACCGTGAATGATGGAGAATCCTACAATTACTCAGCAACTGCAACAGATACTGCAGGAAATAGCAACCAAACAGAGATGAGAACATTAACAGGTCCTGCAGGTAACACAGCCCCAACAATCAACCAAGTTCTCCTAAACTCATCTCCAACAATAAACAACTACACCTATGAGAATATCACAGTATGGATTAACGCAACAGACGCAGACGCAGATACCATAAATGCCTATGTAAGATGGTTTAACCAATCTATTGAATGGCCTGACTCAACAGATAATAGAGTAACTCCAATGGGAGATAATGTATTCACCATAGCAGACACCATAAATGCATCAAGCATAACAAAGAATGAAAACTGGACAGCAATGATCCAGATTGATGATGGCACAGTTAATGCTACAGCCTTTGTAAACGCTTCCTTGGTAGTAAGGAACTCACCTCAGAATATCTCTGATGTAACCTTAAATTCCACCCTAACATACAACAAATCAGATGAAGACATCTCATTATGGCTAAGAGCAACAGATGTAGATAATGAAACAACATTCAGAGTCCACACCAGATGGTTCAACCATCTGACTGAAGATACAACATTACAATCAACGATAAATACCTCATTGGATGTCTTAACTAATGTCTCAACAGTAACAGCTGGAAACTTGACAGCTGGATCTAATTGGACAGCTATGGTAAGAACCTATGATGGAGATTTAAATTCCTCATTCCTGAATTATACAATATCTATAGGGGATGGAGACCTTCCAGGAATTAACTTCTCTGACAACACTCCTGGAAATGACTCCACCTTAACAGTGGCTTATGCAGAAATAAATATTAGTATCAATGAGACAAATCTAGATGAATTAAGTTTCTATTGGAATAATACGAATTATACAATGTTTAACGAAAGTACTCAACTCTTGATGAATTTTGATAACAGAAGTGAATTGGATGAAAACGGATCCATAGTAAAAGATTTCAGTAAATACAATAATAATGGAACAGTTGTGGGTGCGGTTGTAAATACAACTAATTGTATAAGTGGAAATTGTTATACTTTGGATGGAACAAATGATTACATCCAAATTCCTGAAAATAATGGAGATCTAGATATCCGAGATAACTTTACTTTAATGGCATGGGTTCATGTTACAGGAAGTGGATCCGGGGAAGATAATCAATATGTTATTGATAAACAAAATGTTTATTCTCTTTTTATAGAAGATGATGAACGAGTTACCTTTTATGATGGAGGTGGAACAACTACTACAGATACCATTAATCTAAATCAATGGCACCATATAGCTGCCACCTATAGTTCAGGAGCTTCCTCTGATCAACTTAAAATCTTCATAGATGGAAAAGTAAGCACTACAGGAAGTGAAAATGCTCCAGTATCAGTAACGGATCAACCACTAAGAATAGGATGTTATACTAATAGTGGTGGTGCTTGTGGCAGTTCATGGGGATTCCAAGGAAATATAGATGAGCCAATGATAATTAATCGAACGTTATCTGAAGTGGAAATGTTACAATACTACAAATCACGAATAACAAAACTAAACACAACCCATTGGAACTTCTTCACAAACCAAACAGTAAATGAAGATGAATCCTACAACTACTCAGCAACTGCAACAGATACTGCAGGTAATAGTAACCAAACAGAGATGAGAACATTAACAGGTCCTGCAGGTAACACAGCCCCAACAATCAACCAAGTCCTCATAAACTCATCAGCACTCAATAATAGAACTAATGAATCAATTTCATGCTGGCTAAACGCTACTGACTCTGACTCCGATACCATAAATGCATATGTCAGATGGTTTAATCTATCATCAGCATCAACAACAGCTGTTGAAAATGCAGATCACACTGATATTAGAAATGTCACAAATGAAGATAATAAAATTGTCCTTGTTGATACATTAAATTTCGGAAATACCACAAAGAACCAAAACTGGACTTGTATGATCCAGATAGATGACGGAACAGTAAACGCAACAGCTTGGATAAACTCATCAACAATGAATATCACAAATACTCCTCCTGAAAAACCTCTACCAGATTTCCCTATCTTCAATTCAACTATTACCAACAGAACAACACATTTCAACTGGACAGCTGTAGGAGATCTAGATAATGACACCATAACCTACGACTTATACATCGAACGAGTCTATTGTGGAGATATTAACCTCCAATGTGATACAGAATTAATAGAAGTAAATGACCTCACAGGTAACAATTACACCATAACAGATGTCCTAGACGTAGACTCCAGATATAATTGGTCAGTAAACGCCACAACAAACGATGAAACAGTCATTTCAGATGAATTCAACTTTACGTTAAACTCCTTACTCAGCCTAACCCTCACAACATCAACAGTAGACTTTGGTACCATGGATAATGGAGTAAATAATGACACATTAGACTTTAACCCACATCCATTCGTTGTTGAAAATAGTGGAAACGTAGTTGCCAATATTACATTAAATGCATCTTCACCACTTTTCACCTCAAGCTCAGCAACATTCGATACCTACTTCTGGCAATTTGCTGTAGCAAACAGCACAGCAGAGAATGCCAGTTTCAACTGGACTGGATCTCAAACGTCCTTTGAAAATGTTTCCAACAATGAAATACAAGTAATTAGAGAATTAAACTGGTCAGATAATAATGATTCGGCCTTTATTCACTTTAACATTACTGTTCCAGAAGATGAATTGGCTGGAGAAAAATCAACAAACGTAGTATTAACAGCACGATGGTGGACGAATGCGACAAGTTAAGATGAAAAACGTCATGAAAATGATGATAATCATGGGCATTTTCCTAGCACTAGCCACCTCCACCTTCGCCCTAGGTATTAGTCCAGCCAAAAAAGTAATTGATTACGCTCCAGGTACGCATGAAATTAAATTCAGCATCTTTAACGATGAAGGAAAAAGTTTCCGTGCAGCTATAGAACTACGAGGAGAAATTGCTGAATATGTGCAGATCAAAGAGTCCATTGTAGTCATGAGATCAGACGAAGCTTCAAAAGAAATCACTTTGATTGCCAACCTTCCAGAAGGATTTGATGAACCCGGACTCAGAGGAATGGAAATCGTAGTTATTGAAATTCCAGATGAATTTAATAGTGAAACGAATGTGATATCGGCCTTAACGTCAGTAGCGGCTGAATTAAACATAAGAGTACCATTCCCTGGAAAATATGCCATTGCCAGTATTGATATCGGATCAGCAGAAGTAGGAGACGAAGTACGTCTTGCAGTAATGATGCAAAATTATGGTAAACAGCCTATCTTCAAAGCAAGAGCCAATATCGAGATATTTGGAGCTACCTATGAAAGTATTGCCAAATTTGAAACAACTGAAATTGGATTAAACCCTCAAGAACAAGGAAAAATGATTGGAATATGGAAAGCTGACGTCAATCCAGGAGTCTACCATGCCAAAGCAACCATTTACTATGATGACCAAAAAATTGAAGTTGAGAAAGACTTTAGCGTAGGTAAAGCAGGATTAGAAATCTCTAAGATTATCCCTGAAGAATTCAAATTAGGTGATGTTGCCATATTCGATATATTCCTACAGAACAACTGGAATAAACAATTAACAGGAGTTTACAGTAAAGTAATCATAAAAGATGACAAAGGAACCATCTATGGTACCTACAATACAGAAACGATAGATATTAACCCGAATACTGAAGAAATGGTGAAAGCATACTGGAATACAAGAGATGCTGTCCAAGGAAACTACCAACTCCACCTAGCAGTCTACATAGGAGAGACCATCATTGAAAAAGTAGAAGAATTCCAAGTAAACATTAATTCCATCTCAATGCTATCAACAGGACAAGTGACAGGAACCAACACAGGGTTAATTTCAAGAGAAAGTATCTTATCCATGTTAGTCCTCATAATGATCATCCTCAACATTGGTGGATTCATATATTTCAGAAGGAGAAGAACAAAGAAATAGAAACACAAAAAGTTAGATTAAATATAATAACTCAAGAATCAAATAAAAAGATTTAACGCTTCCTAAAATAGACCTTCACACTTCCATTATAACTTCCTAAATCTACTTTCGATGGAACACTCAATTGCACACTCACATTTTCAGAAGTATGTGGTTCAAGAACAAAATCATTTATGCCAAAGGTAATCATTTTCTTAATGGGTCCCTTTGCTTGTAGATGAACATCAACGGAATATTCATCAGAATTATTGATAACCACAACCTTACCAGAAGACCCTCTATGAGCTAGAGTACCAAAATGAAGTCCATCAGTGTCGACATTAAAAGCAATTTTCCTTTGATTATCTGTAACAGTGACATCAGTTACTATAGTAGTAATTTGAACTAAATCTGCAGAACTATGCCATACATAACCGAGTGCCATTAAAGAAAAAATCAATACTATTAAACAAATTTTTACCGCTTTCATAGGTCACTTCTTCCTCTTACCTTTTGTATCATGATGATGTAAATACATAACAAAATAACCACCCACGGCAATCAATCCCATCAATAATAATATGATCACGGTTAGTAAAAAATTAGTAGCTGTAAAAAAACTAATAGGTTTTTCTTGTATAAAATCCTTCCCATTATAAAATTCCAGGATCCGAGTAGAAACTCTATCGAGATAAGATACATGAACCTCTCCTAAATAGACTCCATAGGCAAGATCATCACGCTCAAAAAAAAGATCGACTGTATGTGAAGCCCAAGGATTTAAAGTAAATTGACTACTCTCAACAGTCTTAATTTCATTCCCTTGATTATCCTTAATAACAAATCGTGCAGTAATATCTGCCAAAACTTCATTCCACTGGGAGGTCATTTCAACCGTAACTTTCCCCACATTTTTCGTAGTATTAATGATAACATTATCTATCTCTACATGGATATCCCCAATCAAGAATTGTTGCTCATTCTCTCTGATTTGGTCATCATATCGTGCAGTTGCCTTAGCTATATATTGACCAATTTCCTGGCCTGTAGTAGGCCATGTTAACACTACAGTGTCCTCAGATAAAGAAGGCAATGAAATTCCTGCTTTTGAGACTGAGCCCACTTGTGCCCCAGATTTATCTAATAATAAGACATCCAATCCAAGATTCTCAACTGCACTTTTTCCAAGATTACTGAGTCTAAAATTCATTTCTAAAGGATCTCCAGCATCTACACTCCCAATTTGATTGAAATCCATCTGTAAAAAAGGACCATTATGAGGTACAAATAACTTTACAACATGAACCACGGCTGCTCGAGCAATTATACCTGCAGGACGACTCTCACCTGACTCAAGAGGAGGGTCAATTTGCTGGATGTATATCTTTATCTTATGTTCTCCAGGAGTTAAATCGTTATCAGAAAGATCAAGATGATAAAAAATCTCTGTACGTCCACTCAAAACAACAAAACCAGGGTTTTCAATTCCATGAAATACTACAGGAACTTCTTTAAGATCACTTAATGCAAATAATTTAACATAATCCTTCCCATCGGGCAAAATAGTAAACGAACGTTCTTTAGAGATTTCATCTCCATAATTAATATTTACCAAAGGAGGAGTTACCCCAATCCGAGCAATCCCCAAAACACTAGGAACAAAAACCACCAACAGCAGAAAGAGTAAACAAATCCTCACTGATGATGAAATTCGCATAGTTATACCTCTAGATTCTTAATATTTAAATGTTCCGAGCTACAATACCTCTAACCAGAAACCACAGCAGCGAATGTAATCGTCTCTGTCAGATCTCCTGCACGCTCATCCTCTGGAACTGTTGCATTGATCAAAAAGTAGGCTTGATCATTAGTATCACTGAAATTCAAATTACTAGCGAATGCAGTTCCTGCTGCATCAGGAAGAACTGCGTATGCCTGATTTGCAGAGTCGGTACAGTCTCCCCCAGTGGTATTTTTACTATCAACCCAGCTACATCGCACATAAAAACAGGTATTATCTGCTGCGCAACCTGTAGTCCCAGTAAAGGGTCCCATACCTGCAGCTGATTGACCCGTATCATATATTTCAATATCTACAAGAGTAGATCCATCATTTTGAACTGTAAAGTTAGAAGTTACATTAGTGTTATTCCAACCATCCATGGTAGAACCTCCTCCATGAGTAAGAGAAGCATTTTCACTTGAATTCCAAGTCCCAGGTTCTAAAGAACCAAGAGCTACAGTAGAGAGAGGAACAGAAATTTGAGTTGAAGCTTGAACTTCAGCTGTCAAAGTACCGAGACCTGTACTGTTAGTAGAAAGCATCCCAGTAATAGTCATCCCGTCTTCAATCTCTGTTATTTTTGATAAACTAAAGAACATTCCTACAAAAACTACAGCTATTCCTACAACTACTAAAAATGCCAGGTGATTGTTTGTGATTTCTTTCATGTTTTTTGTCCTCTTATGATGCAGATGCTGCAAACGTAATACTTTGAGTAATATTGATCGCTGCCTCATCATCTGGAATAGTCAAATTTATCAGGAAAAATGCTTGATCTTTTGAATCTGTATAATTAACACTTTCAGCAAATACAGTCCCTGCAGTTACAGGCATTGCAGTATAAATACCTCTTGCATCAGCACATTTAGTTCCAGAAGTTCCATTATCTTCAACGGTTGCACATCGTACATAATAACAAGTATTAGAACTTATACAGCCAGAACTACCAGCAAATGAGCCTTTTCCAGCAGTAGCTGAAGTTTGATTCTCATCATAAATCTCAATATCAATAGGGACGGAACCATCATTTTGAACTGTAAAATTTGATGTAAGATTAGTATTGTTCCATGCAGCCATAGGGTCTGCGCTTCCCCCTAAACTACTATTTTCGCTAGCATTCCAGGATCCAGGGGTTAAAGTACCCAAATCAATACTCCCACTAACAGTAATATAAGTAGTACTACTCACTGTAATATCGACGGTACCGGTAACAGCTCCAGTTGCACCCATCCCTTGATCTATCATCTCAATTCGATAAAGGCCGATAATGGTACCCACAATAATAACTACAGCAGTTAAAACCAACAAGATTGCCAAGTTATTATTTGAATATTCCATTATGTATCTGACCTCGGTGCAACTTCTGCAAATAATCTCCCAGTAGCATGTGCTGAAATAGGTTGAGCTGACGATTCAGTAAGTATTGTGCCCGTTCCTGTTTGAAAACCACTCATTTGAGGATCTAATTCTGCAATTTTATTAAAAAGAACCAATGTGCTTCCTAGAGCTATAAAAATGACAACAAAAATAAGTAAAGTCAACCCTTTTTTCGACACTTCCATAGTATTACATGTATTTTCCTATTTGGAGTATATAAAGTTTTCGTGACTAGGGTATAAACCCACATTCTGGGTGATACAAATATATCATTATGATACAAATAAAAATATAATCAAGAAAGAAACATTTAAATAGATATCAATATGATACACTATTACATGCCGAACGTAATACATATCAGAGTTGGAAAGAAAATAAAGAAAGAGATGATGAATCTCATCAAAGATGAACTCTTTACCAACCAAACTGAAATAGCACGTGAAGCCATAAGAGACTTGATCCTCAAGTATAGAGGGGAAAAAAAGTGAAGCATTCGTACATAAGAATAGTAGTTATACTACTACTCAGCCTCACATTGATCTCTTGGCTAGATGTATTTCCAAAAGAAATAGATGAATTGACAGGATTAGCTTCTGGAGCAGTAACAATGTGTATTAATACAAGACCAGAAATCAATCAATCGTGTGAAACCACCATAAATGCCTCAAAAACTTTCAATTGTCTATCCATTAATGGAAGTGCCAAAAATCTAGATCAAAATGTCTCATTTTCAGACAACACATCACTTTTCAATATTCAAACCTTCCCAAGCCTCACCACGAATACAACAGGAAATATATCATTCCTAGCAACAGAAGATAATGTCGGATTACATGACATTAAACTCACCGTAACAGAAAATGGATCTTGTAGTAATGGAGTTTCATCCCTAGCATTCACTCTTGAAGTAATTAGCACATGTACCAATGCTGTTCCAGAGTTAAACGTCTCTTGTAACACTTCCATCAGTGTAGGAAATTACTTTCAATGCTATGTGAGTGGTTCTGCAAAAGATGATAATCAAAATGTAACAATTTCTGATAACACAAGTATATTTAACGTTACAACCCTCCCAACGTTCGAATCAAATACTTCTGGAAATATTAGCTTTACTCCTACTGAAAATGACCTAGGCCTCCATCAAATCAATCTCTCCATCTTGGACAATTCATCATGTAGAGATCTACAATTGAGCACCTTTGTCCTCTATAATCTTTCTGTAGTAAGAATCTGTGGAGATAATCAGTGTCAAGCAAATGAAAGTCAAACAAGTTGTCCAGAAGACTGTGGTACCCCTCCTGTTGCAGAAGAAGAGGAAGAGGAAGATAAAGATGATGAAGGTAGAAGAAGATCTAGAGCCCCATCCAAACCATCTCCAGATGGAAAACTAGATACTCCAACACCTACTGAAGATACTGACCTTATAGATACACTAATAGATGATGAAGATATAGAAAAAGAACCATCAATAGAAAAAGCGGCAAAAACATTTAGTAAATGGCTTATTTCAAAAATAAGAACCAATATGGCAGGATTAGTGGGTAAAGGTTTGAATGGAATAAAAAGAATGGGTATTAAATTAAAAGAAGATGCAGTTACAAGAGCTATTCTTTTAACTTTAATAACCATAGGAGCACTAAGCTATTTCCATTATGCCAGGAAAAAGAGAAAAAGAGGGAGAAAAATACTTGGAAAAAATAAAAAAAGAAAAGAAAAAACAATCCAAAAATAATTAATTCTAATATCTTCAACTTAATTTTCCCTTCATTCTAGCCAAATGTATGCTCAAACCCAAAAAATATTCCACCTCCGATTCCTTTATATTTCCTACATAATTATATTATATTCCTACATTATTAGTTAATCTTATATATGATGACTACCAAAATCTACATTGGTGTCGGTAAAGAAGTCTTTTTCAGCTAGTAGAGCTAAGAATTCAAAAGAAGAGCTAGCTCTATCGCTCTTACATTCTCTAAACACCTCCCAAATTGAACAATTCGTTCAAGCAACAGAAGACTTAATACCGACATCTATTTTCTCTAAAAAACTGAGTTGTTTTGAAGCTTTAGTCAAATTTCTCCACGAGAATAAACAATTCTCTTTTAGAAAAATCGCCACCAAATTAAACAAATCCTACCGAAATATTTGGCTTACCTATTCACATGCTAAAACGAAACACCCCACACCAATTACACCAAAACAAACTCAATTCTACATCCCACTCAGCATAATTGCAAAACAGGACTCTGTCTTAACAGCTGTCACCATTTTTCTGAAAGACCGGCACCACCTTTCTTTCAAACAAATAGGACAGCTGTTGGATAGATCCAACAAAACACTATGGACGGTATACAACAGAGCTAGGAGGCCAAACAAATGAGTTTGAACCTATCTAGTATGGCAAGCATGGGAGAGTCTACCCTAGTGATGACTCTTGCAATCCTACTAGCTGTTGGAATCATAGGAAGAATGCTATGGAAAATATTCAATCCATGGAACTATGAGAGAGTTCTCCACCTGACGTTCAAGTGTAGAGATCTTCTCATACAAGGAAAACTAAACCGAGCCAAGAGAGTATACAAACTACTCGAAAAGAAACAAAAGTCGTGGAAAGACAAACTAGAGAAAGAAGCAATAGGGAAAACTCTAAGATCATTAGCCTTGGAGATTAAAATAGCCACACCGTTACAAACAGATTACAAGATAAAAGAAAAAATAAAATCTACTTCCGAAAAAGCTAAACTATCTCTTGATCTGGCAAATATCAAACACCCTAACCTAACACAACATGGAATTACTGCAATTGTCCTTCTCTTGTTAGTAACAGGAGGATTCTTCATAACATCCCAGGAATCCATAACAGGATTTACCGTCTATGAAGAAAAATCTCAATTACTCTCCCTAAATGCCACTTTCAATACCTCTGATGAAATATCTCTAGATCAACTCATCAATATCACCTCACTTTCCATCTCAGGAACATTGTTAGGAGAAGGCTCAGCTACCGTCTATATTGAACACAATAACACGAAAATAAAAGTAATGGAAATAGGCTCAGAGTCTACTACAGATATTTCCCTTCCTTCAGTACCGGGCCCTCCAATAATTGAAACTACAGATATTTCCACCAAACAAATTACTGCACATCTTACCTACCAAGAAGACACACCGTATGATAATGATAATGACGGTAAGACAAGCCATGATGACATCATAGACTTCACTCTTGCCACCTCAACATTCAATTGGAATGTTACTGAGGAAAATATCTGTGCAGAATGGGAAGTAATAGATGAACTCTCAGGTAGTTCCACATTATTCTGTACAGGATCATCAGTATGTTGCAGCTTAGTAGATTTAGCACCATCTCATGAGGTATGGAATGAACCACTCTTACTCTATGAAGGATTGTATGATTCCACAACAGATAACACAGTAGCAGCAAGAGTTCTCTATGCAGATATCTCCACTTCATTGAATATTCCAACTGAAGTCATAGCATCCGAATGGGATAGCCTTCCAGCCACATTCCAAGATACAAAAATTGAATTTACTAATGAATGTCAAGAATCTTGCCTTATGAATACACTTCATGAAGGGATAAAACTTATCATAGAACTAGAAAACGCATCTCTTACAATAGATTCCTTAGAATTTACCTCAAGAACTCCTAAGACAGTCCTCACCTTCCCTCCAACATTCCAAAAAGAAATCCCAACCATTAAGCTCACTCCAGGCCAAAACATTTCATTAGACTTAACACAATTTGTAGAAGATAGAGACACAACACAACTCAACTATTCATATAATACCTTGGAACATATCATCATTACATTTGAAAATAACACAGCATACATTGCATCCATAGATAACTACACAGGAATAGAATTTACATTCTTAACGGCAAATGATTCGTCAGCAATCTCCACATCAAACTTATTCACAATACATATCCAACCAGAAATAGAAGCAGATGAATCAATCACTCAAATTTCTGGAGTTACATTAGGACAACCAGTAAGATGGGCTAAAAACATCAAATTAAACAGACTAGAAGATAATGTCAGCATTGTACTAGCAAGTGAATCAAGCAACATCACTGTAATCTCAATAGAAGATAATGATCCATACATAGTACCTTCTTCAAATATCAAAGTAGCATACAAAGACACAACACAAACCCTCAAAGAATATGAAATTGTAAAACAGGTTGAAGAAGTTGACAAAGATATCCAAGAACTCATCTCCAAAAAACGAACACTCATTACAGATAAAACTGCTCTAAGAAATACAAACAGAGAAATTATAGGATTAGTAGAACAACGAGACTCAATTACAGGAGCAGTTATTCTAGATACAGGAAGTAAAGGTTACATAACGCGATTCTTTGAGTGGTTATTCATAAGATTCAACGCACAAATTACAGGAGCTGTTATTGGATTACCTCAAGAAATTGAATCAGCTCCAAATACTACAATTATTGTTGAAGACCTTGTAGAAGAATTAGTAATTGAATACTACACCCCAGGCCCTTCAGCATTTGAATCACCAACTGAGAAAGGGAAAAGCATTACTATAAGCTCAGATATCCACTACACAAACATCACAGCCTTCACATCTATCCCAGAATCTAGCCCAGGAGCAGTCTCACTCTTCCATATTATCAACAACACAAGAATACCAACAAAAATTATCAGTTACCAAGATACAAACAACAACTCTCTTGTCGACACAATATATTGGATTGTCCCGCATCTCTCCAATCAAACCTATGAAATAGATCTAAACATCTTAAACAT
>Ga0187827_10006510_pt1 | contig 13323 bp, 13 predicted proteins | sample ETNtaG_39_FD_167969 | JGI IMG/M metagenome (GOLD analysis project Ga0187827, IMG submission 167969) | Marine microbial and viral communities from oxygen minimum zone, Eastern Pacific Ocean - ETNP2014_SV_150_PacBio MetaG (Illumina Assembly) | ecosystem: Environmental > Aquatic > Marine > Hypoxic... | reverse complement strand
CCAGTGGAAAGGTAAAATGCCTGTGGTTTTTAATAAAAAAATAAAATGATTCTTCCAAGAGGATTCATTTTAAAACTCCTACCACCAACCACGAGGAATTTTGGTCAAAAATAGGTTCGCTAGTGTGCCTTATGTGTGTCAAAATACTTATTTCTTGAAAGAAGAACTAAAAAAGTGGTTGAGGCAGTAGGACTTCGGACCTACGAATATCGGATCCAAAAGCTGGCGCAATGCTGAAAAGTGCTCAAAGTTTGTCGGTTTAACTTAGTTTTTTTATTGATATTGATTTAGAAAAAATACGTTTGTAATTGAATTGAATGAGCGATCAAAAAAATTATTTTAATTTTTTTTGATAATATTGAATTAATTTTTTTTTCTTTGAATTAAAGCATAAATTGTAACTGATAGAGTAATCATTAAACCATAAATAAATTGTATATAAAAACCAGAAAGGCCAAGAGCGACAATCCCTGATTCAAGAGAGCCAATTATTAGCACTCCAATAAATGAGCCGATAATAGTTCCTTTTCCACCAAACACAGAAGTTCCTCCTACAAAAACAGCAGCCAAAGTTGTTAACATTAACCCTGAACCTTGAGTAGGCCAAAAGTATAGCATTTCATACATGGTAAACATTCCCGCAAAAGCTGAAAAGAAACCCAACTGAACAAAAGCAATAATTTTAACATTATCAACATTAATTCCCATCATTTGAGCGCTTGCTTTGTCATCTCCAACGAAGTGAATATGATTTCCAAATTTATGATATCGATAAATCCACTGCATCATTAGTGTTAAAACTAAAAACCATATAAATTGTGCAGGAATGTATCCAAACACTTTTGAGACGAAAAGAGTATGATGCCAGGTGTATTCAGCAACATCAACAATGGCTATTCCGCTTCCCTTTGCAACAACATTTACTAAACCTCTCCAAAAAAACAAAGTGCCTATTGTTGCAACTATGGAGGGTATCCCAATTTTTGTTACCAAAAGTCCATTAATTAATCCCGCAAACATTCCAAGCGACATACTTGCTAAAAAAGCTAAAAAAAAATTTCCTTCAGTACCTGTTAATACCATACCGAAAGTTAAAGATGTGATACCTACAATTGATGGAAAAGATAAATCGATTTCACCAAGGGTGACCACAAAAGTCGCTGAGATTGCAATGATACCAAAAAAGGGCATAGACTGCATAAATGCTCGGTAAATCGGGAAACGTGAAAACGCCATTGGGGCTCCAAAAAGATAAATAAAATAAAGGATAATAGCAATTACAAATATACTGATTTCCAACCTGTGTGTTTTAAAAAAATAGCTATTAAGAAAATTATTAATCATGTTTCATTTACTTCAATACGGCCAGACTCATGTAAATCAATCATTTTTTTAACAAGTTCATTTCTTGAAATTTCTTCTTTAAAAAATTCCCCAACAACTTCCCCACGATCAATAATTATGAATCTGTCTGCGGTTCCGTAAACATGAAATATATTATGATCAATAAATATAGCTGACTTATTTTGATCTTTAAGACCTCTTACAAAATTTAAAACTTTCTCAGTTTCCTGAATTGATAACCCCATAGTTGGTTCATCAAGAATGATCAAGTCTGAGTCAAAGTACAATGATCTACCAAAGGCAACCCCTTGTTTTTCACCACCAGAGAGTCCTTCAACAGGAGAGTCAACAGTGATAGCTTTAGATGTGAAACCTATATAGTCTCGTAATATTTTTTCAGATTCTTTTCTTTGTTCCTTGATATTCATAAAACCTAAAAAGTTTGTTATTTCTCTACCTGCAAACATATTTCTGTATAATTCTTGTTGATCGCATAGAGCTCTTTCTTGATAAACTGCCTCAATTCCCATTTTTCTTGATTGAGCGACAGATTTAATCAACACCTCTTTATTTTTATAATAAATATTTCCTGAATTAGGCCTGTGAATACCCGTGATGACTTTTATCAAAGTCGATTTTCCAGCACCATTATCACCAACCAAAGCAACAATCTCACCACTTTTTATATTTAGATTGATATTTTTAAGAACATTTACATTACCAAAGCGTTTATTAATACCCTCTAATTTTAAAAGATTATTATCTGTCATGATTTTAAAATAAAACGAACCTACAAAATATATAGGTTCGTTTTTTAAATATTTTTATTATCTAATTTGTTGAGCAGCTAAAGGAGCAACAGCATCAATATTATCTGCTGTAACAAAAGCTGCACCTGTATCCATATTAAGTCCTGCCATCCCATACTTGGTAGTCAAGTATAACTGAATGATAGGCATATAACCTTCTACGAAAGGTTGTTGATCAATGACAATATCAATGTAACCTTCTTTGATGCCCTTCGTAATAGGTTCTGATAAATCAAAACCAGCTCCACAAACAGCTTCTGGACCATGTCCAGCAGCTTTCATGTAAGTTGGCAAACTTGCAGTCAGGCCACCATGATCAGTAATTGCCATTTTAATATCTGGATTAGCACTGTAAGTTGCTACATACATCGGCGTTCCTTGAGACGCATCTGAATTCACGTTATCTGGAATTTCTTGATAAACAACTTCAACATCAAGATCTTTAAGGGCATCAAGAGCACCTTTAGTTCGATCTCCTCGATTTGGCATACTAGCCAAACCCCAAACAAAAGCTTTATCGCCTGCGTTAAGACCGCAAACTTCAACTCCCTTTGCTCCTAAATTGTATCCAGCAGTATATAGATCCGCACCTGCATAACCAAAGCCATCTCCTTTAAATTCTTTTTCAAGATCAGGAAGAGGAGTATTCATAGTTGTAATAGCAATACCTTTAGATAATGCTTCTAAAACAATTGGTCTCATTGCTGCATCACCTGGAAAACCATAAATCGCAATTCCATCTGGTTCTAGAGCAACAGCTTCTTTAAATTGTTTAATCATTATTTCAGAGTTCCATTGAGACCAATAATAATCAACTTTACATCCTGTATGCTCTGCAGCCGCAACAGCACCATTATAAACTATAGTTCCAAACGGACCTCCCTCAGGGCCACCTGGAAAAAAAATAAAGTGTTTATCGCAACTATAATCATTTTTTGCATTTGCAGTTGAAGCAAAAGCAAAAATTGAGATACATAACACTAATAAAATTTTTTTCATATTTTCTCCTTTAAATAAACTAATACTAGTATGTATGTACTCACAAATAAAGATTATTATTTAATAATAATGAAATTTCAACTTGATATATTTTCCATTCAATCATAGAATTTATTTATGAAAAAAGCTGAATTGCTAATTGATTGCAAGGATCACTTAGGAGAAGGCGTTCTCTGGTCACACGATTCGCAAACCCTTTACTGGCTGGCTGTTCCGATGCCTTCAAAACTCCATAAATTGCATCTTCCCACTCAAAAACATAACACCTACAATATGCCTGAAATGATTACTTCTATGTCAGTCAGACCAAGTGGGGATCTATTAATTGCATCTCATCATGGAATTAACAATTTTAACTTTGAAAAAAAAGAATTAACAAAAATTTTAGATATTGAGCCAGATATTCCTAATAATAGATGTAATGACGGTGCTTCTGATGCAAAAGGAAGATTTTGGGTAGGAACAATGCAAAATAATATATCTTCTGAAGCAACTGATATACCTATTACAGAAAATAGCGGAAACTTATATTGTATAAAACATGACTTAACTTTTGAAAAGTTTGAGAGCAATATTGGTGTTTCAAATACACTTGCATGGAGCCCAGATAATTCAAAGTTTTACTTTACTGACACATTAACTGGCATAATTTTTTCTTATGATTTTGATTTGGAAAAAGGCTCTATTTCAAATAAACAAGAATTTGCGAAACATGACAGAGGATATCCTGATGGCTCAACTGTTGATAGTGAGGGCGGCCTTTGGAGTTGTAGATGGGGTGGATCATGTGTGATTCGTTTTGATCCTAATGGAAAAGTTGATGAGATTGTTGAGGTTCCTGTTGAGAGTGTTACATGTTGTACTTTTGGGGGTGAAAATTTAGATACACTATTTATCACAACTGCAAGATGGGGAATGACCCAAGAGCAAATTGAAAGTAATCCAAGTGCAGGCGGATTATTTTCAGTTAAACCAGGAGTCACAGGCATAGCCGATAATCAATTTGGTGGATAGAATGATCAAAGATGATCAAGTTAAGAGTTTTAATGAAAAAGGATATTTAGTAATTGAAAACTTGCTTCCTGAAAATATTTTAAAAGATTTACAAAAAGTTACTGATGATTTTGTCGAACAATCAAGATCAATAAATGAAAATGATGCAATTTTTGATTTATCGGACTCTCACACACCTGAAAATCCAGTTGTGAGACGATTAAAAAATCCTCATCTTAATCACACTGCCTACAGTGATATAATTAAAAACAATTTAATAACCGATGTTGTTTCAAAACTTATTGGAGATAACTTGAGGTTAGAACATACAAAACTAAATTTTAAAACTGCTAAGGGCGGAGAGGCTATTGAATGGCATCAAGACTGGGCTTTTTATCCTCATACTAACGATGATATTGTAGAAGTGGGCATTTTTCTTGATGATTGTGGAAATGAAAATGGACCTTTATTATGTGTTCCTGGTTCCCATAAAGGACCAATAGATGATCATCATCATAATGGCTATTTTGTTGGAGCAGTAGATCCTTCCAATTCGCATTATGATTTAGATACTGCAGAACTTATTATTGGTAAAGCCGGTTCTATTAGCATTCATCATGTAAGATGCATGCATGGATCCAGAAAAAATAATTCAGAAAAATCCAGAAGAGTTTTATTTACAGGTTATTGTGCCTCAGACTCTTGGCCTTTAAGAGGCATTTTAGATAGTGGGATTAAGCCTAATACTTCAGAAGGAGATTTTGTTGGTAATGTTTATGAAGCTTTTAAAGAAAGAATCATTATTGGCGAAGCATCTCCAGTTGCAAGGGTCGAAAATAATCCGGTTAGAATGCCTTATCCTCCCGCTAAGAGTGTAGGGTCAATATATGAAAATCAAAAAGAAGTTTTAGGAAGGTCTTTTGGGGAGTAGAATTATGTCAGGGAGAATTCAAGACAAAGTTGCAATAATTACTGGAGCTGGTTCAGGAATAGGAGAGGCAACAGCAATAAAATTTGCTCAAGAAGGAGCAAAGATAGTTATTGCAGAAATTAATTCTGAAAATGGAAAAAAAGTTGCAGATAAAATAAATAAAAATTCAGGCAAGGCAATTTTTATTGAAACAGATGTCGCAAAAGAAGAATCAGTAAAAAAAATGGTTGATGACACAGTTAAATCTTTAGGCGCTCCAGACATAATCATTAACAATGCAGGCATAGTTGTGTTTGATGATCCTCTCAATTTGAGTGAAGAAGATTGGAGAAAATGCTTTTCTGTTGATTTAGATGGCGTCTGGTATGGATGTAAACACGTTTTACCGCATATGCTTGAAAAAAGAAAAGGAAGTATAGTCAATATTGCTTCTGTTCATGCTTTTCAGATTATACCAAAGTGTTTTCCTTATCCTATTGCAAAACATGGAGTCCTTGGTTTAACAAGAGCTTTGGCTGTTGAATACGCTGAAAAAGGAATCAAAATAAATGCAATTTCACCCGGATATATTTTTACACCCATTAACGAATGGTTTTTTAACACCAAACCAGATCCTGTGGCTGCTAAAAAAGAAGCAGAGAAGTTACATCCTATTAATCGTTTGGGAGCTTCTGAAGAAATTGCAAACGCAGCTTTATTCATGTCTTCTGATGAATGTAATTTTATGATTGGTGCAAATGTTGTTATTGATGGTGGCATTACTTTAAAGATTCACGACAATTAATTTTTTATAAAAAATATGAAGATTGAAAATATTGAATTATATTATTTGTCAATGCCTGAAGTACTTAACGAAGCTGATGGAAGTCAAGATGCCCTTATTGTAAAAGTTGAAGGAGGAGGATTAGTAGGTTGGGGGGAATGTGAAGCTTCCCCATTAACTTCAATAGCTAATTTTGTTTGCCCAAAATCTCATTTAGCAGCAAATCCTGTTCGTGATAGTATTATTAATCAGGAATTAAATAACTTGGAAGATGTAAAAAAAATTTCTCGTAAAGTCAAATTACGGTCATTAATGATTGCGCAAACAACACATACTTTTTCTGGAATTGAAGTAGCAATTTTAGATCTTTTGGCAAAAAAGGAGCAATGCCCAATATATGAACTATTAGGTTATAAAAAAACAACACCTAAGTTGGCTTATGCTTCAGTTCTTTTTGGTAATGCTCCTGAAGAGACATTGAAAATTGCAAAAAAAATGCGTCAAGAAAATTTTAAGGCAGTTAAATTTGGCTGGCAAAATTTTGGTTTAAATCTAAATTCAGACAAAGAACATCTAGTTGCTGCACGTGAAGGATTGGGTAGCGATTTAATGTTAATGGTAGATGTCGGTGCAATTTGGGGCAACAATATTAATGAAGCATTAAAAAGAGATAATATACTTACAGAAGCAAAAGTAATATGGTTGGAGGAGCCTTTTTACTCTGATGCTTTTTATGAATATTCTGAACTAGCTAAACAAAGCTCTTTGTCTTTAGCAGGCGGCGAGTCATGCATCTCTGTTGAATCTGCAAAAAATTTGATCCGTTATGGTAATGTTAAATACATTCAAATTGATGCAGGAATTGCAGGAGGCATATTGGCAGGAAAAGAAATATGTGAATTTGCTGAAAGTATGAATGTACAATATGTTAATCATACCTTTACTTCACACCTTCAATTATCAGCATCTCTTCAAGCGTATGCAGGATCGATTAAAAGTACTTTGTCTGAATATCCAATGCAATTAAAATCATTAGCTTGGGATATTACTAAAAATCATATTTTAAAAGATGATAATGGTTGTATCACCATCCCCCTTGAAGTAGGGCATGGAATGATAATTAATGAAAAAGCACTAGATAAATATAAAATGGATGTTGAAATTTTAATTAATTCAAAAAAGGTATTTTAATTTTAATGAAGATCAAAGATATTCAGACTCTTGTTGTTAACGCTGAAATGCGCAATTGGGTTTTTGTAAAAATTATTACCGATCAGGATATTTATGGTTGGGGGGAAGCAACAGTTGAATGGAAAACACGGGCTGTTGTGGGAGCTATTGAAGATTTAAAACCTCTTATTGTTGGTAAAGATCCTAGACAAATAAAACAAAATTATCAAATTATGACTAAACACGGGTTCTGGAAATTAGGGGTAATAGGTATGTCAGCGATTAGTGGAATTGAACATGCAATGTGGGACATATTGGGCAAAAGTTTAGATACTCCTGTTTGGCAACTTCTAGGTGGAAAAGTTAGAGATAAAGTTAAGATATATACGCATCTTGGAATGGGAGATATGAAAGCTGTTTACCGTGATACGATGAATGTTGCAGGTCTAACAGATCATGCACAAAAATTAGTTGATTTAGGTTACACGGCTTTTAAAGTTGTTTTTATTCCCTTCACTCATTTTACTGTTGCAAACCAAGGACTTAAAAATGTTAATTTATTAATGAGTTCACTAAGAGATAAAGTTGGTGATGATATAGAAATCATGGTTGATTTTCATGGAAGATGTGGATCGGGTAGATCAGCTATACAATACGCAAAAGAACTTGAGCCATATAAACCTATGTTTATAGAAGAACCTATTCAACCAGGAGATACTTCAACTTTATTACAGATTAAAGAGTCTATCAATTGTCCTTTAGCTACAGGAGAGCGGTTAATAGGTTTGCAAGAATTTGAACCTATTTTTCATTTGCGTGCAGTGGATATTGCTCAACCAGATCTAAATCATTGCGGAGGACTTCTTGAAGCAAAGGGTATTGCTGCTGCAGCTTCTGTTGCTAATATTGCTATTGCTCCTCACAATCCAAATGGCCCAATAGCAGGAGCTGCTGCTTTGCATTTTGCTTCATCAACATCTAATCACATTATACAAGAAGTTATGGATCAATCAGTACCGTGGTATAATGATGTTATTTCAACTTCACCGATTGAAAGAAAGGGTAATTCTTGGGAGGTTCCTTCAACAGCGGGTCTAGGAATTGAGGTTAATGAAAAAGAAGCCAGTAAATATCCTTTTAAACAAGAAATAATGCCTACTACTGATGCATACCTTGAAGATGGTACAGTTGTTGATTGGTAATAAAAAAAATTCTGAATTAAAAAAATTAAAAGGAATTTTTCCAATTGTTTATGCTTTTTTTAATAAGAATAACACTTTAGATAAAAAACTTATCGAAGAACAAATAAAATTAATTAATAAAATAGGATCTAACGGAATTGCATGTCTTGGACTAGCAACTGAAGTTCAAAAACTTTCTTTTAAAGAAAAAAAAATTATTATTGAATTAATAGCAAATAATTGTAATTATAAAATTCCAACAGCAATTACAATTCAAGGCAATACTTTTAATGAGTATGTAAAATTAATTGAAGTCGCGCGCTTTAATCAAGCAAGTTGGATAATTCTTCAACCTTTATTAAAAACTAAAAACACTTCTGAAGAGCAGTGTTACAATTTTTATAAAAAATTAATACCTTATACAAAGGATACAATTGTCGGAATACAAAATGCAATTGAATATATAGGAGTTGGATTGACACCAAAAAAAATATTAAAACTTTATAAATCTTTTCCAAATTTTAGAGCAATCAAAGGAGAAGCATCTTCAGTATTTATTCAAAAAGAAATTAGTAAGTATCCTAAAGACTTGCGTGTTTTTAATGGAAGAGGAGGGCAAGAAATAGTTGATAATTTTATTATTGGTTGTAAAGGAATAGTTCCTTGTTTGGATGGAGCAGACAGGTTTATAAAAATTTATAAATTAATTCAGAAAAATAATATTGTTAACGCTAATAAGGAATATGAAAAAATTCTTCCCACAATAGTTTTTATTATGCAATCCATAAATACTTTAGTTTGTTATGGTAAGCGTATTTGTGCTTACCGGATGGGTGTTTCGGATGTTTATGATAGAAAACCATTTCTTAGTCCATCAGATTATGGTATCAAAAAATCTAAAGAAATTGCAAAGCAATTAGGAAGGTTTTAGTGCCTAAAAATAAAAAATATCGCTCTAGCGATTGGTTTAACTCAAAATCTCATAGAAGAGATACTTTTGTTCATCGTGGTTGGATGAGAAATCAAGGTCATCCTAACCATCTTTTTGATGGAAGGCCTGTAATTGGAATTTGTAATACATGGTCAGAACTAACTCCTTGTAATGGTCATTTTAGAGATATCGCAGAATATGTAAGGCGAGGAGTGTATGAGGCAGGAGGTTTCCCTTTAGAGTTCCCAGTATTTTCAGCAAGCGAATCTAACTTACGACCAACAGCGATGCTTTTTCGTAATTTAGCAAGTATGGATGTTGAAGAGGCAATTAGAGGAAATCCAATGGATGGAGTTGTTCTTCTCATGGGATGTGACAAAACTACTCCATCCTTATTGATGGGTGCAGCTAGCTGTGATCTCCCTACTATAGGAGTATCCGGAGGACCAATGTTAAACGGACAACATCAAGGAGATACTATTGGATCTGGAACTGGAGTTTGGAAATTAGATGCTGATTTGAACGCAGGATTAATATCTGAGAATGATTTTGTAGAAGCTGAAATCTCCATGAATCGATCGAAAGGTCATTGTATGACAATGGGTACAGCTTCCACAATGGCTAGCATGGTAGAATCTCTTGGGATGGCATTACCTCATAATGCTGCCATTCCAGCAGTTGATTCTCGTCGATATTCAAATGCCTACCTTTCAGGAAAAAGAATTGTTGAAATGGTAAAAGAAAATTTAATCATGTCAGAAATTATAACGAAAGAATCTTTTGAGAATGCAATCAAAGTTAATGGAGCGGTAGGAGGATCAACAAATGCTGTAATTCATATGGCGGCAATTGCTGGTCGAATGGAAATTGATTTGACATTAGATGATTGGGAAAGATGCGGTAAAGAGGTTCCAACTCTAGTTAATTTACAACCATCAGGAACCTATTTGATGGAAGATTTTTATTATGCAGGAGGATTACCAGCTGTCATAAAGAGACTATTAGATAAAGGACTGCTTTACGAAGAGGCATTAACAGTCAATGGTAAAACACTTAAAGAAAATAATAATAAATCAGTTTGTTGGAATGACGATGTTATTAGAACCTTTGATAATCCTCTAACAAAAAATGGAGGCATAAAAGTTTTAAAAGGAAACATTGCACCAGATGGAGCAATATTAAAACCATCAGCAGCATCACCACATTTGATGCAACATACAGGAAAAGCTGTTGTGTTCGAGAGCGTAGAAGAATTTCATAGTAAAATTCATGATCCAAATTTAGATGTTGATGAAAATTCAATTTTAGTTTTAAAAAATTGCGGACCAAAGGGTTATCCAGGCATGGCGGAGGTTGGAAATATGATTTTACCTCAAAAAGTTTTAAAAAAAGGGGTTCGTGACATGATTAGAATTTCAGATGCGCGTATGAGTGGCACAGCATACGGAACAGTTATATTACACACATCACCAGAAGCTGCGGTAAAAGGACCATTGGCAGCAGTGCAAAATGGAGATGAAATACAGGTAGATGTTGAAAATAATATAATGCAATTATTAGTTGATGATAAAGTTATTAATGAAAGGTTAAAAAATTATGTACCAGTTTTGCCAGAAATTAAAGGTGGATACCAAAAAATGTACATTGATCATGTTATGCAAGCTGATAAGGGAGCTGATCTAAATTTTTTAATTGGTCGTAGAGGTTCAGAGGTTAAGCGACATAGTCATTAGACAACATTAAATGGCATTAAAAAACGAAATAGAGAATCATTTTATAATTTTTATAGACTGGGGTACAACCAATTTTAGAGCATATAAATTTCACTTAAAAAAAAATAAAGTATTTGAAAAAATTGAAGCAAATAAAGGCATACTAAATGTTAAGAATAAAAATGAATATATAAAAATACTTAAGCAAACATTAAAAAAATTTAAGCTTAAAAAAAATTATAATATTTTAATGGCAGGTATGGTAGGAAGTAAAAAAGGACTTTATGAAGCACCTTATGTAAGTGTTCCTACAACTTTAAAAAAAATAGCACTAAAAATCATAAATAAAAAAATTATAAATATTCAAATAAAAATTATCCCTGGTTTAGTTTGTAAAAAAAATAATCTTTATGATGTTATTAGAGGAGAAGAAACACTAGCTATTGGGGCAATAGAAAAGTTAAAAGTCAAGGGGTTTAGTTATTTGTGTTGTCCTGGAACTCATTCAAAATGGCTTACAATTTATAATAATAAAATTAGGTATTTTTCAACATATATGAGCGGAGAATTATATTCAGCAATTGGAAAAGGAACAATTCTTTCACAATCGTTAAAATATAAATCACCAAAGTTTTCTAAAATATTTTTTAACAAAGGATTATCGTTAATTAAAAAAGGTTATTCATTGTCAAATATTCTTTTTAAAATTCGTACTATGGATATTTTCAAACAAAATAATGCAAGTCAGCGAAACTCTTTTTTATCCGGTCTAATCATTGGATCAGAAATTAATGAAATTTCAAAACAAAAAAATATATCGAAATCTAATATTATTTTAGTTGCTAGCGGTCCTTTAACAAAATTCTACACCTTGTCTCTTAATTTTTATAAAATTAAATTTAATTTGGTTAAAGCTGATTCGTGCTTTATTACCGGAATGAAAAAAATATATGAGTCAAGCTACAAATAATTTTTTAGATACTATTGCAATCTCAAGGGTAGTTGTAGTGTTGAGACATATTACATTAAATCAATGCGAAGAATATATTGCCTTGTTAGAAGAAAACGATCTTAATACTATTGAAATAACATTGAATTCTATTAATGCATTTGAATCCATTGAATTTATTGCAAAAAAATTCCCTAAAATAAATCTTGGAGCTGGAACTGTTGTTAAAAAAAATAGCATAAACAAACTATCAGATTTAGGTGTGAAATTTATAGTTTCACCTGACACCAACCCTGAGATTATTACTGAAACCTTGAAAAAAAATTTAGTTTCTATACCCGGTTTTTATACTGCCACTGAAGCTTTTAATGCTATTAAATATGGGTCAACTATTTTAAAATTTTTTCCAGCAAGTCAAAATGGAATGAAACTCATTAATGATTATTCAGCGGTATTGCCTTCGAATATTCATATCATTCCAACAGGGGGTATTAATAAAGAGAATATTAAGCAATTTTTATCTAAAACTATAGCAGTTGGAATTGGAAATTCATTATTTTCATCAAATATTTCTTTAAGTGAATTTTCTGATAGGATAAAAAATATAAAAACATTGTTAAATGATAAATGAATGAAAAAGAGCATGCATCTGATGATGATTTAGAGGCAGGTTGTAATGGACTTTTGCATACTATTTTAAAATTGAATGATTTTAAAACTATACATACACCACACTTATAAAATTATTTTTGATCAACATTCCTCGTGGTTGGTGGTAAAATTATATTATTAAAAATTAATGCTGAATAAAATAAATTTAATTGAATATTTTGAAAAAGGAATCAAGTCTGATACCGAATTAAAAATCGGAACGGAGCATGAAAAATTCATTTTGAATAAATCCACTTTAAAACCTCTCTCTTATGATGAAAAAAACGGAATACGCGACATCTTCTCAAGCCTAATAGAGTTGGGTTGGAAACCGATTTATGAGGGGAAAAATAATTCAATTGTAGGTTTAATGAACGATCAACAAAACATAAGTCTAGAGCCAGCTGGTCAGTTTGAACTCTCAGGTCAGCCGATGGAGAATATCCACCAGACTTGTGATGAAATTACTAAGCATCTTAATCAAATGAAACAAATATCTAAAAAGCACAACTTTATCATGCTTGGTATGGGAGTAGAACCAACACTTGATCTAAAAGATTTCTCCTGGATGCCAAAGGAGCGCTACTCTATCATGAAGGAATATATGCCGAGCGTAGGCAAGAATGGGCTCGACATGATGCAAAGAACGTGTTCCACGCAAGTGAACCTTGATTTTTCATCCGAACAAGACATGGTTAAGAAGTTCCGCGTATTATTGTCTCTGGAATCCATCGGAACAGCTATTTTTGCCAATTCACCATTTGTCAGTGAAACAGTATCTGATTTTAAGAGTTTGCGGTCTGTGTACTGGATGAATACTGATAATCAAAGAACAGGAATTATACCATTTGTATTTAATGATAATTTTAATTTTGAAGCGTATGTCGACT
>Ga0187827_10006509_pt1 | contig 13324 bp, 22 predicted proteins | sample ETNtaG_39_FD_167969 | JGI IMG/M metagenome (GOLD analysis project Ga0187827, IMG submission 167969) | Marine microbial and viral communities from oxygen minimum zone, Eastern Pacific Ocean - ETNP2014_SV_150_PacBio MetaG (Illumina Assembly) | ecosystem: Environmental > Aquatic > Marine > Hypoxic... | reverse complement strand
AATTAATTATTAGTGCTATTATAGGATTAGTAATAATATTATCATCTTATGCTATTGCTAGTTTTGTGATTAGTTCTTTAGGTGAAGCTACTGGTGTTTCAGAATCAGAGGATGAATACGAAGGTGCAATAAATATAGATAATTTTATGATATTAAATAATGTTTGTAATGGCTAGTTTAATATTTATTAGATAATTTAATATTGACTATTTATTTTTTTTATGTTATTTTATGTAAGACTTTTAAAGGCTTAGGCTTTTAAATTTATTTAATTTAAAATTATTAATATGCCAACTATAAATCAATTATTAAGAAAACCAAGAAAAACTAAAAAAAAGAAGTCTAAGACTCCTGCTTTGCGTAGGACTTCTAATACCTTAAAACGTACTAAGAGAGATTTAGCTATAGGTTCTCCTTTTAAAAGAGGGGTTTGTGTTAAAGTTACTACTGTTACTCCTAAAAAACCTAATTCAGCTTTACGTAAAATAGCTAGAGTAAGACTTTCTAATGGCATGGAAGTTACAGCTTATATACCAGGCATAGGTCATAATCTACAAGAACATAGTATTGTTTTAATTAGAGGTGGTAGAGTTAAAGATTTAGCTGGAGTAAGATATCATGTTGTACGTGGAGTATATGACACACAAGGAGTAGATGGTCGTAAACAAGGTAGGTCATTATATGGTACTAAAAAAGATAAAAAATAAATAATATGAGAGGTAAAAAAGCACCAAAAAGAAAAATCAAAGTAGACCCTAGGTTTAAAAGAGTTGATATTGCTAAATTAATAAATAAAATAATGATTGGCGGTAAGAAAAATACTGCTCAGCAAATAGTTTATAATGCTTTTCAGTATATTTCAGATAAAACTAAACAAGATCCTTTAGAAATATATGATTCAGCTATGAGAAATATTTCTCCCACTTTAGAAGTGAAAGGAAGAAGAATTGGAGGAGCCAATTATCAAATTCCTATAGTTGTTTCTGGAGACAGAAAATTAATCTTAGCTCATCGTTGGTTAATTGAAGTATCTAGGTCTCGCAAAGGAATAGATATAGCTACGTCTCTAGCTACAGAATTAATTGCTGCTGCTAAAGGTGAGGGTGAGGCTATGAGAAAAAGAGAAGATATTCAGAGAATGGCTGAAGCTAATAAAGCTTTTGCTCATTTTGCTAGATAATAAATAAATTCTTTAGTTATTTAAGAATTTTTAATTTTAAAATAAAAATTATATGCCCAGAGAAACTCCTTTAGAGAAAGTAAGAAATATTGGTATTATTGCTCATATTGATGCTGGTAAAACTACAGTTACAGAACGTATTCTTTTTTATACTGGTAAAAAACATAAAATTGGTGAAGTTCATGAGGGAGAAGCTGAAATGGATTGGATGGAGCAAGAGCAAGAAAGAGGTATTACTATTACTTCTGCAGCAACAACTTGTTTTTGGCCTATTCCAGAGTGGTTAGATATCAAAAAAAATAATGCTAATATTAATATTATTGATACCCCAGGTCATGTTGATTTTACGGTAGAAGTAGAAAGATCTCTACGTGTTTTAGATGGAGGAGTAATTGTTTTTGATGGTGTAGCTGGTGTTGAGCCTCAATCGGAAACAGTTTGGAGACAAGCTGATAAATATAATGTACCTAGGATTGGATTTATTAATAAAATGGATAGAATAGGGGCTGATTTTTATTATGATTTAAAAACTATTCATGAAAGATTAACTAAAAAAGCTCATCCTATGCAATTACCTATTGGTGCAGCTGAAACATTTAAAGGTATTATTAATATTTTAGAAAAAGAGACTTGGTTTTATTTAGATGAAGATGGTAAAGAATTTGAAAAAAGAGATATTCCTAAGGATTTAGAAGACAAAGTAGAAGATTATCGTAATAAATTAATTGAAGCTATTGTTGAAAATGATGAAGTTTTAATGGAAAAATATTTAAATGGAGAAGAATTAGATATAATATCTTTAAAGAAAGTATTAAGATCAGCAGTTATTGCCAATAATATAGTACCTATTTTTGTAGGTTCTGCTTTGAAGAATAAAGGAATACAATTTCTTTTAGATGCTATTACTGCTTATTTACCATCTCCTTTAGATGTACCTTCTATAGAAGGTAATGAACCTAGAAATGAAGAAAATAAAATAGTAGTTAAACCTGCTGATAAAGAACCTTTTACAGCTCTTGCTTTTAAAATAGCTACTGATCCTTATGTTGGTAAATTATCATTTATTAGAGTATATTCTGGAACTTTACAATCTGGTTCTTATGTTTATAATTCTAACACAGAGAAAAAGGAAAGAATTGGTCGTATTTTAAGAATGCATGCTAATTCTAGAGAAGAAGTAGAAGAAATTAGAACAGGTGATATTGTTGCTGTAGTTGGTTTAAAAGATACTACCACTGGACATACTTTATGTGATCCTGATAGGAAAGTAGTTTTAGAAAGTATGGAATTTCCTGACCCAGTTATTTTTGTTGCTGTAGAACCAAAGACTAAGCAAGATCAAGAAAAAATGGGTTTAGCATTATCTAAATTAGCAGAAGAAGATCCTACTTTTACAGTTCGTACTGATGAAGAAACAAATCAAACTATTATTGGTGGTATGGGAGAATTACATTTAGAAGTTATTATTGATAGAATGAAAAGAGAGTTTTCAGTAGAAGCTAATGTAGGTGCTCCTCAAGTAGCCTATAAAGAAACAATTACGGTTAATTCTGAAGGAGAGTATAAATATGTTAAACAATCCGGTGGTCGTGGTCAATATGGTCATTGTCTTTTACGTTTAGAAACATTAGAACGAGGTACAGGTTTTGAATTTAATGATGAAATTAAAGGTGGGTCTATTCCTAAAGAATATATTCCTGCTATTGAAAAAGGTATTAAACAAACTATGGATAATGGTATTTTAGCTGGTTATAAAATACAAGATATTAGAGTTATTATTTATGATGGTTCTTATCATGAAGTTGATTCATCAGAAATAGCTTTTAAAGTAGCTGGTAGTTTAGCTTTTAAAGAAGCTTTTAATAAGGCTAAACCTACTTTATTAGAACCTATTATGTCTGTAGAAGCTATTACTCCTGAAAAATATATGGGAGATGTTATTGGTGACTTAAATGCTAAAAGAGGACAAGTATCAGAAATGGTAGATAAAGCAGATGCTATTAAAGTTATTAAAGCTAGTGTACCTTTAGCAGAAATGTTTGGTTATGCTACTACTTTACGTAGTATGACTCAGGGTAGAGCTAGTTATACTATGGAGTTTGATACTTATAAAAAAACTCCTAAAAATATTTCAGAAAAGTTGATAAATAAATAATATATTTATAAAAAGAAAATTATTTATTAATTAATAGTTTTTTAAATTGACAAAAATGTTTTTTAACTATAAAATATGGAAATAATTTAATTAATAAATATATGAAAAATTTTGATGAAGTTTTAGCTTTAGCTAGTAAAACAGGTGATAAAGTAATTGTAGTTTCAGCAGAGCATAAACCTTTTGTTTTAATGAGTATGAAAGAATATAGCTCAATATTACAAGGATATTCTACTGTGAATGAATTAAGTGAAGAAGAATTATTAAATAAGATTAATAGAGATATTGCTATTTGGAAAGCTTCTCAGAATGAAGAAGATAAACCTGAAGAAGATAAAGATTATAATTTAGATGATTTTAAGGTAGAAAATCATAAAAAGAAAAGTATAGAAAAATCTTCTTTAATTAAAAAAGAGGATAATCAAGATGAAGAAGATAAATATTATATTGAACCTGTGGAGTAGATTATTAGCTAAAATTAGATAAAATATTAGTAAAGGATTATTTTATAGTCTAGGGACTTGTCAAAATTATAAAATAGTGCTATAATCTTTGTGTTTTAATTAAATTAAATAATAAATAAATTAAGTTAGCTGGATTACAAATCTTTATGAAATATTAAGGTGCTATCTAAAAAGGAATAATAAAATTATGGCAGAAATATTTAAGAGAGAAAAACCACATGTTAATGTTGGTACAATTGGTCATGTAGATCATGGTAAAACAACATTAACTGCAGCAATATTAAAAGTATTATCAGCAGCAGGTAATGTGGCTCAACAAAAAAATGTTGATCAAATTGATAATGCTCCTGAAGAAAAAGAACGTGGTATTACAATTGCTACAGCTCATGTAGAGTATGAATCAGAAAATAGACATTATGCTCATGTAGATTGTCCTGGTCATGCTGATTATGTTAAAAATATGATTACTGGCGCAGCTCAAATGGATGGTGCTATTTTAGTTGTTTCCGCAGCCGACGGCCCTATGCCTCAAACTAGAGAACATATTTTACTTGCTCGTCAAGTGGGTGTTCCTTATATAGTTGTTTTTTTAAATAAAATAGATCAAGTTGATGATCCAGAGTTAGTAGATTTAGTAGAAGAAGAAATTAGAGAATTATTAACTAAGTATGAATTTCCTGGTGATAAAACACCTATTATTAGAGGTTCAGCTCTTAAGGCTTTGGAAGATCCTAAAGGTGAAGATTCTAAGTCTATTATAGAATTAATTAAATCTCTAGATGAATATATTCCAATTCCGGAACGTGATACTGATAAACCTTTTTTAATGCCTATTGAAGATATTTTTTCAATTGAAGGACGTGGAACAGTAGTAACAGGACGTATTGAAAGAGGTATGATTAAATTAAATGATGAAGTTGAAATGGTTGGATTACAGGATACTACTAAAACTGTAATTACTGGTATTGAAATGTTTAATAAGCAATTAGAAGAAGGTCAAGCTGGTGATAATGCTGGTATATTATTACGTGGTACTAAGAAAGATGAAGTACAACGTGGTCAAGTTTTAGCTAAACCAGGTAGTATTACACCACATACTGAATTTGAAGCAGAGGTATATATTTTAAGTAAAGAAGAAGGTGGTCGTCATACACCTTTCTTTAAAGGATATAAACCACAATTTTATCTTCGTACAACTGATGTAACAGGAGAAGTAACCTTACCAGAAAATATTGAAATGGTAATGCCTGGTGATACAATTACTTTTAAAGTAAAATTAATTGCTTCAGTTGCTTTAGAAGAACAATCTCGTTTTGCTATTCGTGAAGGTGGTCATACTGTTGGAGCTGGAGTAGTAACTAAAATTATTAAATAACTTATATATTTTCCCCCTTTAAGTAGGGGGAGAAATTATATTTAAATTATTAAAAAGTAAATTAACAAAATATTTAATGCCTGTTAAAGAAAAAGAAGAAAGTCAAACTAGGATTAGGATTAAAATTAGAGCTTATGATCATAAAATTATTGATCAATCTACTAAAACTATAATTGAAACAGTTGAAAGATCTGGGGCAAAAATAGTAGGACCTATTCCTTTACCAACAGAAAAAAAGAAATTTACTGTTTTAAGGTCAACTTTTGTTCATAAAGATGCTCGTGATCAATATGAAATGAGGACTCATAAAAGATTATTAGATATAATTAGTCCCACTTCTAAGACCGTAGATTCTTTAATGAATTTAAATTTACCAGCAGGAGTGGATATTGAAATTAAAATGTAAATAAAATATTTTATTTATTTAAGTAACCCTTTTTGAGGAAGTGTTTAAAAAAATAACATATTTAAGGATTAAAAAGTGTTTTAAAATTATAATAAAACTGAATACTAATAAAACTATTAGTGATCGCGAATTATCCTTAAAATTGTATTTTTGAGAATAATTCGCGATTTTAAATTAAGAGAAGTATATGCCTAAGTTTATTTTAGGAAGAAAATTAAATATGACACAAAGGTTTATGGAAGATGGTATAGTTGTTCCTGTTACTGCTGTGCAAGCTGGTCCTTGTACAATTACTCAAATTAAGAGTGATAAAGAAGGATATAAAGCTGTACAGATTGGTTTTGGAAAAAAGAATAAAATAAATAAATCTTTAGCAGGTCATTTAAAAGAATTAGATAATTTTCGTTTTTTAAGGGAATTTAAAATAGATACTACTGAAAATTTAGTTAAAGGTAAAATGTTTGATATTAGTATTTTTAAAGTAGGGGATATTTTAAAAGTTACAGGAGTATCTAAGGGTAAGGGATTTCAAGGTGTTGTTAAAAGATATGGTTTTAAAGGTGGCCCAGCTTCTCATGGTCATAAAGATCAATTAAGGATGCCTGGTTCTATTGGAGCAACTGCTCCCGCTCGTGTTTTTAAAGGAACACGTATGGGTGGTCGTATGGGTACGGATACTGTCACAGTTGCTAATTTAGAATTAATAGATATTGATCAAGAAAATAATATTTTATATATTAAAGGTGCTTTACCTGGTGCTCGTAATGGTTTAATTAGAATTATATCTAAAGGTGAATTATCTTTTATTGAAAAAAAGAAAGAAGATAAGAAAGAAGATAAGAAAGAAGATAAGAAAGAAAAAAAGAAAGAAGATAAGAAAGAAGATAAGAAATAAATATATGAAAGAAATAAAAGTAAAAGTATATAATTTTGAAGGTAAGGAAGTTGGAACCGAAATTTTAGACCCTATTTTATTTAATACAAAATTAAATAAAGAATTAGTTCAACAAGTATTGGTAACTCAACAAGCTAATTCCAGAGAAGCTATTGCTCATACTAAAGGAAGATCTGAAGTTAGGGGTGGTGGTAAAAAACCTTGGAAACAAAAAGGTACGGGCCGTGCTAGACATGGTTCTAGTCGCTCTCCAATTTGGACTGGTGGTGGTGTAACTTTTGGCCCCATAGCTAGTCGTAATTTTAGTAAAAGAATAAATAAAAAAGCAAAACAAAAAGCTTTAGCTATGGTTTTAACAGATAAAGTTGTTAATAATCATTTGATAGTGTTAGAGTCATATAATTTACCTCAAGCTAAAACTAAATTATTTAAACAAATTTTAGATAAATTACCAGGTAAAGATAAAAAGAAATTAATAGTAACTAAGGGCGCGGAAGAAAATATAGTTTTAGCTTCTAAAAATTTAGGTGAAGTAAGTACTATTAATTATGGTAGTTTAAATATTATAGATTTATTAAAAAATAAATATTTATTTATTAATAAAGAATTATTAGGAAGGATTAAGAAACATTATTTATAAAAATATGGGCTTATTTAGTAGAAAAAGTAAAAAAGAAAAAGAAGATTTTAATCAAAAAAAAATTAAGAAGTCTTTTAAAACGGAAGAAAAAGAAGAGAAAAAAATAGAAAAAAAAGAAGATAAAAATAAATATCAAGATAATAAAAAAGCGTATAAATTATTAATTAAACCTATTATTTCAGAAAAAGCTACTATAGGAGTTAGTCAGGGTAAATATGTTTTTGAAGTATCTTTTGAAGCTAATAAAGTTGAAATTAAGAAAGCTATTAATGAAATTTATGGTGTTAAACCAATTAAAGTAAATATTATTAATAATTTAGGTAAGAAAGTTCGTTTTGGTCGTAGAATCGGAAAACAGAAAGATACTAGAAAAGCTATTATTACTCTTAAAAAGGGTGAGACTATTAATCTTTACGAAGGTATTTAAAATATATGACAGTTAAAGTATACAAACCAACAACACCTGCTCGTCGTAAGACTAGTGTTATTGTTAATAAAGAATTAACTAAAAAAAGACCTTTAAAATCTTTGCTTAAAATAAGAAAACAAAGAGCCGGTCGTAATAATCAAGGAAGAATTACAGTTAGACATAAGGGGGGTGGCGCAAAAAGATTTATACGTTTAATTGATTTTAAGCGTAATAAATTTGATATTCCAGCCAAAGTAGAAACTTTAGAGTATGATCCCAATCGTAATACTAATATAGCTTTAATAGTTTATGCTGATGGTACTCGTAATTATATTTTAGCTCCAGATAAATTAAAAGTTGGTGATAAGATAATTTCTTCTAAAAAGAAGATAGAAGCTAAAATAGGTAATCGTTTAGCTCTTAAATATATTCCTACAAGCGCAATAGTATTTAATATAGAAATGATAATAGGTAAAGGTGGTCAATTAGCTAGATCAGCTGGTAATGGTGCAAGTTTAATGGCATTATATGATGGTAAAGCCCAGTTAAGATTACCAAGTGGTGAAATTAGAATTGTAGCTGAAGATTGTTTAGCTACTATTGGAGTACCTAGTAATGTAGAATTTAGAAATATACGTTGGGGTAAAGCAGGTCGTAAAAGACATTTAGGTATTAGACCAACTGTTAGGGGTAAGGTAATGAATCCTGTAGATCATCCTCATGGTGGAGGAGAAGGATCTAATCCTATTGGTTTGAAACATCCTAAAACATATAAAGGTAAACCAGCTTATGGTATTAAAACTAGAAAGAAAAATAAACCTTCAGATAAGTTTATTATAAAACGTCGTAAAAGTAGACAAATTAGTAAATAATAATTAAAATATGTCAAGAAGTTTAAAAAAAGGTCCATTTACTGATCCCAAGTTATTAAAAAAGATTAGTAATTTAAAGCCAGAAGATGGTAAAATCATTAAGACTTGGTCTCGTTCATCTGTTATTACTCCAGAAATGGTTAGTTATATTTTTAGTGTGCATAATGGGAGAGATCATATTAATGTGCATATTGTTGAAAATATGGTTGGACATCGTTTGGGAGAATTTTCTCCAACACGTAAATTTGTTAGTCATGGTGGTAAAATGGCTAAAAAACAAGCTAAAGTATAATTAAATTATGATAGAAGTTAAAGCAAAATTGAAACATCTTAGAATTACACCTAAGAAAACAAGACTAGTAGCTAATGCTATTAGAGGTTTAGATGTTTTAACAGCCCTAGATAGATTGACAGTACTTTTTAAGAAATCTTCACCAATTTTTATTAAATTATTACTTTCTGCTGTTGCTAATGCTAAAGATAGATATAATGTTAAAGAAGAAGATTTAAAGATTAAAAGTGTAATAGTTAATAAAGGTGTAGCTTTGTCTCGTTGGAAACCAGCTGCTTTTGGTAGAGCACATCCTTTTAAAAAACATGCTTCTCATATTGAAATTGTTTTAATAACTAAAGAAGGTGTTAAAGTAGACAAAAAAATTAAAGAAAAACAAGAAATAGAAACTGTTGATTTAACAAAAAAGAAAGAAGAAAAGACAAAAAAGAAAGAAGAAAAGACAAAAAAGAAAGATAAGAAAGATAAGAAAGATAAGAAAGTAAAAGAAAATAAATAAGTATATGGGTAAAAAAATAAATCCAAAAATATTTCGTTTAGGTTTAAGTGAACAATGGAGATCTCGTTGGTTTTCTGTTGATGATTATGCTAAATTTTTACGTGAAGATATAGAAATTAGAAATTATATCAAAAAAGGATTAGCTAGTGCTGGAATTGATGAAGTTATTATAGAAAGAAAGAGAGGAGAAATAGTTATTAATGTTAAAGTTGCTAAACCTGGTTTAATAATTGGTCGTGGTGGATCTGGTATTGAAGAATTAAGAAAAAAATTAGTAAAGAAATATTTAGATAAAAAAACAAAGGTTAATATTAATATTACAGAAGTTTCTAATCCTAATCTTTCAGCAGCTATTATTGTTCAAGCAGTTAGAGAAGATATTGAAAAGAGAATGCCTTTTCGTAGAGTAATGAAACAAAATATTGAAAAGGTAATGAAAGCTAAAGGACAGGGAGTAAAAATAATACTAGCTGGTCGTTTAAATGGTGTAGAAATTGCTCGTACAGAAACTTTAAGTAAAGGTAAAATACCTTTGAGTACTTTAAGAGCTAATATAGATTATAGTAGAGGAGCAGCTGATACTGTTTATGGTAAAATTGGTGTTAAAGTGTGGATATATAAAGGAGAATATTTTGATAAAAAAATAGTGGGTAAAAAGAAAGAGCAGAGTATTTTTAAAACAGTTAAATTATTTTCTAAAGAAAAACCAAATATTGAATCAATTAAAAAAGAAGATAAATAAAATATATGTTAGCACCCAAAAAAGAAAAACATAGAAAATGGCAAAAAGGTAGCAGATTAAAAGGTAAAGCTACTCGTATAAATAAGATTAGTTTTGGTGAATATGGTTTAAAAAGTTTAGAAGCATGTTGGATTTCAGCTCGTCAAATTGAATCTGCTCGTAGAGCTATAGTTGGTTGTGTAGAAAGAGGTGCTGATGTTTATATTCGTATTTTTCCACATAAACCAGTAACAGCTAAAGGCAATGAAATGCCTATGGGTAAGGGCAAGGGTGTAGTAGATCATTATGTAGCTACTATTAAACCAGGTACAGTTTTATTTGAAATGGGAGGAGCTAGTGAAGAATTATCAAGAAAAGCTTTAAAATTAGCAGGCTATAAATTACCAGTTAAAACTAAATTTGTAACAAAGAAATTAATTTAATATGAAAGTTAGAGAATTAAGAAAATTAGAGATTAATGATTTAAATAAGAAATTAGATGAATTAAGAAATAAATCTAGAGAACTTAGATTTAGTATTACTAATAATCAATTAAAGGATGTTAGAAATTTAAGATCTGTTAAGAAAGATATTGCTAAAATTTTAACTATTTTAAATGAAAAAAAATAATATGGTAAAAAATCAAAAACAAATTAGAAAATTACAAGGTGAAGTTATAAGTAATAAAATGGATAAAACTGTTGTAGTTTTAGTAAATTCAGTTAAGATTCATTCAAAATATAAAAAAAGATATAAATTTAGTAAAAAATATAAAGCTCATGATGAAAAAAATGAGTGTAAAGTAGGTGATAAAGTAGTAATTAAAGAAGTTAGACCTTTATCAAAAGAAAAAACTTGGATAGTATTAAAATAACTAATAAAATATAATTAAATATTATGATTCAAAATCAATCAATGTTAAAAGTAGCAGATAATTCTGGAGCAAAGTTAGTACAATGTATCCGTGTTTTAGGTGGTTATAAAAAAAGATATGCTAGACTAGGTGATATTATTACGGTTGCTGTTAAAGCTGCTCAACCTCATACTCAAATTAAAAAAGGTCAAGTGGTACATGCTGTAATTGTCAGGCAAAGAAAAGAAACTAGAAGAAAAGATGGTAGTTATATTCGTTTTGATGAAAATGCTGTGGTTATTATAGATAAAGAAAAGAAAGAACCAAAAGCAACTCGTATTTTTGGTCCAGTTGCTAGAGAATTAAGAGCTAAAGGATTTAAAAAGATTATTTCTTTAGCACCAGAAGTATTATAATTATGTTTAAAAAAATAAAAGTTAATGATAAAGTTAAGATTCTTACCGGTAAAGATAAGAGTAAAAAAGGTAAGGTAACTCAAATTATACCCGAAATTAATAAAGCAGTGGTAGAGGGTGTTAATGTTATGTATAAACATTTAAAACCAAAACAAAAGGGCGAAAAAGGACAAAGAGTACAATTTAATGGACCTCTTAATTTAAGTAATTTAGGTTTAATTTGTCCTAAATGTAATAAAGTAGTAAAAATTGGTATTAAATTATCTAAAGATAGTAAAAATAAATCTAGATTTTGTAAAAAATGTCAAGAAGTAATAGATTAATTATGAATAAATTAGATATAAAATTTAAGAAAAAAATAAGACTTAAACTAAAAAAAGAATTAGGTATTAAGAATATTATGGCTGTTCCTAAAGTAGAGAAGGTTGTTATTAACATTGGTTTAGGTAAAGCTGTACAAGATAAAAAATGGATAGAATTATCTGAGAATATTTTAAAAAAAATTTCTGGTCAAAAACCAATTATGATTAAAGCTCGTAAATCTATTTCTAATTTTAAAATTAGAGAAGGAAATATTATTGGTAGTAAAGTAACTTTACGTGGGCAAAAAATGTATGATTTTTTAGAAAAATTAGTAAATTCAGCTATTCCTCGTTTTAAAGATTTTTATGGTTTAGATTTTAAAAAAGGTTTTGATGGTAATGGTAATTATACTCTTGGTCTAAAAGAACATATTGTTTTTCCAGAAATTGGTATGGATGATATTGATAAAACACATGGTTTAGAAATAACTATAGTTACTTCAGCCATAGATAATAAACAAGCTTTAGCTTTATTAAAAGCCTTAGGATTCCCTTTTAAGAAAAATAAGAAATAATATATATGGCTATAGAATCACAAAGAGCAAAAGCGAGAAAAAAACCTAAGTTTTCTACTAGAAAAGTTAATCGTTGTTGGAGGTGTGGAAAGCAAAGGTCATATATGCGTAAATTTAATTTATGTCGTATATGTTTTAGAGAATTAGCTGAAAAAGGAGAATTACCAGGTATTAAAAGGTCAAGCTGGTAAATAAGTAATAAATATAAAGTAAATCAAATATAAATTTATGACAGACCCTATTGCAGATATGTTAACAAGAATACGTAATGCTTCAGCTATAAGAAAGTTAGAAGTATTAATGCCTTTTTCTAAGGTAAAGTTTAGTATTGCTAAAGTTTTAGAAAAAGAACATTATATTAAGAAAGTATCTAAAATTAAAGATAATAATTTTGATATTCTTAAAATAGATTTAAGGTATAATGATAAAGAACCAAGTATTAGACATTTAAAACGTATTTCTACTCCTGGACAAAGAGTATATATTAATAGTCAAGAAATACCAGTAGTCTTAAATGGCTATGGTTTAGCTATTATTTCTACTTCTAAAGGTATTCTATCAGATAAAGAGGCTAGATCTCAAAAAATGGGTGGAGAATATATTTGTGAAATTTGGTAATAATAAAATTATGTCAAGAATAGGAAAAAAACCAATTAATATACCTGAAGAGATAGATGTAAAAATAACAGGTAGTCAAGATAAAGGAAGTGCTGTTGAAGTTAAAAATTCTAAAGGTATTTTAATTGTTAAGATACCCATTGGTGTTAAAGTAGAAGAAAAAGATAAAGAATTAATATTAAGTGTTAAAGATTCAAAAAGTAAATCTACTAAAGCTATTTGGGGTTTAAGCAGGACTTTAATAAATAATGCTTTTTTAGGATTAATAGAAGGGTATAGTAAAGAATTAGAAATAAATGGTGTTGGTTATAAAGTAGTTTTACAAGGTAATAAATTAATATTAAATGTTGGTTTTTCTCATCCAGTAGAATATAATATTCCAGTAAATATTAAAGTTGAAGTAGAAAAAAATAAAATAAAGATTTCAGGTATTGATAAACAATTAGTAGGACAAGTAGCAGCTGAAATTAGGAATATTAAAAAACCAGAACCTTATAAAGGAAAAGGTATTAAGTATAAAGATGAAATAATTCGTCGTAAGGCTGGTAAAATTGTTAAAGCTACTGAATAATAAATATATGAGAAATTTAAACAAAGAAAAAAGAGAAAATTTTCTTAGACGTCAAAAACGTACTAGAGCAAAGATTAAAGG
>Ga0187827_10006508_pt1 | contig 13324 bp, 23 predicted proteins | sample ETNtaG_39_FD_167969 | JGI IMG/M metagenome (GOLD analysis project Ga0187827, IMG submission 167969) | Marine microbial and viral communities from oxygen minimum zone, Eastern Pacific Ocean - ETNP2014_SV_150_PacBio MetaG (Illumina Assembly) | ecosystem: Environmental > Aquatic > Marine > Hypoxic... | reverse complement strand
ATATTAACTTTTCTGTCCTTTATTTTTTTAACTAAAACCATAATATTTGTATTAAATAATTAGCTGAACTATTAATTTATATATTTAATAATTACAATTTTAAAATGTCGATCGAAGTTAAAAAAAGTAAAAAATTGATAGATTATCACGTTGCTCTTAAATTTTTGGATAAGAGAGTAGAAGATGTAATAAATAGAAAAAAACCTGAATTATTATGGATTTTAGAACATAAGCCAATATTTACTGCAGGTTCCAACTCAAAGGAAAATGAAATATTAAACAAGAGGATTAAGGTCTCAAAAACATCAAGAGGTGGAAAAATTACTTATCACGGACCCGGCCAAAAAGTTGTTTATTTTGTATTAAATCTTAACGAAAGGGGGAAGGATATTAGGAAACTAATAAAACATATTGAAAATTGCATAATTAAAATTTTAAAAGGATATGGAATCAATTCATTTAATGACAAAAAAAATATTGGTATTTGGGTAAATCTTAATGGCAACGTAAAGAAAGTAGCAGCAATCGGTATTAGAGTTAAAAGATGGATTGCGTTCCACGGTTTTTCTATAAATATTTCAAATGACCTTAAAGTTTATAAAAATATAATACCTTGTGGTATATACGATAAAGGAATAACTAATCTTTATTCAGTAAAAAAAAATAACTACAAATATATAAATCAAAAAATAGTTGATAATTTTTTAAGAGTTTTTAAATAAAGTTAATCTTTTTTTTAATAACATTTTTTTGAAATAATCTGGTACGTCAACAGTATAATTATATTTTTTTTCATTGATCATAAATTTGATTGAATAGGCATGCAACATGAGATTTTTATTTTTAGTTATTTTATTTTCGGGAATATTATATTTTGAATCACCAATGACTGGGAATCCAATTGAAAATAACTGTTTTCTAATCTGATGTTTTCTACCTGTTAGAGGGTTTAAGATAAGCAACGTAGAATTGCTATTTTTATCTAGAATTTTATAATTAGTTATGGCATGTTCAGATACCTTTCTATTCTTATCATAACGGATTAAATCACCAGAAAATATACCTTTCGCTTTTATTATTTCACCATGGCAAATAGATAAATAAGATTTGTGGATTTTTCTAATTCTAAATAATGAAGTAAATAACTGAGCATACTTTCTATTTTTTGCAATAATAAGAATTCCTGATGTTTCTTTATCTATCCTATGAACAATAAAGGGTTTAGAATTTAAAAAAATTTTATTTTCTGCAATTAAATCTACCAAATTTTTTTTAATCTTACTTCCACCCTGAACAGCTAAACCATAAGGCTTATTAATTATACAAAAATTTTCATTATCCTCTAATATGAAATCCTCACTATCTTTTATATCTCTTTTACTAGGTATATATTTTTTTTTCTTAATTATTTTGTGACTAAAAGTTGGATTAAAATTATTTAAGTAAATTTTATCATCTATTTTAAGTTTATATGAACTTTTAACTTTTATTTTGTTAATTGTAACATTTCTATTTCTCAAGGTTTTTTCTATGAGGCTTTGAGGAACTTGACAAATATTTTTTTTAACCCATCTATCAATTCTTGAATTAACAAAATCTTTTTTAACTATAAATATCTTATTCATTTTAAATAAATTTAATTGAACTTTTTGTCTTAAATAATAAAAAATTATTTTTTTGCTTCTTTGATAATTTCGGGAGTAGTTTCTGATTTACTTTCTTTAGCTTTTTTCTTTACATCTAATTTTTTTGCATTCATATCACGATCGATCAATTCAATAATCGCCAAAGATGCTCCATCACCATATCTAAATCTAGTTTTAATTATTCTTGAATAACCGCCTTTTCTATTCAAATATCTTTTTGATAAAACGTTAGAAACTTTTTTAGCATTTATCTTATCTTGCAGTTTTGAAAATAAGTTTTTTTTATTTGCCAAACTATCCTTTTTACCCAAAGTAATTACTTTATCTATTTGAGGTTTTAATACCTTTGCTTTGGGCAATGTTGTCGTTATTTGTTCATATTTTATTAATGAATTCAGCATGTTTTTAATTAAACTTTTTCTATGCTCTGATGTTCTATTTAATTTTTTATGATGCAGTCCATGTCTCATTTTATTCTAAATACTTTCCTCTAATTTTTGTGATAGTTCTGCAATATTATCAGGAGGCCACTTAGGAACTTCCATGCCTAAATACAGAGACATGCTGCCTAGTACTTCTTTTATTTCATTAAGTGATTTTCTTCCAAAATTTGGAGTTCTTAACATTTCACTTTCTGTTTTTTGAACCAAATCCCCAATATAAACTATGTTGTCATTTTTTAAACAATTCATGGATCGGACTGATAGCTCCAGTTCATCGACTTTTTTTAGCAAATTTTTATTAAATTCAGGCTCAACTGGTTTTTGTAGAGGTATATCTTCTTTTGGTTCATCAAAATTAATAAACATTGATAACTGATCTTGAAAAATTCTTGCTGCGTAAGCTAGGGCATCGTCAGCAGCTATAGATCCATTAGTTTCAATTTGTAGAGTTAATTTATCATAGTCTAAAGCTTTACCTTCACGAGCTGTACTTACTGAATAAGATACTTTTTTTACAGGACTAAACAAAGAGTCTATCGCGATCAATCCTAATGGTGGATCTTTTATTTTATTTAAATTTGCTGGAACATACCCCGTTCCTGAATCAACAGTTAATTCCATATGAAATTTTGTTCCCTCATCAAGATTACAAATTGTGAAATCTGGATTTAAAATTTCAATATCAGGATTTTCTGATATTTTATTTGCTTTTATTTCACCCGGACCAGAAGCTTCTAAAATTAATTTTTTTGGTCCCTCAGAATGGGATTTTAACGCTAGTGATTTAACATTTAAAACTATATCAGTTACATCCTCTCTAACACCTTTGATTGATGAAAATTCATGCAACACTCCGTCTATTTGTATAGATGTTACCGCAGAACCTCTTATAGATGAAAGCAATATTCTTCTTAGAGAATTTCCAATTGTCAAACCATAACCTTTTTCTAAAGGCTCAGCTGTAATTTTAGCTATTGATTTAGTGTCATGTGTTTTAACATCTATTTTCGACGGTTTAATCAATGCTTTCCAATTTTTATCATTTGCTATTTTTTGCATTTTTTCCATTTATACTCTCCTTCTTTTTGGTGGTCTTGATCCATTATGCGCAAATGGAGTTGTATCTTTGATTGAAATTATTTTGAAACCCTTGGCTTGTAATGCTCTCAAAGCCGTTTCTCTACCAGATCCTGGGCCATTAACTTCAACAGATAATATTTTCATTCCATGTTCTAAAGCTTTTGTTCCCACTTCTTCCGCCGCAATTTGGGCGGCATATGGAGTTGATTTTCTAGATCCCTTAAATCCTTTCTTTCCAGAGGAAGACCACGCGATCACATTGCCATGAACATCTGCAATTGAAATTATAGTATTGTTAAATGTTGATTTTACATAAGCAATTCCAGTTGTGATATTTTTTTTATTTTTTTTTTTTTTTATAAAAGTGGACTTTTTCTTTTCTATAATAGTGGATTCTTTTGTATCATGCTTTTTTGTATTAATTTTTATTGAATTATTTTTTTTGTTATCTTCCATATATTATTTTTTCAGTGGAGTTATTTTTTTTCCTGCTATAGCTATTGCTTTACCTTTTCTGGTTCTAGCATTACAACGAGTACGTTGACCTCTAACCGGAAGTTTTTTTTTATGTCTTGATCCTCTATATGTAGCTAAGTCAATCAATCTTTTTATATTTAGTGAAGTTTCTCTTCTTAATTCACCTTCCACGTCGATATTTTTATCAATGTATTCTCTAATTTTTAAAATTTCATCATCAGTAAGTTGATTTACTCTTTTACTAGATGGAATATTTAGGTTTTTGCAGATTTCTTGGGAGTTTTTATCTCCAATGCCATAAATATAGGTTAAGCCAACACGAACTATTTTATTTTGAGGGATGTTGATTCCTGCTATGCGGGCCATAATTTAATGATGTTAGATTTTTTCAAAGCAACTTATATAAAAAGAAAACATAATGTCAATCTCTTAAATTTTCCAAAATACCCTTTATTTTCTCATAAATATCAGCAATTTTTTGGCTACCATCGATTTCATGAAGAAATCCCCTCTTATTGTAATAATCTAGTATAGGTTTTGTTTCTGTAACATAAGTTTCGTATCTATTTAGAACGATTTTAGAGTTATCGTCAATCCTTTTTTCTAGATATTTCTTTTCACACTTATGATTTTTTGAATTTGGTGGAGCAAAGTGAACATTAAATATTTTAAAACACTTACTGCAAATAACTCTTCCAGTTACTCTTTTTGAAACAATATCTTTTTCAACATATAGGTTAAAAACAATTGAAATTTTTTGATTAAATTCTTTTAACAATTTTTCTAAACTAAAAACTTGCGATATAGTTCTTGGAAATCCATCAAAGATTAGTCTATTAAAATTTTTTGGGTCTGAAATAATTTTTCTAATTAATGAGTTAACTACATTGTCGGATACAAGTTCGCCATTGCTTATTATCAATTCAATTTTCTTACCTAAGACTGTTTGTGTTTTAATTTCATTTCTTAATAAATCTCCGGTGGACACTTGGTTTAAATCAAAATTATTAATTATATTATTTGATTGCGTGCCCTTTCCTGCGCCTGGAGGACCGAATATTATTACATTCATTAGTTCCCAAATTTTGCTTTTTTAATTAAATTTTGATACTGGCTGCTCATTAGTCTTGTTTGAACTTGAGTTACCGTATCCATTGCAACAATTACAACAATCAATATCGATGTACCTCCTAAATAAAACGGAATTGGATATTTGGCTATTAAGACTTCGGGCATCAAACATACCAATGCCAAATATAAAGCGCCTATTGTTGTTAGCTTAGTTAAAATATTATCTATATATATAGCTGTACTTTCTCCGGGTCTAATTCCTGGTACATAGCCACCATATTTTCTTAAGTTTTCAGCAGTTTCATGAGGATTAAAAATTATCGAAGTATAAAAAAAAGTAAAAAATATAATTCCAGATCCATACAAAAGCATATAGAGGGGTTTACCCTGTGAAAAAAGAGCAGATATATTTAAAAATATTTCATTTTGTGAAAAAGTAAAATTTGAAAATGTAATTGGTAACAACAATAAGGCAGAAGCAAAAATTGCTGGTATTACTCCAGCTGAATTAATTTTTAAAGGTAGATGGGATGATTCACCTCCATACATTTTGCTTCCCATTTGTCTCCTCGGATAATTAATCAATATTTTTCTTAAGGCCCTCTCCATAAAAACAATAAAAATAATTGTGCAAATCAATAACAAGAATATAGATATTATCAATATTGATGAAACAGCACCGGTTCTTCCTAGTTCAAAAGTTGTTACAAGAGCCCTTGGAATTTCTGCAACAATACCAGAAAATATAATTAACGAAATTCCATTACCAATTCCTCTTTGAGTTATTTGTTCGCCTAACCACATTAAAAACATAGTGCTAGCTACTATCGTTATTACTGTACTAATTCTAAAAAACATTCCTGGGTTAATTACCAAATTTTCTGCTGACTCTAATCCAACTGACAACCCATAACCTTGAACGGTAGCCAAAAAAACTGTTCCATACCTGGTAATTTGAGTAATCTTTTTTCTTCCTATTTCACCCTGGTTTTTAAGATTTTTGAAATAATCGGAAACCCCCGTTAATAATTGTACGATGATAGAAGACGAAATATATGGCATAATTCCCAGCGCAAAGAGAGCCATACGTGCAATAGCACCACCAGCAAATACGTTGAACATTCCCAATAAACCTCTTTGATTAGAGCTCATAAGTTCTTGTAACGATTGTGGGTCTATACCCGGAATTGGTATAAATGTACCTAATCTATAAATTGATAATATTATAATGGTAAAAATGATACGATTCTTTAAATCACCAGTTTGAGAAGGGGCACCAATCATTAATAATATCTTTCTTCAAATTTATTTTGTTGTTAATTTAACCGTGCCACCCTTTTTTGTGATTTTTTCTTTTGCAGAATTTGAAATATAATTAACCTCAAGATTAATTTTATCTTCAATATTTCCATTCCCCAATAATTTTATTTTATTTATTTTATTTTTCAAAATCTTATTTCTTTTAAGTTCATTTAAATTGATGGGAATTTTTATATTTAATTTTCCTTTAGATATAAATTCTTGTAATTGTTGAAGGTTTATTATTGCAACATTATTTTTTTTCATTGAAGTAAAGCCTCTCTTAGGAAGCCTTCTATATAAAGGCATTTGCCCACCTTCAAAACTTTTTATTGCTACTCCTGAACGAGCTTTCTGACCTTTGTGACCTCTACCTGATGTTTTGCCCTTTCCAGACCCTATGCCTCTACCTAATCTAATTTTTTTAGTCTTTGCTTTGTATTTTAATGAATTGAGATACATTTATATTTTATTTTCAATTATTCCAGATTTTTTTTTACCACGTAAAGAAAAAACATTTTTTGGTGAAATTTGATTCAATAAACCCTTCATGCAAGCTCTAACTACGTTATGAGAATTTGATGAACCTAATGATTTAGCTACAATGTCTTTTATTCCAGCAACCTCACATACTGCTCTTACTGCCCCACTTGCTATAATTCCCGTTCCTTTAGGAGCAGATCTTAAAATCACTTTTCCCGAACCTTCTTTTGCCAATACATCGTGATGTAAAGTTCTTCCCTCTTTAAGTGGAATCTGAATTAATCTTCTTTTAGCTAATTCTGTGGCTTTTTTAATTGCATCTGTAACCTGCTTCGCTTTAGCATGTGCAACACCCAATTTTCCTGATTGATTCCCAGCCACTACAAGTGCTGAGAAAGCAAATCTCCTTCCTCCTTTAACTACTTTTGTAATACGGTTTATATAAATTAGTTTTTCTTTAAATTCATCATTTTGCATTTATTAAAACTCCAAACCATTTTTTCTCAAAACATCTGTCAACAATTTAACTCTTCCATGATACTTGTAGTGACCTCTGTCAAAATATACCTTGGTTATATTTTTTGTATTTGCTCTTTTTGCTAGTGTTTCAGCAACAAATATTGATAAATCTGATTTTTTTGTTTTAGCAATTTTCTTAATATCTTTTTCTACCGAAGATGCTGTAACTATAGTTTTGCTACATGTATCGTCTATAATTTGAGCTGAGATATTTTTGGAAGACCTATTCACTGTTAACCTCAATCTATTGTTTGTATTAGATTTCTTTAATTTATTTCTTATTCTCAATTTCTTTTTAGCTATTTTATCTATTCTCATTTTTTATTTCTTTTTACCTTCTTTGCGTAGCACATATTCTCCTTTTTCTTTAATTCCTTTACCTTTATATGGTTCGGAAGGTCGAAATGATTTTATTTTTGATGCAACTGTACCTACCAGTTGCTTGTCTAAACCGCTGATTTTAATCATTGTTTGTTTTTCTACGCTAATTTTTACATCTTTTGGAATCTCAAAATCGGTACCATGACTATAACCAAGTTGTAAGTTCAAGTTGTTGTCCTTTATAGCAGCTTTGTAACCAACACCAGTCATTTCTAAAGTTTTCTCAAAACCTTTGTTAACACCAATAACAGTATTATTTATAAGACTACGATTCATACCCCACATTTTTTTAATATCATCATTTTTTATCTTAGGTTTAATTGATAATTCGTTATTTTTATTGACATTTAATTCAAAGAGTTTTGTATCAAAGTTGATTTTCTTACTACCAAAAGGTCCCTTTAAATCAAGGCAGTCACCATTAATTGATAAATTGACTTCTTTTGGAATCAAAATTTTTTTTTTTCCAATTTTTGACATTAAAAAACCTTACAAATAATCTCACCACCCAGCTTAGCTCTTCTTGCGTCTGTATCAGTCATCACTCCTTTAGGTGTAGAAATAATCGCTATACCTAAACCATTTTGTATTTTTGGAATACTTTGAGCACTTGAATAAAATCTTCTTCCTGGTTTAGAAATTCTTTCAATATTATTTATCACAGGTGAACCCGAATTATATTTTAAATTAATTGAAAATTTTGTTTTCTTTTCATTAGTTTGATCAAGTGAATAATTCAAAATAAAACCTTCTCTCTTAAGTATTTCTAAAATTTTACCTTTAAATGATGAGGCAGGCATTTCAATTTTAACATATGATCTCATTTGACCATTCCGTATTCTTGCTATCATATCACCTATAGGATCTGTAAGACTCATATATTCCTTTCTTTCTTACCAACTTGACTTTATCATTCCAGGTATTTTACCCTCTAAAGTTAGTTGCCTTAAAGTTATTCTTGAAATTTTTAATTTTCTATAAACTCCATGTGATCTTCCTGTAATTTCACATCTATTTTTAACTCTAGTTTTAGATGAATTTCTTGGCAATTTTGATAATTTCATTTGGGCTTTAAATCTTTCTTCTAAACTTACTTTCTTGTCCATGATTATTTTTTTTAATTTTTTTCTTTTATTTTCAAATTTCAAATTCAATGCAATCCTTTTTTTATTTCTATTTACTGAACTTTTTTTTGCCATATGTTTTATTAAATTAACTTTTATTTTCTTTGTTAAAAGGAAAATTAAATTCCTCTAATAATGCCAAATTATGATCCTTATTTGTACCATGAGTTACAATTGTAATATCTAAACCACGTATTTTTTCAACTTTATCAAAATTTACTTCTGGAAAAACAACATGTTCCTTAATTCCTAGAGTATAATTACCAAATTTATCAAAACTTTGTGGACTCAAACCTCTAAAATCTTTTACTCTTGGAAGGGCAATATTGACTAGTCTATCAATGAATTCATACATTCTGTTTTTTCTCAAAGTTACTTTTAAACCAGCATCTGTATTTTTTCTCGTTTTAAAGTTCGATATAGATTTTTTAAACTTAGTAACAATTGGCTTTTGCCCGGTTATCATAGCAATATCGTCTGAATAAGATTTCATAATTTTTTTATCATTTCCATCTGTTCCCAATCCCATATTAATAACAATTTTTTTAAATTTCGGACTCATCATTTTATTCTTTAAAGAAAGTTTTTTTACCAAATGAGTTTGTATTTTAGAATAATATAACTCTTTTAATCTTGGATTCATTTTTTATTAATTCCTTTTTTTGTTTCAGTTTTTTCTTTATTATTTTCTAATCTCTTTAAGTTTGATAAATGAATAAAATTCTCTTTAGAAATAATTCCTCCCTTTTTTTCTTTTGTCGTTTTTAAATGTTTTTTTACAATATTTATCCCTTTAACTTTTGCTTTATTTAATCTTTTTATTACCTCAATAATTTCTCCTGACTTATTTTTATCCCTACCTGTTAATACTTTTACCAAATTTCCTTTTTTTAAATTCATAATTATAAAACCTCGGGTGCTAATGAAATTATTTTCATTTGGCCTTTGGATCTTAGTTCTCTTGTTACTGGACCAAAAATTCGTGTTCCTAATGGTTCACCTTTTTCATCGGTTAAAACAGCAGCATTGTTATCAAATTTTACTTTTGAACCATCGTTTCTAAAAATGCCTTGTTTAGTTCTTACTATTACAGCTTTATATACTGAACCTTTCTTTACTTTTCCCCTTGGAATAGCTTCTTTGATGCTAACAACAATTATATCTCCAATGGAAGCATATCTTCTCTTTGAACCACCTAAAACCTTGATGCATTCAATTTTTTTAGCTCCCGTATTATCAGCCACAGATAACTCTGTTTGAACCTGAATCATTTACTTTCCTCTAACACTTTGAATTGTTTATTTTTAGAATAAGGTTTTGATTCAACAATGCGTACAGTGTCACCAATTTTAAACTTATCTTTTTCATCGTGGGCATGATATTTTTTTTTATTTGTAATAATTTTTTTTAAAAAAGGATGTTGATATTTTCTTTCTACCAATACAACTATAGTTTTCTTATTTTTATCACTAATCACCTTTCCTTTTAATATTTTCTTCGGCATATTATTTTTTATTAATTAATGTACTAATCCTTGCTATAGTTTTTCTTGTCTCTTTAAATTTTGATGGATTTGTTAGCTGTCCATTAGTTTTTCTAAACCTTAAGTTAAATAAATCTTTTTTAAACTTATCAAGATTTTTGTGTAATTGGTCTCTTGTAAGTTTATTTATTTCTTTAAGTTTCATAAATTATCTTTTTATAAATTTTGTTTTGATTGGAAGTTTTGCTGACGCTTTATATAATGCAACTTTCGCAACTGATTCTGTTACTCCATCAACTTCAAACAAAATTCTACCGGGCTTTACTCTACAAACCCAAAATTCTGGTGTTCCTTTCCCTTTACCCATGCGCACTTCGGTAGGCTTTTTTGATACAGGAATATTAGAAAATATTCTTGTCCATACTTTTCCCGTTCTTTTCATATATCTTGTTAACGCAACTCTCGCTGCTTCAATTTGATTTGAGATAATTCTATCTGGTTCTAAGGCTTTTATTCCATATTCGCCAAAATTAAGTTTATCACATCGAGAAGCTTTACCATGAATTCGACCTTTATGTGCTTTTCTGTATTTCGTTCTTGCTGGTTGCATCATAATTTAATTTTATTAGTCTCTTGACTAAATTCCTTTCTAAATATTTTTCCTTTATATATCCAAACCTTGACTCCTATCATTCCATAGCTAGTTAAAGCTTCCGATTCAGCATAATCAACATCCGCTCTTAAAGTATGTAGGGGAATACTTCCTTCACTTAACCATTCGGATCTGGCAATTTCATTTCCAGCTAATCTTCCACTTACACAAACTTTTATTCCTTTGGCACCCAGTCTTAGTGCAGACTGTATTGCTCTTTTCATGGCTCTCCTGTAGGAAATTCTTTTTACTAACTGTTGAGCTATATTTTCAGAAACCAAATAACTATTTAGTTCAGGTTTTTTAACTTCTTTAATGTTTAAGGTAATCTCATGCGTGCTTAATTTGGATAATTTCTTTTTAATTTTTTCTATATCACTTCCTTTTTTTCCTATAACAAAACCTGGTCTAGAAGTGTAAATAGTTATAAAACATTTTTTTGCTGATCTTTCGATCATAACTTTAGATATTCCAGAGTTTACTACATTTTTTTTTATATATTCTCTAATTTTGAAGTCTTCAATTAGATTGTTTCCAAATTGATTTTTTTTTGCAAACCAAACGGAGTCCCATCCCCTGTTCACACCAAGTCTAAAACCGACAGGATTAACTTTTTGCCCCATGATCCTCCAGTTTTCTAAGTTTGTCTGATAATATAATTGTCACATTGCTATAAGGTTTTTTTATGGGGCTTGCTCTTCCTTTTGCCCTAGGTCTAAATCTTTTCATTACGATCGATTTGCCGCAATATGCTTCTTTTACAAATAATTTATCAATATCATATTGAAAGTTATTTTCTGCATTCGCTACGGCCGAGTCTATAGTTTTTTTTATTTCTTTACATATCCTTTGCTTAGCAAACGTTAGGTCTCGTAAGGCATGGTCAACTTTTTTTCCAACTATACCTCTCAAGATTAATCCTATTTTCCTCGTGCTACTCCTAACATTTTTATTGACTGATTTAACTAAATTTTCTTTATTTGTTATCTGTTTATTTTTTTTCATTTAAATTTTTCTTAGCTACGGATGCATGTTCTGCTACTTGTTTAGCTTTTTTATCTGCTGGAGTATGACCAGAAAATTGTCTTGTTGGTGAAAACTCGCCAAGTTTATGTCCAACCATATCTTCGGAAATAGTAATTGATATAAATTTTTTTCCATTATGTATCAAAAAGCTTAATCCTACAAATTCAGGAATTATTGTGGATTTTCTAGACCAAGTTTTAATTGGTTTTATATTTTTTGTAGTGTCCTTGTGTTTTTCAATTTTTTTAATTAAATTGGGATCTACAAATGGTCCTTTCCATACTGATCTAGCCATAAATTAAGCTCTCTTTTTCCTTCTCATAACAATATATTTATCTGTTCTCTTATTATTTCTTGTTTTTAATCCTTTTGCAGATTGCCCCCATGGTGAAACAGGATTTCTGCCTCCAGAAGATTTTCCTTCACCTCCACCATGAGGATGGTCTACAGGATTCATTACTACACCTCTTACACTAGGTCTGATGCCTAACCATCTGCTTCTTCCAGCTTTACCAATTTTTATATTTTTTTGATCAGGATTAGACAAAACACCAATTGTAGCTTTTGCTCTACTAATTATTTTTCTAATTTCGCCTGATGCTAGTTTTACTATTGAGTATTCTCCATCCGAGCCAGAAATTTGCACAGATGAACCTGCCGATCTTGCAATTTTAGCGCCTCCACCAGGTTTCATTTCAACATTGTGTATAGCGGTTCCGTCAGGAATATCACTCAACGGCATGCAATTTCCTATCTTTATCTCTTTTTTATCTCCAGAAATAATCTTATCTCCAGCTTTGATTCCTTGAGGTAGTAGCATATATGCTCTTTCCCCATCTTCATACTTAACTAACATAATATGTGAAGTCCTATTCGGATCATATTCAATTCTTTCAACCACAGCTTCAATGTTATGTTTGTTTCTAAAAAAATCTATTTTACGAAATTTCTGTTTATGTCCAGAGCCTCTTCTTCTTGAGGTAATGCGTCCTAAATTATTTCTTCCAGAAGAAGATTTTTTTCCAATTGTAAGAGATTTAATCGGCTTACCTTTCCAAAGATCTTTCTTCTCTATAATAACCGTTCCTCGAGTTGACTTTGTATAGGGTTTAAATGTTTTTAATGTCATTTCATATGCCTGTGGTTAAATCAATATTTTGACCTTTTTTTAATGTAATTATTGCCTTCTTGTATCCCTTAACTTTAGTTTTTTTACCTCTTGCTATCTTAATTCTTCTTTGTTTGTTGACTATATTTACTTTAATAACATTCACTTTAAAAATTTTTTCAATACTTTTTTTAATAGTTTTTTTATCAGCTAAGCTATTTACTCTAAATACCACTTTATTTAATTCAGATAAATTAGTTGATTTTTCAGTTACCACTGGACTTAATATACTGTCATATAAATTTATTTTATTCATGATCTATTAGCCTTTTTTCTAATTCTTTAGTCGAAGATTCAGTAAACATAATTTGTTTATATTTTATTATATCGTATGTAGTTAGATAGGAAGCGTCAGTTAATTTTATATTGGGAATATTTCTTGCTGATAACTCAATATTATTTTTGGTTTTTAAATCTACAACAATCAAAGCACTGATAATTCTATTCGTTTTTAAAAATTTGATAAATTGTT
>Ga0187827_10006506_pt1 | contig 13327 bp, 10 predicted proteins | sample ETNtaG_39_FD_167969 | JGI IMG/M metagenome (GOLD analysis project Ga0187827, IMG submission 167969) | Marine microbial and viral communities from oxygen minimum zone, Eastern Pacific Ocean - ETNP2014_SV_150_PacBio MetaG (Illumina Assembly) | ecosystem: Environmental > Aquatic > Marine > Hypoxic... | reverse complement strand
AAAATATCTTTTTTATTTAAATTTATAATTTTAATTTTTGGATCAATTATTTTTTTATAATTTTTCCATTCACCGACTGCATCGATTATGGCTAAATTTACATTGTTTTCTTTTTTTGAATATTTTACTATTGATTCTGCCGATCTAATTACCGAAGAAGTAGTCGCAACTTTTGATATAAAGGGGGACCAATAAAAAATTTTCATTAGTTTTTAAACTATTTCATAATGGATTTTAAACTTAATATAAATTATTTTTTTGCAATAAAAAAATAACCAACTGGAAATATCTCCCTAAGATCTGTTTTAACAAAAATCTGTATAAAACTATCTAAAATATATGCTAATAATAAGCATATCTGACTCAATAAAGGCAAAAATTTTAAATAAGGCCAAAGAAGTGAATAACTGGCTGTAAATGGGCCAAATCCTAAAGCTTTAACTTTTGCTTTTTTAAATCCATATTTTTTAAGATTTGATTCTAAAAATTGCTTACCAAATCTGAAATAATCATTTGGTGCGGCATGTATTTGATAAATAAATGGAACTGATCCAAAAAAAAATCCACCTTTTTTTATAATTCTATAAATTTCTGAAAAAGCTAATTTATATTCCGGCAAATGTTCTAGAATATTAAAAAATAGTACATTATTATATTTCTTGGAAGGAATATTTAATTTTTTTGTAAGATCGGAATAAAAAACTTTTAATTTTTCGTTACTTTTTTTGTTAGAATAATGAAATTTTGATTTACCTTTTACAAAATTAGAAAAGGTTTTGTCTTTATTGTCTATTACCCCAAACTCTATAGAATTGCCATATAGACTAATACTGTAACATTCATAAATTTGTAATACTCTTAATAAGGTATTTTTTTTTAAAATTAATTTCAAAAATTTTAAATAATTATTATTCATTTGAGTTGATAATATTTATTTTTATAAATTGTAATATCTGAAAAAACTATATAAAACCATTAAAATAATAGTAATAATAAATACAAGGATATATACGGGTAGTTTTGATTAATTTTGGCTAAAAAATTTAAAATAAATTTCGGCGTACTAATTATTGGTTTTTTAATACTTACATTTATTTATAATCATAATATTTTTAGGAAATTATACAATATTTTTACAATAAATTATGAATCTAGATTAACAAAAAAGCTAGGTTATTGTTCTCGTGAATCTGTAGGTTTCTTAAGAATGTTAAAAAAAAAATATAAATTTAATTTCAACCCCTTAATCGTAAATTATGAAAACTCAGTACCAAGTTCAGGATGGTCTATTTACGATAATCATAATAAAACTGATAATAAGCATAAAATCCTACTGAATTATCCCAAAAATTTATCATTGTATTTTAAACCCTTAAATAAAATTTTTTATTCGGAAAATGCTGTTAACCATTCTAATGGAATATCAAATATTATTTTTGACTTGAAAGATAAACATATCAAAATTAATTCTAAAATTGAAATTTATAGAAAAACTTTAAATAAAAAAGAAATAATATATGAAGAAAATTTTCAAAAATTGGTTGAAAATAACCAAATAATACCAATTGAATTTAAAACAAAAAAAACAAATTCTATATATAAACCAACATTTATTGAAATACCAGATTTAAGAGAAGATCAAATTAGGAAAATAAATAGTATCATCTTAAATCTTAATCATGAATTTAATTTAAAAGATTTTACAATTATAGAAAAATTTAATAACTGTTATTACGTTAAATGACCGAAATAATAGAGATTTTAATTCAGATTTTATTTACTTTATTCATCATTTTATTTCCAATCACTCTTTTTAAAACTGATAGTAAATCTAAAATCTCTACGTTTTCTTTTATGGATAAACTCTCTATTAATCTAATTTTTCTGATAAATATATTATTTTTTGCATCTATATTAAACGTGAACAGTAAATATGTATTATACTTATATGTTGTATCAATAATATTTTTATATTTTTTTAATTTTAGAAAATTTAATTTTAAAAGTATTAAATTAGACTATTACTTTTTAGTTCTTTTATTTTTTATTATTTTAATATCAATAGATATTGCCCATGAGTTATATTTTGCATGGGATGTTCAAGTTCACTGGTTTTTAAAAGCTTTAAGTTTTTTTCAAGATCAGAAGTTAGATAATTTAAAAAATTTTACTTTTGCTGATTATCCTCATTTAGGTACATATATTTGGTCTTTTTTTTGGAAATTTCCATTAAATGATTTTGAATATCTTGGTAGAATTACTTATGCATTTATTTATGTGCTATCTATATTTTCTATAATGGAATGTTTAAAGGCGCATGTATATGAAAAAATAATTTTTGCTATTTTATTAATTTCCCTAACCTATAGCTATGAGATATTTTCTGGATCACAAGATGTTTTACTTTTCTCACTTATTTTAATAACAGCTAAATTTGCTTATTATTTTTTTGAAAAAAAACTTGCATCTAATCGTTTACAATTAATTCTTATATTATTAGGAGCAGCAAATATAATTTGCTGGATCAAAAATGAAGGAATATTTTACGCACTTTTTTTATTATTTTGTATTTTTATTACAAATAATTTAATTTTGAAAAATAAAATAGCACTTATAACGGGCTCCTTAATAATAGTTTCTTTAAGAATATTTATTTATAATTTTTACAATATTGAATTAAATCAAGATGTTTTTGAATTTGAAAAATCATTAAATTTTGAATTTCTGCTAATTTTAGAAAAAATAAAGATAATTACTTTTTATTTAATAATATATTTATCTCAAAATCCTATTTACCTATTAACAATGCCGGTGTTAATTTATATAACTTTTAAATATCCACTAAAAAATATAACAAAATTTGTAATATATTTTCTGATTTTAAATTTTTCCTTTATTTATTTAACTTATTTATTTATGCACTCAGAAACAGAATTGCTTGCTCAGTTTAGTATAAAAAGAGTAATATTTCAAACATCTGGTTTTTATTTTTTGGCAATAATAATTTTAATAAACAATTATGCTCATTTATTTAATATTAAATTATTATCTAAATATAAAATTAAGAATTATTAAATTTTTTTATATTGTTAATTATCCACTGCTTTTTTTTGAAATATTTTAAGAACAAAAGGTTTTACAAAATTACTAAATAATTTAGATTTCCTTAAATAATCCTTAATTCTCTGCTCAACAATAGTTGAACTACTATCAATAAATATGCTCTTAATAGTTCTAAAAATTCTTTTTGGTCTAGTTAAATACGTTATAAAATAGGACAGAAACATTCCTAACGTTCTATAAATATAAAGTTCATACCTACCAATATATTTATTATATGAAATAATTTGAGTACCTATATTGTAGTGCGTTAAATCTGCTTCAGCTATAAAAAAGTTATCATTTATAATAACTTTTTTTTCTTTCACTAAACTATCAAATAGTTCTGTACCAGGATATGCATTAAAATAATACGTTGGAATATCCTCTACACCCATAAAGGCAAACTTCAATTGCTGAATTAGTGTTTGATAAATTTGAAATCTTGTTTCGTATGGAAAACCAATAATTAGATTTGTTCTTACCGTAATACCTTGGCTTATAGCATATTTAACGGACTTCTCCATGTTTGATAATTTAATTTTCTTTTTTATGTTTGTTAAACATTCAGTTGAACCACTTTCTGGAGCATAGACGAGATATCGTAAATTTGCTTTTGAAAGTGCTTTCAAAGTATCTAGATCAAGAGCTTCACTCCTAGTTCCTGAAGGAAGACTCCATTCCAAATGAATATTGTTTTGTTCCAAAGCTTTACAAAACTCAATAATCCAGCCTTTTTTTATTATTGCTGTTAAGTCATAAAATTGTAAACCAGTTATTTTATATTTCCTAATATAATATTTAATTTCCTTTATTAGGTCATCTACCTGTCTTGCAAAATACCTACGGCCATACATCAAAGAATTTGAACAAAAGGTACATTCATATGGGCAACCCCTGGTCGCTATAATTGGCATATTTCTTCCCGCACCTGGACCAAAACCAACAGCATTATCTAAATAAGGTTCAATAGGAAATACTTTCCAGTCTGGCCAAGGTATTTTGTCAATATGTTTAATTCTTTCTCTAGTTTTGGTTTTTACAAATTTTCCATCTTTAATAAACGCAAGTCCATCAAGATTTTCTATGTCCTGACTTAATTTTTTTTTTTGAATTATTTCTGCCCAAGTTTGTTCCCCCTCCCCGAGCACGATATAATCAATACCTTTACAATCTCGTAAATTATATTCAGGTAGTGCGGTAGCGTGCTCTCCTCCGATTACAATCATTGCTTTAGGAAATTTTTTTTTCAATAAATTTATACAGTCTCTTACATAAGGCCATTCAGAAGAAAACATTGAAGCAACACCTATAATTACAGTACTCGGATCAATTAAATCTATTATTTCTTTAATTTCCAATCCATTTCCTCGAAATTTATATTTAGGTATTTTAAATATCTTATTTATATTTCTTCCAGATGCGTCAATTCCATGAACAGTAACACCATTTTGTTTACATACGCTTGCTAGATATGCCAAACCAATTGGTGGTGTTGGTTCAGTATTTGCATCAATTGTTGGTACATTCAAAGATAATCTTATTAAAGTTACAATCATAATACATTCAAATAATGTCCATTTTAACAATTTCTTTGATACTATCAACTAGTGGTTTCGTCATCATATTTTCTAAACTATTCTTTCTTTCTCCTTCGTCTTTTTTCTAATGAAATTAAATAGTGGCATAAGATATCTGATTAATATTTGGTTAAATGCTTTCATTAGTAAAAGAAAATTTTTTTACTCTGTAAGTAATAATATCTAGAAAATCATATAAAACAAAATATTTGTGTTTTTTTAGTATAATTTTCAATTATTTATAAATAAATATTTATAAGATAAATTTTTCTTTAAAATTAATTTATTATTATTTTTTGATAATTTAAGTTATATATCCATAGATTCTAAAAAAATTAAATAAATTCAAATTTTATGAAAAAAATTCTAATAACGGGTGCAAGTGGATGGCTTGGAATAAATTTAATAAAAGCTTTTTTGAACGGTATTGATTTATATGACGAAACCCAGAATTTATCAGATAAAACTTCCATTAATGTTTTTATACCAAAATCCGAACATGATAAATTATATGGCTTGTTTAGAGACAAAATAAACTATTATTATGGAGACATAAAAAACAAAAACGAATGTGAAAATTTTACAAAAAATTTTAAGACCGGAACAATATTTCATTTAGTTGGAATTATTCACCCAAAAAAAATTTCAGAATTGTACGAGATAAATTACAAAGGAACAAAAAATATATGTGAGGCTTCCATAAATGCTGGACTTGAAAAAATAATAATTTTATCCTCTAACTCACCGTTTGGTTTAAACATTAATCAAAATTCTCCTTTTCATGAAAATTCAAATTATAATCCGTACCTAAACTATGGAAGATCAAAAATGCTTATGGAAAACTATGTTAAAGAGATAGAAAGAAAAAAATTAATCCATACCGTTTTAATTCGTGCAATGTGGTTTTATGGTCCTTATCAACCAGATAGGCAAAATTTATTTTTTGAAATGATTAACAAAGGCAAGGTTCCATTAGTTGGGTCAGGTAATAATTTGAGATCCATGTCAAATACAGAAAATTTAAGTTACGGCTTAATACTCGCGTCTATAAAAAAAAATGCCAATGGAAATGTTTACTGGATAGCAGATAAAAGACCATATTCTCAAATGGAAATTATTAATACTGTAAGAGCTGTTCTTCGTGAAGAGTTTAATATTATATCTAGTAAAAAAGTAATTAAATTACCAAATATATTAAGTACAATAGCTTATTATTTAGATCACGCCATTCAAAACGTTGGCTTGTACAACTCAAAGTTACACGTTCTTACCGAGTTAAATAAAAATATCTTTTGTACAATTAATAAGGCCGAAGAAGATTTAGGTTATAAACCAAAAATTGATCTAAAAATTGGTCTTAAGAGAAATTTTGAATGGATGAAAACAAATAATAAACTTAATTTTTAGATTTTTGTATGAAACATCTCGTAACTGGCGCATGTGGTTTTGTGGGTTCTGGTATAGTTAAGGAACTATCCAAAAGAGGCCATGATGTAATTTCTATAGATGTTATTGATGATCCAAAAATTAGAGAAATATCCGAATTCTACAAAATCAATATCCTAAATAAAGATAGCTTATCAAAAATATTTAAAAATGTTGAATGCGTTCATCATAATGCAGCACTTGTACCTTTGCTAAAATCTGGAAAAAAATTTCATGAAACAAATGTTGTCGGAACAAAAAATATAGTTGAATTGTCAATAAAGCATGAAATTAAACATATAAGCCATATGAGTTCTTCCGCAATATTTGGAAAGCCAGAATCAGAAAAATTAAATGTAAATTATTCTTTATATAAACCAACTGGAATTTATGGAAAATCTAAATATTTAGCAGAACTTGAAGTATTAAATAATAAAAATAATTTACAAAAATATAATATAACTTATTCAATAATTAGACCAAGACCAATTTTGGGAGAGGGCAGACTTGGTATATTTGAAATTTTATTTGATTGGGTTAGCGATAACAAAAAAATACCAATAATTGGCAATGGTAATAATTTATTTCAATTTGCGGACCTATCAGATCTGGTAGATGTAAGTATTGAAACTTCAGAAAAAAAGATTTCTGGTATCTTTAATATTGGAACAGACAAGTTTGGAACACTTAAGGAAGATTTAAACCTTTTTTTTGAAAAAGTTAATTCAAAATCAAGAGTTCTTCCAATAAATAAAAATTTATGTATATTTTCATTAGCTTTGCTTGATAAATTAAATCTTTCACCCCTCACATCTTGGCATTATCTTTCTTATAGCTGGAATTTTCATTATGATCTTCAAAATACTTTCAAAATACTAAAATGGAGACCAAAATATTCAAACGTTCAGATGTTATGTAATTCATTTTATTATTACCTATCAACAAGGCATAAACTTGAAAATAACCTCTCCATACACAGAAGTAAAATCAGACAAAAATTGCTAGCTGTGATTAAAAGTTTTTTATAAATTTTATGGCAAAATTTCAAATAATAATAAAATTATTAAAAATTAATAATTGGATAAAAAATCTTTTGATATTAGTTCCGATTTTTTTTTCAGTTGTAATCCCAAATCATCAAATGATTTTGGAATTGATTATTTTATTTTTTATTTTTTCCCTATCGGCAAGTACAATTTATATTTTCAATGACATTATGGATAGAAATATAGACAAATTTGATCTAATAAAAAAAAATAGGCCAATAACATCTGGATTAATAACTCTAAAAGATTCGATTCTTATAATTTTAATTTTAATGGCAATAATAACAATTTGTCTTATTTTAACAAAAAATTACGTACTGAATATATTTATAATATCTTACTTATTGATTAATATTATTTACACTTTTCTTCTAAAAAAAATTTTTTTTTTAGATGTATGTACCTTAGCTATATTCTATATTTTAAGAGTCGTTACGCCTGTTTATTATTTTAATTTAACTCTTTCTTATTGGTTAATTCTAATTACTTTTCTTTCAGTATTAACTGTAGGACTTGGAAAGAGATATATGGATATAAATAACAATTTATTTAACAAAAAATTTGTTTCACTTTATACAAAAAAAAACTTAGTTTATTTAATTACAATTTCTGCAATATTATTACAAACCTCATATGTTTTCCTTTTACTTACAGATTATTCAATATCTAAATATGGTGAAAACTTCTACGTAACAGGTATTGTCTTTTTCTTGGGCATCTTAAGATATTTGTATTCTTTATTTAAATTAGATTTTATAGATCCGATAGAAATATTTACTAAAGACAGATACTTTGTCCTTATTGTGTTAACTTATATATTCGTTAGCTTAGCTTCAATTTATAATTTTTTATGAGAATATAAATTCTTAAAAAATTAGCTTTTGTTCCAACGGCTGCTATTTATATTAGAAATGCTGCCATCTTTGTAAAATTTATGAGAAATTGAATTATAATTTTCATCACCACTCTTTATCAACAAACATTTTATATTTTTTTTTTCTAGTTCAAGCGCTGTTGTAATTTCAGCAGGACCACTTCCAAAAATAGCTACGAGAAAATTATCCAAATTAACGTTTTCTAAATTTTTTAAAATCGTTAATCACCATTATTCAAATACCAGACGAAATTTTTATTTTTTTTTAATTTAGTCTTTCTAGAATGAAAAGAAAATGAATTAAATTTCATAAAAAATAATATTGCTAGTGATGAAAAAAATGTTTTTAAAAAATTTCTTCTAAGCATCTTCATTTAGCAATATGCACAATGTAAAATAAATTTAAGTCTACTAATTTAATCTTAAATGGAAGAAAATTTTCTTTTATTTGATTTTTAAAATTATATCTTATTAGTGAAATTAAATTAAAAATCGAATTTATGTGTTCAGTAGCAAGCAAATAATCATACTCATTGCTAGAAATTTTGTATGTTCTTTTTGCGGTATAATATTTGGTAAATATTTTACCTAACCTCCATAACAATCCAGGATCTGTTGGTAAAGATATTGAAAGCACTCCACCATTTCTTAATTTATTCATTGCTTCGAATAAAAATTTTTCAGGCTCATTTATATGTTCTAAACATTGAGATATAATTATTCTATCAAAGAAACTATCTTCAAATGGTAAATTTACTCCATCATATGAATAAGCTTTCACATTTTTCATTTCTTTATAAAGCTCTATTGCGTAATTTGAAGTTTCTGCTATAAAATATTCATCATAATCGTGCTTTAAATAATTTAAGTGAGGTGTATTGCCGGCTCCAATTTCTAACACTTTAGAGTATTTCTTTTCTCTGTTGAAATTTTCGAGTTGTCTATGACAATATCGCATAGCAAATCCACACAAACCGGTATACAAGTGGGTACTGTATTTGTCGTCTAGCTTTTTAAATACTCCTTTTTTATACATAAAGATTTAATTATATTAATTCAAATAATTGTAAAGTTATTTAATATGATAGAAAAAAATATAAGAGTTTTATCATTTTATATTTTCTTAGGCCTTTTTACGACAATATATATTTTTGGATTTAATTATATATCTTTCACAAATTCTGATTGGCTAGCATCGCATGATATGACATCAGATTTAATTGCTTGGAAATATTATAAAGATGATATTTGGCGATTTCCAATTGGCAATAATCCAAATTATGGAATGGGTTTATCAAATGGAATTGTTTTTTCTGGATCTGTTCCGTTACTTTCTATTGTATTTAAAATATTCGAAGATTTTCTTCCAGAGAATTTTCACTTTTTTAGTTTATGGATTTTTATTTGTTTTTTTTTGCAATCATATATTTCGTTTCTTATTATTTATCATTATACAAAAAATTTAACTTTTTCAATAATTGGATCATTATTTTTTTTACTATCCCCAGTTCTTTTTTATAAAATTACAATACATTTATCGTTATCGGCACATTGGCTAATTTTGTCAGCTTTTTATATAGAAACAAAAAATGATGCAACTAAGAAAATATTTTATTGGACATTGCTAATTATAATATCTTCATTAATTCATTTTAATTTTACACTTACTTTGCTGGGAATATTTTTTTTATTTGTTTTAAATGAACATCTAATTAATTTAAATATTAAAAAATTGGCTACACAAATTTTCTTACCTTCTATTCTTTTATTTGTATCCATGTACATTTTTGGATACTTTGAGATACCATTTACTGACGCGTTGGGATACGGTTATGGATACTACAAACTGAATTTGGCAAGTATAATTAATCCAGTTTCTGAATCATTTAGCGGTACAATTAATTGGTCTTTATTTTTACCGGAAATTCCTTCTTCATGGGAAGAAAGAAGCGAAGGATTCAACTATTTGGGAATGGGAGCTATTTCTCTTTTAATAATAGCTATTTTTCATGTCTTTTTTAATTATACAAAGTTTAAAGATGAAAAGTATAGACCTTATTTTTTTATTATAATTTTATTTTCACTAATTGCTTTAACTAACAGAATTTCTTTTGCTAACAATTTATTGTTCGAATTTGAGCTACCAAAATATATCTATGGGATATTAAGCATCGTTAGAACTTCGGGGAGATTATTCTGGCCGGTATATTACTTGCTTTTTTTAGGTTCAATATTAATAATATATAATAAATTTTCAAAAAAAAAATCATTATATATTTTAATATTTTTATTTTCTTTACAAGTAATTGATATTTCTTTTGGCTTAAAAAATTATTTTAACGCAAATGCTTTCGAAAAAGAAAAAAAGGAAATAGATTATTTATTTTGGAATAAATTAAATAAAGAAAATAAAATTTTAAGAACTACATATCCAAGCAATGAAACATATCTGTTAATCTCTTTGAGAGAAATTTTACTTTCACAGAATTTCAAAAGTACAGATATTTCAGTTCATGGAAGATATAATAGAAAAATGGCAACCATTACCAGATCAAATTTATATAAATCTTTCGATGAAGGTATAATTGAAAAAAATACAATATTTGTAGTTGATAATAAAAATCATTTGAGAAATTTGAAATATTTATATGAAAACAAAAACGTTGGTTTTTTTTTTAGAGATAATGTTTGGGTTATTGTTTCGGGTAATAGAAAGCAAATGTCAGATTTTGATAAAAAAGAATTGAAAAAGTATCATCCTCTAATATTGCATCAAGGAAAAAAAATGAATTTTAATTTTCGAGATGAGCAAGCCATACACGGTTTTGGATGGACACATAATTTTAACTCATCTAGCTCCGGCATATGGACTGAGGGAAATATTTCAACTTTACTTTTTAAATTTGTTAACACAGCAAATAATGATTATTTAATTAAAATTAGGTTGGGATCGTTAATTACTAAAAAAAATAAGCCAATAAATTTCAGTATAAATGTTAATAATTTATTTACTAAAAAATTTTCCTTGAAAAATATTAATCAATTAGATGAAAATTCAATTAAACTAAGAGTAAAAAAAGAAATTATATTTGACGATGCTAATTATATTAAATTTAAAATAGACAATCCTGTTTCTCCTTTAGAATTATTTCAATCTCCTGATGCTAGAAACTTGGGGCTTTTGGTTGAAAGCATAGAAATATTGACTTATTAAATTTTTATTTACTCATCTTGTTTACTTGAAACAATATTAAATCTAAATCTTTTTTTTTGCCTCCAAATGTCCATATCTACCTAGGCAAGGTATCTTTGTCGACTGATATCCATTAATATTTTTAGGAATATAAATATTTGTATCCTTGTTCAGATTAATTAATACAGAGAAAAAATTTATAAAGTTAAATTAAAAAAATAATATTATTTTACTTTTAATAAATTATTTGTAATTATTTTAATAAGCTCTTTTAATATTTTAATATTTTTCCTAACATTAAGAAATTTTATGGTTGATTTATCAGGTATGGTAAATTTAACCGGTATATATTTGGGAAGAATATTTTTTTTTTGAAACCATAAAATTAATTCTAAATCAAAAAAAAAATATTTTGAAATAAATTTATGTTTTAAAAAATCTCTAGATTTATGAAATCCTTTTAAACCTGCCTGCGTATCTCCAGCTATTATTCCAAAAAACAAAATATTTACATAAGAAATTATTAAGCCAATTAAATATCTTAATATTTGATAAAGAGATAAGTTTTTCAAAATAAGTTGGCTTTTTTTATCTTTTCTATTCACTATTACCAATTTATATTTATTTATCATCTCAATTAACTTATTTAAATATAAAAAATACGGCAAGTCACAATCAATAATAATAATCTTTCTACCCTTGGTTTTTTTTATACCATATAAAACTGAATATGATTTACCTTTGTTAACTTTGTTTTCAAATATTCTTAAATTATTAAAACTAGATTTTAAATTATTTATTATTAATTTCGTTTTATCTTCACTGCCATCATTAACCAAAATTATTTCATAGTTAATACGTTTTTTTTTTAAATTTTTAACTAGTTTAAAAATATTTTTTTTAATAAATTTTTCACAATTAAAACAAGGAATTACAAAAGAGATAAATTGTGTTTTGGTTTTATAAAATTTCATTGATACTTTTTATTATTATTCTAAAATTTAGTTTTTAAAGATTGCAAAAATAATGGCATACATAGTGTCATTTTATGTAAGCATAAATAATCAAAGACAAATTTTTAATATATTTTTTCAATCGAGCTTATTTTCGACAAAACATTATCTAGATTAAATCCTATTATTTCGCTAAAATTCTTTAGAGTGTCATATCTTGGCTTGTTATCTTCTTCAACTAAATTCAAAGCTTCCTTCCTACTCAAAAGTCCTTCTCTTATTTGGTTGGATCTAAAATTATCATATTCTGAAAATCCAGAAACTTGGTAATAAATAAAATTATTAAATGCAGTCTGACCATCGCCCATTCTCCATTGGTTTAATCCATATGATTTGTCTGAAATCCAATTATATTCATCAGCCAGTATTTTGTTCATTAAATTTTCTTCCCATTTTATATAGTTATAAAGATACAAAAATTCTTCTTTTCTAATAAAGCTAGCCAAAAATCCATTAAAATTATCAATTAAGGCACTATTTAAATAGCTAGGATTAATTAAAAATTGATAACTATACCACAGAAACATTTTTAATTTTGTTTTGGTAGAGTAAGAACACATTCTTTGATTATTAGTTAAAGTTTGATTAATTCCAGCAAACCCTAAAAAAAATTCTCTTTGTTCAAGTTGATAGCCGGAACACTTGAGCATCAATTTTAATTTAAGTTGCTTAGATAAAATTCTTCCGTAGTCCATGAACCCTTTATCTCCAGCTTGAACTATTGGCAACATTCCAAGATGTGGTTTTTTTAACCAAGCAAAAATGTTTTTTCTTATATAACTTCTTTTTTTCTCAATATTAGCAGATCTTATAATATGTTCGACACCTAGTTTTCCGCAAAGTTTAGAAGCGTTTAATCTTGAAATATCTGTTGTTAATCCCCAATCGTATGTATACGCAACGGGATTCATTTTATATTTAGTTTTTAATAAATGAAGACCATAACAACTATCTCTTCCACCACTTAATCCAATTAAGCAATTCGGAGTATCAGATTTATGTTTATAGAAGTTCAAAATTTCAATCAACTTTTCTTCTCCTAGAAATATCTGTGGATTATATTTTTTACAAAAATTGCAAATGCCATCTTCATCAAA
>Ga0187827_10006505_pt1 | contig 13329 bp, 15 predicted proteins | sample ETNtaG_39_FD_167969 | JGI IMG/M metagenome (GOLD analysis project Ga0187827, IMG submission 167969) | Marine microbial and viral communities from oxygen minimum zone, Eastern Pacific Ocean - ETNP2014_SV_150_PacBio MetaG (Illumina Assembly) | ecosystem: Environmental > Aquatic > Marine > Hypoxic... | reverse complement strand
GTAAAGGTAAATACACTCTTAGTGCATTATTTACTTTAATAGCATCTTCAGGATTATCGATTCCAATATGTACGTGTAGTCCCTGTGAAATAAAACGTTTTCCCACCATTTGAAGGTCTTTCATTATACGTTTGTAGCGAAGGTTATCAGTAATAATTTGATTTTTTCCTATAGCAAAAGGATGGAGACTGGTACAATTTATTTCGGTTTCATAATTTATTAAAATTTCATTAAGATGATTTAAGGTTTTTTTAATATCTTTTTCCACTTCTTCAATATTTGAGCAAATATTAGTATTAATTTCTATCATTGATTCAATAAGTTCACATTTAATATTATCTGAAAATTCTTTATTTACGTCTGTTAGTACTTTTGAAGATATATTGTTTAAATTTAAATTATTTTTATTTACTAACTGAAGCTCTATCTCCACACCTATTGTTGGTTCTGGGCTTGAGTTAAATTTTATCATTTATCTTGTGACGAACCACTTCATATAATTAAATCTAAACCCAGAACCAAGATCCCTAAAAGTTTTTTCATAATTAAATGTTATCAAAATGTATTAATATTAACCATTTGATTTATCTCTTTTGTATCTAGTTTTAGTGGTGATTTTGATGAATCTTTATGCGATTAATTTTTTATGAATTTTAAATTATCCGCATAACTAGTGTGAAGTAGCGTGAGGTAGTCTGCGATCTAGTTTATCCCACATAATGACTTATTGTATAATTAAGTTAAATTAATACTCTATTTTCTGGTAAATTAAGGTTTTTAAAACTTATTTGTTCTTATAAACATATTATTATTATGAGAGTTCTTTTTATAAATAAATTCCTGGATCAAGAAGCTATATATAGAGTTCCTCTTGGTATCATGACTCTAGCAGCCATGATAAGATCCAAACACCAAATTTTCGTTTTAGAGCCTGAGAAAGAAAATGTAGAAAAAAGAATGAATGAAATAAAGCCAGATGTCATAGCTTATTCATTGAGAACTGGATATCATAAATATTACCTAGAACTTAATTTAAAATTAAAAAAGAAATACAACTTTATTTCTATTTTTGGTGGCCCTCATGTTACTTTTTATCCAAATGTTATAAATGAGGAAGGTGTTGATACTATTTGTTCAGGAGAGGCAGACGAAGCGTTTTCTGAATTTATAGATGTTTTAGAACAGGGTGGTGACTATACAAAAGTTCAAAATTTTTGGGTCAAAACACCAAATGGAATAATTAAAAATCAAAAAAGACCACTTAACCAAAATTTAGATACAATCCCTTTTCCAGATCGAGAAATGTTTGATGACCACGAAGAGATTGCCTTAGCTAAAGTACATAGTTTTATTGCCTCACGGGGATGTCCTTTTAAATGTACCTATTGCTTTAATGATGGAATGTCAAAATCTTATGAAGGACAAAAATATGTGCGAAGACGTAGTGTAGATAATGTTATTGAAGAAATTAAGCGTGTTAAAGAAAAATATGATATGAAAATTGCTATTTTCGAAGACGATACTTTTAATTTAAGCAAAAAATGGCTTAAGGAATTTTGTGAAAAATTTAGTGAACTTGGTATTAAATTGCTTCCAATTGGTGTAAGAGCCGAACTTATAGATGAAGAGCAAGTTATATGGCTTAAGAAAGCAAACTGTGTTTCTCTTGTATTTGGCTTAGAGTCTGGAAATGAAAAAATTAGAAGAGAAGTTTTATTTAGAAATATTACAGATAAACAAATGATTGAAGCTTCACGTTTGTTAAGAAAACATGGAATTCGTTTTGCAACAGAAAATATTTTAGCAATTCCTACTTCGACAATTGAACACGATATGGAATCATTAGCATTAAATATTAAATGTAAACCACTTTATGGTGGAGCTAAGTTGATGCAACCATATCCAGGTACTATGATTTATAACATCGCTGTTAGAATGGGCCTTTTTAAAGAAAAAAATTTTGATATATTGACTGATTTTACTGCAAGTTCAAATTTAAAAATGGACAATCGTTTAGAACGTGAAAATTTACAAAGGCTATTTGCTATAGTAATACAGTTTCCTTTTTTATTTAAATACACCCGATTTTTAATCAGACAAGGTAGACTTAAACCTCTTTACTCTGTTTTGCATGTAATTTACAAAGCATATATAGGCATAAAATTTATGCCCTATAGAAGATCATTAAGAGAATATTATTCTATATTTAGAAGATTTATATTTGCTAGAGAAAGTACAATATTCTTTAAAGTTGATGGAAAGAGACATAAAGATGAAAACGATGTATCTTCATCTAAAACAGTAAAAGTAGAAAAAATACCGAATGTACTTTTAGAAGATGTCAATGAAATACCAAAAAAATATACAGTGCCATTAAAATCATCACAAAAAGCCATTAACGTTGAAAAAACAACTTTCGATTCAGGTGAAAGATAAAATCATAGAATTTAATCTTAAATCCTTTTTAAACTTACAACATCTACAACATTCCACATTTTCCCCGATTTTTCTGGGGTATTTAAGAATTTATAATACAATGTATTGTGATTTTTATAAGCTGCCTCATTCCATTCCAAGTTATAGTCAGCTTTAAGTTGGTTAAGTGAACCGCATATGCATTTTCCAATCTCAATTATTGAAGCATTAGCATTGTTATTTAACAACAAACCCATAACCAAGATCCCTAAAAGTTTTTTCATAAACGAATAAAACTATTATTTATAGCATTTAACCATTTATTAGCATTATCAATTTCAAAAATTAAATCTGTATTAAGTTCTGATAAAACCCATCCACCTCTTTCCATTTCACCTTCAAGCTGACCGCTGCCCCATCCTGAATATCCTATTAATATCAAACTTTTTTTTGGCCCTTTTTTATCGGCAATTTCAAGTAAAATTTTGTAACCACTAGTTACTGATATTTCTTTATAATTTTTTGTATTTTCACTTTTGTATTCTTTTGAATGTAGTATTAAAATTCTATTTTCATCTACAGGACCACCCCAATAAACTGGAACTTTAACGTTGTAAAGTTCATTTTGTTTGGAGTTTTGATCCTCTGCTTTATTAATCAAAGAACTCAATGGTATAGAACCCAGAGGTTTATTTATCACAAGACCAAACGTTTCATTTTTATCATTTTTTAGTATAACTATAACTGTATTCGCAAATCTTAGATCTTTCATTTCTTCAGTAGCAACAAGAAAATTATCTTCAACACTTTGGTAAAATTTTCCTTTCAAATAACTTTTTGCTGAATCTAATGCTTGAACAGAAACATGGAGGTTAAATAATAAAACTAGAGACACGTATAGAGATAGTTTTTTCATTTAAAATTTATTGATATAATTTAAATCTATATTACAATTTTTATAACCTTCTATGATGGTATCTATATAACTTTTTGGCGGTTTCTTAATAAAACATTTGCTCATACTATAAAACATAATCTTTTTTCCATTCAAATAAAAATATTTTTTTTGATATATATCCGGAAATCCTTCATAACGATTTAATATCTCTTCATGTTTTTTTGTTATTTCCCAAATAGCACCAGGTACTTTAGATCCTTTTCTTTTAATAACATTTGCATATCCAAACTTGTTTTCTTTATTTGAGTGACAGAATATTAATTTGTAATCTTTAAGAAATACTGTCTTCAAATATTTTGATCCTATACATCTAATTTTTTTCATCTGATAATGATTGAGATTACTGCCAAAAGCAAAATACAACATATTTAATCTTTGTTAATCTGTTCAATTTTCTTTTCAGAAATAAATTTTAATATTTGTAAATTGCAGTCGTCAATTTTAGATTGTTCTTCAGACCTTAAAACTACTGAAACACCTATTTTACCTGCCTTAAAAAAAGGATAACTGCCTATTTCTACATCCCTATTTTTATCTTGTACTTCTGCAAGTGTTTTTGCAATTTCACTTTCCATTGTTTGTAAATTAATTGTATGAGTTAAAATTGATTTTCCACCATTTATATTGTTTTTTAAACCACCTAACATTGATTTAAGTATTGATGGCACTCCTGGTAAACAAAACACATTTTCAATAATAAAACCAGGAGCTCCACTTGATGGATTTAAAATCAATGTAGCTTTTGATGGCATCTTAGTCATTTTTTGTCTGCCTTCATTAAAATCGGAAATTTTATAATAATCTTTTAATATTTTAAAAGCTTCTTTATGTATTTCATACTTAAGTCCAAAAGCTTTAGAAACTGATTCTGCTGTAATATCATCATGAGTTGGACCGATACCACCTGTTGTGAATACATAGTCAAATTTTTTTCTTAATTCATTGATTGTTTCAATGATTCTTTTTTCTATATCTGGAATAACTCTTACTTCTACAACCCTCACTCCTAAGGTATTTAACCATTTTGAAATAGTAGAAAGATTAACGTCTAGTGTTCTTCCTGACAATATTTCATTGCCGATTATAGCTATAGCAGCATTAACTTTAACCACTTTATTATTCATATATGGTTTTATACTCTATTTTTTTATGAATTTTATATAAAAAATATTGTAAATATAATTATAATTAATGGATAATTACTTTGAATTTTTTAAAAAAATGAATGTAGCGGGTAACTTAGCTGCAAGAACATTAGATGAGATTACATCATTTATTAAACCTGGTGTAAGCACTAATTATCTAGATAAAATTTGTTATGAGTTTATAAAAGATAATGGAGGCTACTCTGCACCATTATACTACAGAGGGTTTACTAAATCGATTTGTACTTCTGTTAATCATATTGTTTGTCATGGCATTCCTTCAGAAAAAATTCTTAATGAAAATGATATTTTAAATATTGATGTAACTGCTATCGTAGATGGACATCATGGAGACACGAGCAGAATGTTTTTTGTTGGAGATGTTTCTGTAAAAGCAAAAAATTTGGTTCAAGCAACATATGAATCTTTGATGAAAGCAATTGAAATAATTAAACCTGGAATTAAACTTGGTGATATAGGTGCAACTATTCAAAATCATGTTGAAAAAAAAGGTTTTTCTGTTGTTAAAGACTTTTGTGGACATGGAATAGGAACTACTTTTCATAAATATCCTAATATTCTTCATTATGGAAAAAGAAATACTGGAATGACATTAAAAGAAGGAATGTCTTTTACTATTGAACCCATGATTAATGAAGGGAAGTATGATGTTAAAATTTTAAATGATGGATGGACAGCTGCTACTAAAGATAAAAAATTATCAGCACAATTTGAACATACTATTGGTGTAACACATGATGGCTATGAAATTTTTACCAAATCTTTTATTAAATTAACTCAACCACCCTACTCTTTATGATAAAAAGATATTCAAGAAAAGAACTGGTTAATATTTGGGAAGAATATAACAAATATAAAATTTGGCTTGATATAGAGATTGCTGCTGCTGAAGGAATGGAAAAATTAAAATTAATTCCTAAAGGTGTAGCTTCGATAGTAAAAAAAAGAGGGAAAATAAAAGTAAAAAGAATTCATCAAATTGAATCTAAAGTAAAGCACGATGTAATTGCTTTCCTAACATCTATTACTGAACAAGTTGGATTTAAAGCAAGATTTCTTCATCAAGGAATGACTTCATCAGATGTATTAGATACATGTTTTAATTTACAATTAATTCAATCTGGAAAAATATTATTAAAAGATATCGATGAAATTTTATCAGTTTTAAAAGCACAAGCTAAAAAATATAAAAAAACAATTTGTATAGGTAGAAGTCATGGTATACATGCTGAACCAATTACTTTTGGACTAAAACTTGCATCTTATTTTTCAGAATTTAATAGAAATAAAAAACGCTTAATAAAAGCAATTGAAGAAGTTTCTACATGTGCTATCTCTGGTGCTGTTGGAACTTTTGCTAATGTAGATCCAAGGGTAGAAAAATTTGTTGCAAAAAAAATGAATCTTCAAGTTGAGCCTGTTTCAACACAGATTATTCCTAGAGATCGTCATGCTTATTTCTTTTCAGTTCTTGGTATTATTGCTGGTTCCATTGAAAGAGTTGCATCAGAAATAAGACATTTACAAAGAACAGAAGTACAAGAGGTTGAAGAATTTTTTTCTAAAGAACAAAAAGGTTCTTCAGCAATGCCTCATAAAAGAAATCCAATTTTAAGTGAAAATCTTTCTGGTTTATCTCGACTTGTAAGAAGTTATGTCCTTCCAGCTTTAGAAAACATTGCTCTTTGGCATGAAAGAGATATTTCACATTCTAGTGTCGAGCGAATTATTGGACCTGATGCCACGGTTACTTTAGATTTTGCACTGGTAAGAATGAAAAATATTTTAAAAAATATGAATGTTTATCCAAAAAAGATGATAAATAATTTGAATTTAACAAAAGGATTAATATTTTCTCAACAAGTAATGATTGAATTAACTAAAAATGGTTTTACAAGAGAAGAAGCTTATAAAACTGTTCAAAAACATGTTAAATCTTCTTGGTCAAATAATATTACTTTGTTAGAAAGTTTGATCAACGATAAAAAATTAACAAAAAGAATTAGTTTACAAAAACTAAGCAGTATTTTTGATTTGTCATATCACATAAAAAGAATTGATTTTATTTTTAAAAGAGTGTTTTAATTAAATATGAAAAAGGGCAAAAAGCTATATGAAGGTAAAGCTAAAATTATTTATGCCGGACCAGATAAAGGAACTGGGATTCAACATTTTAAAGATCACGCTACGGCATTTAACAATTTAAAGAAATCTACTATTGATGGAAAAGGTGTTCTAAATAACAGAATATCAGAACATATTTTAAAAAATTTAGCACAAATTGGAATAAAAACTCATTTAATAAAACGAATAAATATGAGAGAACAACTTATTAAACTAGCAGAAATTTTACCAATAGAATTTATAATTAGAAATATTGCTACTGGATCTTTGACAAAAAGATTGGGAATTAAAGATGGAACGATTTTAGAAACACCGCTGTTAGAATTCTGTTATAAAAATGATGAGCTAGGAGATCCACTAATAGCAAGAGAGCATATTTATGCTTTTAATTGGGCAAATAAAATTCAATTAGACTTTATAACGGAGCAATGTCATAGAATAAATAATTTTCTGCAAGGCATGTTTAGAGGAATTGGAATAAAATTAGTGGATTTTAAACTAGAATTTGGAATTGTAGATGAAAAAATAATTTTAGCTGATGAAATTAGCCCTGATACTTGTAGACTTTGGGATATTACAAGTGATGAAAAATTAGATAAAGATAGATTTAGAAAAGATCTTGGTAATTTGATACCAGCATATGAAGAAGTGGCTAGACGATTAAATATTTTACATGAACAATCGAATATAAGTGAAGTAAAATTTGGCAAACCTACGGCTGTAAAAATTAAAAAAAAATAAATTGAAAATATCAATCATAGTCACTCTTAAAAAAGCTGTACTAGACCCACAAGGAAAGGTAATTAAAGAAACTTTAGAAAATATGAGCATCAAAGGTGTAAATAGTGTTCGTCAGGGAAAGTACTTTGAAGTTGAAATAAATGAAAAAAATTTTGAGAATGCTAAAATCAAAGCTGAAGATTTGTGTAAGAAATTATTAGCAAATCTTGTGATTGAAGAATATCGAATAATTGAAAAAATATAATTTTAATGAAATCTTCTGTAATTATTTTTCCAGGTTCTAATTGTGATAGAGATATGGCTGTAGCTTTGGAAAAATTTGGTTTTAAAAATTCAATGATTTGGCACAATGAAACAAAAATTCCAAAAACTGATCTTATCGTTTTACCAGGTGGATTTTCATATGGAGATTATCTAAGAACTGGATCTATTGCTGCAAAATCCAAAATTATTAATGAAGTTATAAAATTTGCAAACAATGGTGGTCTTATACTTGGTATTTGTAATGGATTCCAGCTTTTAACAGAATCAAGTTTGTTGCCAGGTGTATTGTTAAGAAATAAATATCTAAGATTTATTTGTTCTAATATTTATTTAAATATTAAAAACAATTCAAAATTTTTCTTTAAAAAAATTAAAAAAAAAACTATTAAATTACACATAGCTCATAATGAAGGATGTTACTTTATAAACAAAGAACATATGAAAAAACTTGAAGACAAAAATCAAATAGCTCTAGAATATTGTAACAAAGAAGGGAAAGTATCTGAAGAATTTAACCCTAATGGTTCATTAAATAATATTGCTGGTATCTATAATGAAAAACATAATATTTTGGGTATGATGCCCCATCCTGAAAGGATGATTGAGCCTATTTTGAGTGGAGATGACGGATCCCTTTTTTTTAAAGACTTGCTCACAAAAAAATAAATATGAAAATTTCATCTGAAATAATTGAAAATCATGGTTTATCAAAAAATGAATATACAAAAATACTTAAATTATTAAAACGCAATCCAAATTTAGTGGAGCTTGGTATTTTTTCTGCTATGTGGAACGAACACTGTTCTTATAAATCATCAAAAATACATTTAAAAAAATTATTTACAAAAGGAAAAGTTGTAATTCAAGGTCCGGGCGAAAATGCTGGTATTGTTGATGCTGGAGATGAAGATGCTATAATCTTTAAAGTAGAAAGTCATAATCATCCATCTTTTATAGAGCCTTACCAAGGAGCAGCAACTGGTGTGGGAGGAATACTTAGAGATATATTTACAATGGGTGCTAGACCTATTGCAAATTTAAATTCAATACACTTTGGTTCGCCCGATCATCTTAAAACCAAAAATTTGTTAGATGGTGTTGTAAAAGGAATTGGAGGTTATGGTAATTGTATAGGAATACCAACTATTGGTGGAGAAACTCACTTTGATGAATCTTATAATGGAAATATTTTAGTAAATGCAATGTCTATAGGCTTAACAAAAAAAGATAAGATTTTTTATTCTACAGCATCTGGAGTTAATAAATCTGTAATTTACGTAGGATCAAAAACTGGTAGAGACGGTATTCATGGTGCTAGCATGGCTTCAGCAAAATTTGATGATAAAACTGAAGAAAAAAAACCAACAGTACAAGTTGGTGATCCTTTTACAGAAAAACTTTTATTGGAAGCATGTCAAGAATTAATGAAAGATAAATCAATTATCTCTATTCAAGATATGGGTGCTGCTGGATTAACTTCTTCAAGTGTTGAAATGGCCGCTAAAGGAAAGCTTGGTATTGAGTTAGATTTAAACAAAGTACCATGTAGAGAATTAAATATGACACCTTATGAAATGATGTTATCTGAAAGTCAAGAAAGAATGTTAATTATATTAAATTCTGGAAAAGAAGAAAAAGCCAGAAAAATTTTTGATAAATGGAATTTAGATTTTGCAATAATTGGCAAAACAACAAATACACAAAAATTAATTCTAAAATTTGATAATAAAATTGTGTGTGAAATACCAATAGATTTTCTCACAAATATGGCCCCAATATATAATAGAAAATGGAAAATTACTTCAATACCAAAGAAACAACAAATTTTAAAAAAAAAATTAAATAATAATAAAATTTTAGATAGTTTGAAAAGATTATTAACACATCCTAATATTTGTAATAAACAATGGGTCTGGAATCAATATGATCAAACAGTTATGGGAGATACAATTCAGAAACCTGGATCTGATGCAGGTGTTGTAAGAATTCACAAAACAACTAAGGCTATAGCCTCTTCTATAGATTCTTCTCCTGAATATTGCGCTGCACATCCAACTACTGGTGGTCAACAGATTGTTTGTGAAAATTGGAGAAATATAATTTCTGTTGGCGCTAAACCATTAGCAATTACAAATTGTTTAAATTTTGGAAACCCAGAAAAAGAAAAATCAATGGGTGAATTTGTTGAATGCGTTCAAGGAATAACAGAAGCAAGTAAATATCTAGACTATCCAATTGTTTCTGGAAATGTCTCTTTTTACAATGAAACAAATGAAAAAAGTATTAAGCCTACACCAACTATAGGAGGAATTGGTTTAATTAAAAATATTGAAAAAATGGTTACAATGAAATTAAAGAAAGTAAATAATATATTGTTAATAATAGGAAAAACCTATGGTCATTTAGAACAAAGCTTATTTGCAAGAGAAATTTTAGGTATCAAAAAAGGGCCACCTCCTGAAATAAATTTATTCAATGAAAAAAATAATGGTAATTCAATATTAGAATTGATTGATAAAATGCTTATCCTGTCTTGTCATGATATTTCTATTGGTGGAATATTAGTAAATTTAGCAGAAATGTGTATAGCTGGAAATCTTGGTGCAAATATTAATATGCCAAAATCTTTAATTAATACAAATGAATATTTTTTTGGGGAGGATCAAGGAAGGTATCTAATTGAAATTGAAGAAACTAAATATGAAAATGTAGCAAAAATACTAAATAAGAACTCAGTATTTTTTGACCAAATAGGCAAAACACAAAAAGAAAAATTAACATTAGAAAAAAATTTTGAAATAAGTATTAATGAAATAAAAGAATATAATAATCGTTGGTTTAAAAAATATATAAGTTAATTATGGCAATGAACATTTCAGAAATTGAGAGTCTTATTAAAGATTCAATACCAGATGCTATTATAAATATTAAAGATCTATCAGGTGATGGCAATCATTACTCTGCTACTATAATATCATCTATATTTAAGGGTAAAAGTAAAATTGAACAACATAAAATTGTTTATAAATCTTTAAAAGGTAAAATGGGTAATGAGCTGCATGCACTGGCAATATCAACAATGGAGAAATAATAATGAATAATAATATTAAAGATTTAATTAAAAATGAAATTGAACATAACGATGTATGTTTATTTATGAAAGGTACACCCGATGCTCCCCAGTGTGGTTTTTCATTAGCTGTATCAAATATATTAAAAATTTTAAATGTAAACTTTAAGGGAATAAACGTACTAGAAAATAATGAATTAAGAGAAGGAATAAAAAAATTTAGTGATTGGCCGACTATACCTCAATTGTATATAAAAAAAGAATTTGTTGGAGGTTGTGATATTATTAAAGAAATGTTTGAAAATGGCGATCTTAAAAATTTACTATTGACAAAAAATATAAATTTCAAAAAATAGTAAGTGAAACAATTTATTTATAAATCTATATTTGCAGTTTTAGCAATTATTCTTATTTATGAATTTACAATAGGTAAAGAAATTAAAAAATATTCTAGTAAAATAGATACTTTAACTACAAAAGAAGGTAGAAAAGAATTTATTATTTATCTTAGAGAAGAAATAAATAGGGGCGTCAATAAAGATAGATACCTATCACCAGAGGATGCACAACTTTTAAACAAATTTTTTAAAAAAATACAAAAAGAAATTAATGAGGTAAATAATTAATCACAATACCAAATAGTTCCTACACTTATCTTTTTTTTTAAAAATAAATATCTATAAGACTCTTCTTCAATTTTTTTACAATTGACAGGATCTCTTCTTTTTACATTTCTAACATTCTTATAAGCAATGAGAGGTCTATCTTCATTATCTATATGTGAATAATTTCTAAAACATTTAAAATTTTCATTAATCAAAAATTCTTTTACATACATATCACCTAAAATACAGATATTTTTATTAATATTATTTACATTGACATAATTAATAATCTTTTTTTGAAGTCTTTTGTTGCTTAATCCCCAATAATCAACTTCAAAATTTTTTTCTATGTTTTTGAATTTACTTAAAGAATTTAACCAAGTGTACTGATAAGGATTTAATAAATAATTCTCTATTGAAAAAAAAATTAAAAAAATAAAAATAATAAAATAGGAGTATTTAATTTTAATTAAATAAAATAAATTTGAAAATGATGTGATAAAAATTAGCGGTATAATGAACATTATATGACGTAACTCATCGTAAATATTAATATCAATTAATATAAAAATAATGATTATAACAGGAACAAAAATTGTAATAGTTCCATAATATATAGATCTTAAATCATCTTTAAAAATTTTAGACTCAACAATAGGATAAGCGAGGTAACTAATAATAACTAGCAAAGGCAACTTATATAATAGCCAAATGAAATAATAACTGGGTAATATATTATTGGAATACATACAAAATCCATTTGTTAAAGTGCATATCTTGTGCGGAATCTTGCTCATATGTTTTATTGAGCTAATTATTTCTAGAGGGTCAAGCCAAAAAACTGGATTTAAAATATAAATGAATATTAATAATGAAAAAAAAAATAAAAAAATTTTTGTAAAATTATTTTTAAAAATATACACAAATTTATAATTTTTTTTTTCGATTAGAATTAGAATTGAAATTATGTATTGAATAAATATTACTAAGCCTAAAATTCTTATACTCATTAAAAATGCTGTCAAAAATGATAAAATAATTAAGTCTCTATAAAATAGTTTATTCTTATTATAAAAATTTTCCAAAATATTTAAAAATAAAAATGTATTAATTATCCAGAATGATAAAAAAGGAATATCTTTAGGATTAAATTGTGAATGACCAAACAAATAAGGGTAAAGTAAAAAAAATATTGTTGATATAAAGGAATAATTTGAATTTTTTGTTATCTTTAAAATTATTAAATAGAAAAAAAAACCAGATATACAAAATATTAAAAATACAGCTAAATGACTTGATAATAAGATACCACCTAATTCACTAGAATTATTTATTTCAGTAACAATATCTTTTATTAAATATTGAATTGGTTGATTGATAAAATGAAAAGCAACTCCGTGAAATTTTTCATTATAATTTGATAAAATTTCATCTGAGCCGTTAGATAATATATTTTTAATTGCTGATAAATTAATTAACCAATTATGATTTTCATGAGACTCATCGTGAGAAATACCATTTGTGAGGCTTAAACAAACACCAAACAAAATATATGCTAAGTAAAAATAATAGAAATAATTTTTTTTAATATGTAAGATCAATTATCTAGAATAATATTCAATTACTAAATTCGGCTCCATTAATATTGGGTATGGAACTTCGGCAAATTTTGGAGTTCTAATAAATGTTATTTTTTTTTGCTTTTCATCAATTTGTAAATATTCTGGAAATTCTCTTTCTTTACTAGCTAAAGAAACTTCTATATTTGATAATTGTTTAGATTTTTCCTTAATTTCAATCGTATCTTCTTCTTTCAATTGATAACTTGAAATATTAACTTTTTTACCATTAACTCTTATATGGCCATGATTGATTAGTTGTCTTGCTCCAAAAACTGTTATGGCAAATTTTGCTCGGTAAACTACACAATCCAATCTTCTCTCTAATAAGCCAATAAGATTTTCAGTTGTGTCACCTTTTTTTTGA
>Ga0187827_10006504_pt1 | contig 13329 bp, 22 predicted proteins | sample ETNtaG_39_FD_167969 | JGI IMG/M metagenome (GOLD analysis project Ga0187827, IMG submission 167969) | Marine microbial and viral communities from oxygen minimum zone, Eastern Pacific Ocean - ETNP2014_SV_150_PacBio MetaG (Illumina Assembly) | ecosystem: Environmental > Aquatic > Marine > Hypoxic... | reverse complement strand
TTTAGAGAGTCAACTAGTTCTTGTAATTGCATATTGTATTTAAACTTTAATTAACCATACTAGAGCGACTACAATTGATATTAAGGTAGCAATAACTGTGCCAGCTGATCCCATAACCATCTTTCTAGTTGAAGAGGCTTCTGAGGCAATTAGGGTTGAATTTTTTTCAACTTTTTCATTAAGGTTGTCCATACGGACTTCTAGTCTGTCGTAACGTTCAGCACATATATCTACGTGTGCTTCTAACGACTCTCGTTCTATTTTATATGTTCTTGCTGTTCTGCTCGGCATTTATTTCCTCCATGTTCGCTCCGAACTATGTGCCTGTGTAGCCTATAAATGCCTAAATTATTGCCTTGTACTATATTTATTACTTTTTTAGTCATCATTAAATATGCTTAAAATAGATATTTTTCTGCTTTATATCGTTTGTAATAAAGGTTGCTTGTTTGAATATTGCTGTATCTTCTAATTCGTAAACGATAGGAATATTATCCAAGTCTTCAGTTAAATATGAAAATTTTGGACCATACACACCATCTTGTTCATATTCAAATTCTAATTTCCATACTGTTTGAGATTTTCTTGTTGAATCATCGGCGTTGCCAACATGATCAGAACCAAATTCATACAACGACATATCTTGGTTTTGCATTTTTTTTGGGCCAGCAATTATTTCGATCTGAGATCGCAATTGAAGAGATTGATTTAATGTATTAAAATTACTTCTGTCACTTAAATCAACTAAAGATAAGCATTGTACTCTCATAATTAGAACTGCTTGTATTTCCACCAAAGGTTGTAGTCATCCTTAAGGTAATTTTGAATTACCTTATCTCTGAATTTTAGGTTCTCATTCATCCACTGTGAATACCTATTAACTTCTTCCCTGTACTTTTTCATAAAGACCTGACTGTAAACGGCTTGGTGTGATGCTGTTAATTTTACATCTAGTGGATAACTTAATTTATATTTTTTAATTAAATCAGCGAATTTTAAGTTTGCCTGTTGATCTATAACAAGAAATTCATCAATTTCTATACCAATAATGCATTCAGTTATAGTTTTAGTTTGGTTACTCATTCTAGGCCAACCAAACTTTTCAAAATACAATGGACTATCTCTGTCAATGTCCCATAAGTTATGATCTTTATTTCCTAATTGCCAATCGGTAAGCCAGTATCTTAATCCTTCTAGCCATCTGTTGTATGGTTCCATTAGCATACAGAAAACTGGCTTCTTTTTAATTCCGTCTGTTTTGAATTCTTTTTCCCAGTCTTCTAATGTTTCAAAGGTAGCAATATATTCGGTACCTGAATCACGTTTAGCAGTATGTTTTTGTATGCAGTTAGACCAAAGATCGTATGTAGCCACCCAAGCACAGTCAAATGTATCAATAATTCTTGTTCCTAAATGAAATCCTTTTATGAGTGGGTCTCGTTTAATTTCGTCTTGCTGTTTTACTCCAAAGTCTCTGCGTCCCATATATTTGCTCCAAATAATGTATGTATATAATGTTTTTGTATTTACTCAAACAAAAAGGGCCATAGTTAAAAACCTTAGGCCCTTTTGTGTGTTCCGGAAGGAATTGGAACTTAATAATATTATTATTACTGCACGTCTGGATTGTACAATGCACTTGGGGCGCCAACCGCTCCAATTAGAATGTTCAATGCTGTGTCAGTAACAGTACCAGAAGATAAGTTAACTGAGTCAACTGTACCTAACGCTCTGATAGCCGCCTGCATAGTAGTTCTTGCAGTCGATTTACCTAAGCCAGTAGCACCTGCCGCCGCTGATTGTTCTAGTAAGAATGTTTGTTCTGTACTAGAGTTAATCAACTGGCCAACACCAATAACGTTCACATATTGTTCTACAGTTCTTCGAACTGCGTCTTGTGTAGATCCCATTGCTGTTTTGCCAGATACGTCACTAATCATGTCCATGTTAACTATAACTGGTTCTGCTCCAAAGGAGTAGTCCTCTAGAGACATTAATGCTGTTTTTGTTCTTGTTGCAACCATTTTATGTTTCTCCTTATGTTTGCCATTCCGCTCAGGAATGTTTAATAATGTTATTTATCGTTTATTTTGGCAAAATTATTTCAATTTAAAGGTTTTTTAATATATTTGCTACACCTACATTTTTTCCATCTTTTTTAGCAACATGAATAAAATTAGTTTTTTGTAAATTTAACGTATCGCAAACTATGTTATAATTTTTTCCATAGTAGTTCCAGTGATGACCAACATCAATATTATCCATAATAAAATTTGCACAATTTAAAACGTTTTGATTTATCCATCCAAAACTATCCCTAATAGTAATTGCATCAATTGTTTTTTTCTTACTCATTTTTATTCCAAATTTATTCCATTCAAATCCAATTTTAGTCATGCTTACAGCAATACTTTTTATGTTTGGGTGATCTAACTCAAGATTAAAATTATTAGTAGCTGTATACCAAGCGGCATCTATGTGTATATCAATGTTTTTTTCTTCACAAATTTTTAAAAATTCATTCCAATCGGGTCTTTTATTTCCATAATGCCAGTTTGGTAAAGATACAATTACAGGAACATTATCTTGTAATTCTGAAGGTTTCGTTTGTTGTTTTCCGAACAAGGAATAATATGAATATTCTTCTTCTAATATTTGATATGTTTTTTGTTTAATAAGAAAATTATTAATATAGTCAGTACATCCATAGATAAAATCAATATAAGGGAAAGAATCTAAACCATGAATTTGATTTATTTTATTAGAAAAAAACCACTGTTTTGATTTTTCTTTTAAATCATTATTAGAAATATGATCGTGTTTTTTACCAGCTAACCAAGTAGACTTGATTTTATTTGTGAGTGGACTTTCGATATGAACAAGTTTTTCTGTTAGTAATTCTTTTTTAATTATATCTTGCATACAAACTCGATCTTCCGTCTTCCATTACTTCAATTTATGTGTTATTTGCATTAAAGTCCGTGGTAAGTGACTGGCATTTGCTGTTGCGTGTGGTCTGTGGATCAAAAAGCGGATTTGTAAAATATCCTCTAATAGAAAATGTATTCCTGTCTTCATTTAATTCTGTGAAGTCCATCGTTTCATCCATTGTTTTTGATCTGAATTAAGTGGTGTTGAAAGTACTGCCGGTTTTGGTTTCTTCTTCTTCGGCTTCTTCTTTTCTTTTCTAGCATTTCTTCCTTTAGCCATTGTTATGTCCAATTCTTTTGCGTAGTTAAATTAGTACGTGAAAATGCTAGTCTATCTACTAACTTAACAGCATTGCCACCTGCGTTGATGGCCACGAAACCTTCTGGGTCTGTTACTTGAAGGCCTGTATTTGTTTTTTTAAACGTACCAATTTGTTGTATGTTTTTTAATTTGTATAATATAATGTTTTTTGCTTTAATTGTAGTATTGTACATATTAAGCATTTGAGTTAATCCAATTTTATTATCTGATAAGAACTGTAATTGGTCTCTTATCTGTTCTACTCTTACTTGTTTTGCTGTGTCTTGTTTAAGTCCTGCTAATTCTTTTTCTTTTTTTGCACGATAAAATGTTGCGAAATTATCAATAATATCAGTAGGTCTGCTCACACCTACTCCTTTTTTAATTTCTGAATTAACAAATATTTTAAATGTATTAATAAATTCTGAATTAGATTGCATTGCTTTCCATACAGCATTAGGTACTGATTTAGGATTAAGATATTTCATTGCTATTTGGATTTCTAGTTGTTCTGGTTTTGTTAATGTAACACTACCTGAAATGTTTTTAATTGTAGCATCATCTACCCAAACATCTGCAGTTTGATTTAATCCACTAATGTCTGCTCCAAAGTGTGCATCCATACCAGCAAGTGTTTCACCTACGTAAGTAGTGTGGAATGCTATGCCCATTCTTGCTCTGTTTATTTTATTGTATAGTTCTGTACCTTTGTCTACTTTGTAAACAATTGTGTTAGGTTGAAATGTTATTGCGTCACCTGTGTCTTGTTTGATGTTATCATCAAACAGTAAGTCGCCTTGCAATACTTGTTTAATGCCTAGTCGTTTCAAATAAATGAAAGCATTTTCCATTTTATCACCTAGGTTACCTGGATAAAAGTTTCTAATTTGTGTAGGAGTGTATGCGGCCTTAGATGTTTTATTAAAGACACCTTTAGTTCCTACAAAGAATCGTTTATTTTGAGGATCGGCACCACAGATAATAGCAGGAGCACCATCCCATTTAACAGTTAGTTTTGATTCAGATCCAACGCCTTGCAATAGATCAAGTATGCCTGCTAGATATTCTCTTACAGCCAATACACCTTCAGCACCAGAATTGATTATCTCATCTTCTATGTGTTCTAAATGAATATTTTTTGCTTCTGTTAGAAACATATTAATCCTGTACTGATTTAGGTTTTTTATCTTTTGCTTCTTTTAATTTTTTAACAGCACGTATGAATTTATTTGCAACGCCAGTTCTTATTGAGTTAATAAATCTTTTTTCTAAATCTTGGGCAATTTCATCATCAAAGTTAGAGTTAATTTCATTTATTATATCTGTTGCTTCAGCAATCGCGTGTTTGGCTCTATCCTCAATGATTAATTCTTTGCTTGGAACACCTAGTCCCATGCTCTGTAGTTCTTGTAATATTGATCTAGTATTTCTTTTCACGACACAGTATTTACTTTACTTTATTGATTTATTTTATATTCTTACTATAATAATGTACAGATCATTAAGCATTTTTTGGTCTTAATACCACGTTTTATAAAGTTATCAGCACAATGCATTTGGTTGTTATCCCAATATCCTGCAGAACGTGGTTTCCATTCAAAAATATTATCAATAGTAAGACTATCTAGGTGGTCGTATGGAAAATGACTCATATATTTTTCGTGTTCTTCGTGTGTAATGTGGTAACCTGGTTTAAGGTGATGTGTACCTGGTTTGTCGCAGATACGAGTTTTACCTGTTGTAGCATATGGTCCATCGTTACCTGCGTGTGATTCGCCTGTGTTGGTACTATCTTCTAAGTAATCTCTTTGATCAAATGCGATTGTATATGTTGGTATCCATGGGTCACTTGTTGTGTTGTCTATTGCTTCTACATCCATAGGCACTAATACCATTTTGTATGGGATTTTTGTCTCATGCCAACGTAGGTCTGCGTGTATCTTCCATGGTTCAATTGCTTCATTAAATGCGAAAAAGTCTATGTTGTGGGGACCTATCCATTTGACTAGTCTATCATTTAACATCTTTTGAATCATTTGCCCTGCAGGTTCGTCTGCAGAGAAACCTTTATAGTTGCTAACTTTGCCTTTCTCATGATATTCTATAGTCAAGCACATACGTCTTAGTTTATCAAATTCCGATTGGGTTAAAAACTCGTAGTCGGCATTTGAAGCTGAATTACCTTGTTTCATTTTTTCAAGTTGATGAGTAGAGAATGATTTATCTATAAATTGGTGTTGGACGTTCATATACTTATATATTTAAGAATTCTAACATTAGATCTAAATTTTTCTTATGGTATTCTTTTAATTTAAGTCGGAGTTCTTCTGATTTATCAGGAAAGATAAGTTGCTTACATAAGTCTTGTGTAGGATTTACAAACAAGTCGTTATAGTCAACGATTATGTGTTTAATAGAATATTTTAAAAGAGTTGTTTTTAACCATTTAATAATGATTTGAGTTTGCTTGTAATTAACTGGGTCGTAGTCATGGTCTTGCCATATATTTTCTGGATTGTTTTTGTGTTGCTGTACAAATAAACTATACTCTTTTTTAAACACAGGTAATGAATTATGTTTAATATATTTTTTAATTATTGGTTTAAGAAATGTGGGTTTCATGTCATTGCTAAATTTACAGTCAGAGTATCGTAACCATTTCTTAATTAAAAATAGCATTGCTGGAACTGTCCATTCGTTGTTCTTATTTTTAATGCATATAACATAGCGAGTTTTTATTAGTTGTTGTATTACTTTTTCTTTTCTCTTTTGTGATAGGTCCAGATCAATGTTTGAATTATTATCTTTAGCAATCCATGGCATATGATATTGATAGCAATTAACTACATCATTTACATTTCCAATATATTCATTATTTTTATTCTTAAAGCCTTCACCTGATGATTCTGTGCATAATTCATTTAATTTATTAGTCAAGAAGTTGCCTCCTGCTCCTGGCGAAAAGAATATAATAATTTTATTTTCAAATAAGTTTGACTCTAGGTTTAATAAATTAGTTTGGGTGCTGTTAGATATAAAATTATAGTAAAGTTTTCCGTATCTAGATTTTACTTTTTCAATAATTTCATTATAATTTTGCATATTGTCATTATTTAACTCATAAAAAAAGTCCCACTTAAAATAGGGCCTTTTTTAAATTTTATATGTTACTTAATTCTTATGTACCTTTTTGGACACAAAGAATAATGGAGTTGGCCGGAAATTTTGCCTCTGTGGTCACTGTGCTACCTGAAATTCCAGAGACTTTTGGTGCACCTACATCGCCTTCTCCTTCTCTATTGCATAATACAAAAATGTCGGCTGTGTTAGTTGCATCACAATTAACCATTTCAAAAGAATTTGCTTTGGCTCCACCTATTGTAACTATGTCTACTTTTGCCATTGCATGGTCTCCTTTTCGAAAAGTGTTATAACTTCAAGATATTTATACATTTTATTAGTTATTTAAACCAATTGTACCCTGTAGATTCTTCTACATAGAGTTTTGGTTCTGGTTGTAAGTCGGCTAGGTAGTCTCTATACTTCATTGCCAGTAATTTTACTGCTTTAAGTCTAGTAGGACCACGCCACACAGGCCAATTATGCTTAATTGCTTCTTTTTGGACTTCAACTCTTCTACGTAATCGTTCATAGACATCTAGATCTGGGTTTGTAGTGCATTGCCATAAGTTAGTATCTTTATTAGATGTTGTTTCTCCATTGTATATGTCTCCAGCATCTAAAAAGTACACACCGGAACTGTCTATCATTCTTTCTAAAGGTGTGTGTGCCATAAATTTTAATGATACACCGAAGTCAATGCCACGTATAGTTCCATCTGCTACATATTTTTTCCATCTAGGAAACATATCCAAAGTATCTTGTTGATCTTGTTTAGTTTCTGTAATGTATCCAACTAGCATAAGGAAAAAACAATGTAATTTATTTCTAGAGAATTCTTCTAGTTGCCATTCAGTATCATCATTAGTAAATTTCTTATCCATTTCCCAACGAACTTTATCAGACCCAGTTTCTACACCAACGTAAAAAGTATCGCCACCTGCTTCAGCAACCATATCGTAGTGTCCTTGAGGTAATTGTCTTTTAGGTCTAAATATAAATTGTCCACCCCACCTAAAGTCAACCTTATAATCATTTCTATATTTCGCTAGTTGTGTACACATATCATGGAATGCTTTAATTGATCCATTTATTAAACTATCTGTAAAGTAGAATCGTTCTACCCCGTGCTTTTCATAATGATTAATCATTTCAGATGCAATATTATTTCCACTTCTGAATCTAAATTTTGGCCAGTGTCTAGCAACATCACAATATGTGCAATGTCTGACACAACCTCTACTGCCAACTATAAAAACTTCTTTTTCATTTGGTGTTAGGTAATCATAGTCGTCTAAATTGTAATATCCATAGTCAGGGAATGGTAGGTTGTCTAGTTCATTAAGTTGTAAAGGCTTTGGATTGTTAACACCTGGTTGATTAAGATCTTCATTAAGAACCTTAACTACGGTTTCTTCACCTTCACCTGATATGTAGATATCACATAAACCTTTTCTTTTCATTATGTCTCCAAAGTTTTCTGCGTATTTGCCTACGTGATATGTTACAACACCTTGCCCACCTAATATAATTGTTTTATTTTTTAAGTGTGTTCTTATAAAATCACATAATAATTCTGTGAATAAATGGCATGAGCCACCAAATACTGATATCCATATTACATTATATAAATCAATTTTATCTTTATATTGACTAATAAATTTAATGCAAAGTTCTCGTTCACTATCAGTTATTGCTCGTTCTCCATCCCAAATTTGATCAAAGTTATAGTACTCTGAATGCTTACCTAACCATCGTAGGAAATTAATGTTAAGATCTAATGCTTGTACATCTTGCCCAGCCTGTTTAATCACATTGCACACAATGGCAGTTGATATAGGTGGTCTATGTATTTCTAGTCTTGGAACGGATATCACTAAATTTTTCATCTATTTCCTTTAATATTTCTTCTATTTCTCGTATCTCTTGCATTTCATCGTCATAATGAAATACTTGTGTGTCGTTAGAGAAGTAACCACGATCTGTTTCTAATGGTTTCTTCCATTTTTGATTTGTTAATGATTCATATAAAGGTATTTGATAGTTCATTTGATAGTATCCATTAAATGCTAGTTCTCCATTACCTTTAAAATTAGTTTTGTGATAGTCTTGCATACCTTCTGTGAACTCAACATAATAGTTGTCATCTAATAATAAATCAAGTATATCTACATCATCTAGGGTAACTTTATCTAAATGAATTTCTAAATCTTCAACCATTTTGCCACCATCCATTACAGTATCCCACACATTGTTTGCTCCAAACCGTTTACCTTTCATACCTACTAGAAGATTGTTGCGTATTTCATTTGCATTTGCAACATCACAGTCTCGTAACATATCTGATTGTTCCCAACTTTGTCTATCTTGTAGTGTGTAGTCTAGTATTATTTTGTCTTCAAGGGTATCATTATGAATTATTTTGCCGTTGTGAGTAATCATTAATGTTGGCCATTTATTGCAGAAATCTGCGTGTGCTTCTAAATGTAATTGCGTCATACTAGTAATATTTAATCAACATCTCTGAGGTCGACCCATAAACGGAACCAGAACAAGTCTCTCTTATTGCTAAATGTTATCCATGATCTTTTATAGAATCCTAGTCCATCTGGAGAGTCTGGATTGTGTATGTGATCGTCGAAATGCCAACCAAAGTTCTTCTTAACGTTTTTATTAAGCCATCCAACCCAAAGAGCAGGTACACCTGCGTGTCCATTTGCGGCAGGTACTTCCCACTTGTATCTGTATTCAAACCCATACCCACAGTTTGGTCTATCGATAGACATATAGTCTTCTAGATCCATACTGTATTATATCAGTTTTATTGGGAGTTACTTAATATTAACGGCCGAGTGTGTACATCTCTTTATGAGTTTTATATAGAGTTGGTTTCACCTAAGAGTGCGTACACACTTTGGCCGATGTCGAGATCCATTCTTTCATAAAATGCCCTCCAGTATTATTGTAGTTGTAATGCTAAAAAATCCTATTATAGCGGTGTTTTTAAGGAAATTAGATAAAATACATTCATCAATTAAGGCCCTAACGAATTAGAGCCTTAAGATTAGGCTACTTATTATCAAAATAAGGCGTACCAGCAAAGTCAAGATGGTCAACATAGGTATTTCTAACGACCATTAACCATGGCCTTTTGAAATTGTTTTAGCATTACCACACTTTTCCATTTTATTTGTTAATAAGTTTGCTATAATAATTATTACGTATGACAGACGCAAAAAAGACGCCAAAAAACATAGTTAATAAGCACTTTGTTCAAGTTAAAGGTCCTGCCATTCTAAATGTTCCGGATCAGCATGGTGACGTTATGCCTGTTATAATGGACAGACATTGGATGGATCCATTAAGTAATCTTGCTAAAGAATGTGATTGTAAAATTAAACGTTGGATTGCGTTAGAGAATGATTCAGACATATTGTTAGAGTTTGACACATCACAAGATGCATTGATATTTGCTCTTAAATACGAGAGATAATGCTAAAACACATATTAATATTCCTAGGTGTTCTTTTATTGTTTATTTTTGGATCAAAGCACATCGAGTCTAAAGAACTAACAGACAATCAAGTTAAAGCAGAAGTATTGTGGCAAGTAACTCAAGTAATTGATATGCTTCAAACAATAGAGATAGCAGAGCATGGTGACCGCTGGGTTGAAACAAATAACTTTTTAGGATCTGATCCTAGCACAGCCGCAATCATTCCTTATTTTGCTATACGTGGCTATGCTCACTACTGGATTACTAATAACATACGTGAAGACTGGCGTTGGCCTTGGCTTATTGTTACAAATTATTTGAATATTGATGTAATAGAGCACAATCACTCTCTAGGTATACGAATTAAATTGAATTAATTAATGTTGGATTAAGATTAACGTTGCTTTAGCTGGTACGTTGTGAAATATATCTATTTTTGCCATAATGTGTCTACTATCAACAGTACTTATGCTTAATTGCTAATAAATGTAAAATTTTTTCTTATACAGTAAAGAACTGCAATAATTCAAGATATGTAAGAACACCATTAGTATGAGTATCTGCGGCTAGAAACATATCGCTGGCTAGTCTAAAGAATGTAGGAAAGTCCATATACTTTGACACAAACGGATACACAAAGTCGATAGCATCTATAAGTTCGTGCTTGTCTATAACTAAATCTTTGTTCTTGTCTAACGCATCGAACAGTGGTTCAATGTTTTCTTTTGGTAGTCTAATTAATGTTACGTCGGCCATGCTGTTTCCTTTTCTTTACTGTAGCACAACAGCACACCCTGTCAACAGGTGATGCTAAAGAATTTTGGTATTTTTATGCATATTTTATAATATCATTATAATTTTTGCTATTTAGGCCCATACCTTCGCCTGAACAATATAAATTCCAGATAATTTGATCTAATTCTTTTAGTGTTTTAGCTATTTTAATTTTATTTTTAAAATATGTTATTTTTTTTGGGTCCATTGGCCTGTATGATTGCTCTGGTTTGCATCTATCTAGAATAGCAAAGAGTAATGTTTTCTTTTCTTCTATAGTTGTAGCTTTCCAAGTCTTTTTCATGTCTTGCTCTCGTATATTCTTGTTATGTTTAGCAATAGAATATGGTGTTGTTTGTGATAGATAATAACCGTACCAATGGTCGCCATATTTGTTTTTAATTAATTCGTAAAACTTTGGTTCAATGTCAACGTTTACTGTGTATACGTGATCAGGATCGTATTCTTTATTGTAAAATATTTCACAGCAAGGTACTTTATACTTTTTGCCATATGCTCTATAGTCGTGCAGTTTTTCATCTGTACTCCAAAACTTCTCCTTGTGTCCTTTAGCAGAGTACAATGTGTTCTTGTTTTTAGAGTCATACAAGGCAACAATCTTTTTAGTTTTTCGAGAAACAACAGCATGATCTGGTATTGCTAGTCCTTTCTTATCGCGACCCATTTTTGGTGATAGTCCTTTGCTATGCATTAGCTTAGGCAAGTCTTTTATATCATGATCAGGATACATCTTTATTAAAAACTCTTTAGCGATATTCTTCTCTAGCTCGTCGCCGAATCGTTTTGCTTTAAAAAAGTTTTCTTTGTACATATTAGTCCTAATTGGTATTTGTTAATAAGGTGGGAGTCATCATGAGTATTTTTTTTATATTGCTGTATAACACTATTAAATTTTGTGTATTAATACTGTATTGCAATTGCAAATAGCTATGTTTTTTTAAAAAAGCTATTTTTTGCTTATTTGTTGTACATTGCTTAAATGTATAATATATTGCTTGTAACATAATTGCTCCTTTATTATTACTTTAATATAGCACCAGTTTGGTATTAGTCAACCATCGGCGTAAGTCATTGATTTATAAGGGTTTTCAGTCTTCGTATGTGCCACAATACAAGAGCAAATTACTTATAGTTGGCAATAAAGGTCAATCTATTTTATGGCATTGCCACTCATCCGATGGCATGAGCTTCAACATGGGATTGTTGTAGGTGAATAGGTAGCGACCTGGTTGATCTATGCTACATACCGGTTGCCACCGCCATGGCATGGCCTCAGCATCCTTGAGGTATAGTGTGTCGGACTCGAAGGAGATCTTGTTGATCAAAGCCGCTGTGCATGGATACTCTATCTGTTCGTCGAACGAGATCACCGGCAGTATGTGTGATGGGAACGGTGCGTCAGTGCGTTTGATCCCCGGCATGTTGCCCGGGCCATGTTGCAACACATTTTCTATCTTCTGTAGGGGTGGCTGTGGCACCTTGTTGATGAGCCAGTGGGTGTTAGCTACATGATGTTGATCCTCGGTCATGATTGCCTGAACTGTGTCGGCGAATCTGCTGGAGATCATGCGAGATTTACGAGATACCAACTTGTTGACCTTGCTGTCCAACAGCCTGGATGGCTCATACAGCCACAGGTCTACGCTCAAACAGTCGGGTATGACTACAGCATCATCTGACAGCAACGGCTTCGCACAATCCACTGTCTGCAACCAACCCTGATCGAACAGCCCCGGACCTATAGTCTCTGACACTAGCACATCTATCTTATGGTTCCATTTTGCGAACTTTCTGTGGAATTCGTTAGAGTCCAATTGATATGTCCAAAAATTGATGTTCAACACTTCAAATCTGTCCTGATCAAAGTTGGCCGACAGTATGTTCTGTGTGACCCTCGCTGATACAGGGTCTGTCTCCACAGCATACACATATGATGCACCCGCCTCCAGTGCATAGAAACTGAGTATGCCAGTGCCACTACCCACATCCAACACCACTTTGTCCTTGGCATGGCGTTGTATCGCTGTGTGGAAGAACTTATTGCGCCACTGGTCAGTGATCATGCTTTCATGTGAGTATATCAATTCTGCGTCATTCATCGTGGTTACTTGATTACTTGATGATGATGTAACTAATTCCGCGTACAGTTCTTGGAACTTCTGCAGTTTGATCTGATCCTGTACGTTACGTACCCAGTGAGGTGCTTTCAATTTGGCCATTTCTTCTTTGATCTTATCGGGTGTTCGCGTTAGCATTGGTCTGCTAAGGTATGCGTCTTTATGGTCACGTATAGTTTTCTCTGCTATTCCTTTTCGTGTCTGCAGATCAGCAATTGTTAACTTCTTCATACTGTTTGTACTTATTTGGAAATACCAGATGCCATATTAGCGGACGAAGTCCGCGGTGCGGTAAAAATTTTATTTTAGTCCAAACTTCCCGTATTTCTTATTAAACAAGGCAACACGTCCCTTTTGCTGTATTTGTACTTTACCAGTCCACGCAGGATGATTCTTTGAATCTACATCTAACTTCATAACGTCACCTTCCTTGCCCCACGTACTTCTTGTGTCAAACGTAGAGCCATCAGTCATTTGTACTGTTATGTTGTGATAGTCTGGATGTATGTTCTTTTTCATATGTCTAATCCTGGTTTTGATTGTATTTAAACACTTCTAGAAGAGCGTCGT
>Ga0187827_10006502_pt1 | contig 13331 bp, 11 predicted proteins | sample ETNtaG_39_FD_167969 | JGI IMG/M metagenome (GOLD analysis project Ga0187827, IMG submission 167969) | Marine microbial and viral communities from oxygen minimum zone, Eastern Pacific Ocean - ETNP2014_SV_150_PacBio MetaG (Illumina Assembly) | ecosystem: Environmental > Aquatic > Marine > Hypoxic... | reverse complement strand
ATGAAAATGATGAAATAGGAGTAGCCCATTATTTTATTTCTTTTAAAGACGGTTCAAGACAAGCTGTTCTTGTAGTCTACATTATAAAAGATGGTAAAATAATTCGATCTGAAACTGGCGCTACTAGTATGCCTAAAAAATAAAAAACAAAAAAAAGGAAAAAAATATGTCAATAATTGAAAAAATGACAAAAATAGTAAACGACGGAGATGTAGCTGCAGGTGAACAAATGATCCATGATGATTTTCAATTTTTAATGCATTTATCCGGAAATAAACTAGGCAAACAAGATATTTTAAAATGGCTAGGTATGAAAGATGTCAAAAAAGAAAAAGTTAGAGTTCTTTTTGAAAATGATGAGGTTGGATTTGAACATGCTTTTGTAAGTTATAATGATGGCAATAAAGAAGCTGTTATAACTTATTATAAATATAAAGATGGAAAAGTTGCTTATATGGAAACTGGAGCAACAAAGTTACCTAAGCAATGAATAAAATTACAGCTAAATGTATTTCTTGTTAAATGGGAAATATTACACCTTATATAATTTTAATTGTTAATTTGTTAGGCAAAACAAATTCTTAATACAAAGGAGTAATCATGTCTAAGTTAATCGCGTTTATTGGGGTTGGTAACATGGGGAATCCAATGGCCCAAAATTTAGTCAAAGCAGAAAAAAAAGTTAAAGTTTTTGATGTTTCAAAAAACATGATTGAAAAAGCAAAAGAAAAAAAAATAGATGTTGTGGAAAATTTAGATGATCTAATTACAAATGAAGTAACAACTGTAATCACGATGCTTCCTGAAGGTAGAAATTCAAAAGAAGTTTATTTGGGAGATAAGGGTATAATTAATAAAGTATCTAAAAATTGCCTTCTTATTGATTGTTCTACAATTGATATTCAAACATCAATCGAAATAGGAAAAAAAGCTACGGAAAAAGGAATTAAAATGATTGATGCTCCTGTCAGTGGCGGTGTCATGGGTGCGCAAAAAGCAACTTTAAATATTATGGTTGGTGGAACTAAAGAAGCTTTTGATCTTGCTCTACCTTTATTAAAAATAATGGGAAAAAATATATTTCATGCAGGTGAACTTGGAAGTGGTAATGGAGCAAAAATTTGCAACAATATGTCTTTAGGAATAACGATGATTGCAGCTTCTGAATCTTTAATGCTGGCTAAAAGATTAAATATAGATATTAAAAAAGTTCATGAAATTATGAAAAATGCATCAGGAAATAGTTGGCCAATTTCTGTTTATCCACCTTTACCTGGTTTAATTGATGGAACGCCATCAAATAATAATTATCGACCAGGATTTTCTGCTGGTATGATGAATAAAGATCTAAAATTAGCTAATGAATGTGCAAAGCAAGTAAATGCCTCTACACCACTTGGTGCTATGGCACTTGAAATTTATAATAAATTTTGTGAAGAAGGTAATGATTCTAAAGATTTCTCTGCTATTTCAAAGGTTGTTGGTGGTGATGCTTGGAATTATCCAATTGATTAATTATTTGTAAGTTTCATCCACTTCTACTTGATAAGAATCTACCAATTTATTATTTTTGTTTGCTAGTCCAACTACTGTAAACATTTCCTTTAACATTTCATCAGTAGCGCCCTTCTTTTTTGCAGCCAAGGAATGAGATTTAATACAATATTCACAACCATTAGTTATAGATACTGCAACATAAATTAGTTCTTTTGTTACTGGATCTAAAGCACCCTTTTTCATTATTTCTTTTAAAGAACTCCATGTTCTCTCCAATTCATTAGGGTCGTTTGCTAACATTTTCCAAAAATTTGGAACTTCTGTAATTTGTCTTGCGCTTTTTATCTCATCAAATATTTCTTTAACTTTACTATTAGCTTCATTTTCTGAGATTGGTTTAAACATTGGCATTTTTCCTCCTTAGTTATAAATTGATTCAATTTTTGGCATTAATTCCAACAACTCTTTTGTGTAATTATGTGATGGATTTTTAAATAGCTCTTCAGTTTTTGAAATTTCGCAAAGTTTTCCATTTTTTAAAACAGCTATTCGATCACACATTTGTCTTACAACAGGTAAATCATGACTAATAAACAAAATAGTCAGATTTAATTGTTCTTGCAAATCTTTTAATAAATTTAATATTTGTGCTTGAATACTTACATCTAGAGCAGAAGTTGGCTCATCACAGACTAGTAGCCTTGGTTGAGTTGCAAGAGCTCTAGCTATTGAAATTCTTTGTCTTTGACCTCCAGAAAATTCATGCGGATAACGCTCTGCAGATTGTTGAGATAATTCCACGGATTCTAATAAATCAAAAATATAATTATCTAAATCTATTGAGCTAATAGAGGGATTGTGAAGTTTTATAGGTTCAGAAACTATATCTTTAACTTTTAACCTTCCATTTAATGAAGAATATGGATCTTGGAATATCATTTGAATTTGTTTTCTAAACTTCATCATTTCTTTATTGCTTTTAATTTTTGTTATGCAAACATCATTAAAATAAATATCTCCTGATGTTGGTCTAAAAAGATTAACAATCATTTTAGCAATAGTTGATTTACCACTTCCACTTTCTCCTACCAATCCAAACGACTCTCCTTCTTTAATATTAAACGATACATCATTTACAGCCATTACAGAATTTTTTGAACTTTCTGTAAAAAAACTATCATCAAAAGTTTTACTTAAATTTTTAATTTGAACTAAATCTTTATTGCTAATTTCTTTTTTTACCCATCTGTTTAAAATTTTAATATTAGTATCACTCTGACCTTTTTTTTCTTTTTCAATAATTTTAAATCTTGATATTTTTTTATCTGTTGGTGGTACAGAACTTACAAGACTCCTTGTGTAAATTTCTTTAGGTTTTGTTAATATTTCTTTTGTTGGACCAATCTCGACTAAATCTCCATTTTTCATTACGGCTACTCTGTCAGTTGTCTCAGCTATAACTCCCATATCGTGAGTTATCAGTATTACCGCTAGATTTCTTTCTTTTGTTAATCTTTTAATTAAATCAAGTATTTGAGATTGTATTGATACATCTAAAGCTGTTGTTGGTTCATCTGCTATAAGCAGTTCTGGCTCACAGCAAAGTGCCAGAGAAATAACTACTCTTTGCCTCATTCCTCCGGAAAATTGATGAGGATAATTATTAAATCTGCTTTCAGCATCTTTAATACCAACTTCCTTCAATAAATTAATAGATTTATTTTTTGCTTCTTCTGAAGATAAACTTAGATGAGTTTGAATAGTTTCTATTAATTGTTCGCCTATTGTTAGTATTGGATTTAAAGAAGTTTGAGGATCTTGAAAAATTAAACCAATTTTTTTACCTCTATATTTTGTGATATTTTCTGGATCTTTATGAATGTCTATTCCATCTAAAACTATTGAACCGTTTGAAACTCTTCCTGGTTCATCAATAAGATTAATTATTGCATTACCAACAGTACTTTTTCCCGATCCAGATTCTCCAACTAATCCTAAAATTTCTCCTCTATTAACATCTATATTTACATTTTTAGCTGCATAGATTGTTTCTCTTCTCATTTTATAATCAACGCTTAAATCATTTATTTTTAAGAAGCTCATTAATTTAATTTTGGATTCAATGTATCTCTCATCCAATCTCCTAATAGATTAATTGAAAATGCTAAAATAATTAAAAAAATTGATGGAAAAAAAGTTATCCACCACTCACCTGAAAATAAAAAATCATTACCAATTCTAATTAACGTTCCTAAAGAAGGTGTCGTTGGTGGAACACCTACTCCCAGAAAACTTAATGTTGACTCTGCTATTATTGCAAGTGCGAGTCCTATAGTTCCAATTACTAGAACTGGTCTCATTATATTTGGCAAAATATGCTTAAACATAATTAGTACATTTGAAAGCCCAATAATTGTTGAAGCAGAAACATAATCTTTGTTTTTTTCGACTAATGTAGCTGCGCGTGAAACTCTTGCAAATTGAGGCCACTCTGAAATACCTATGGCAAAAATTAAAACATAAATTGCCATTTCATCATGAAGTTCTCTTGAAATAATACCTCTTGCAATACCATCAACTAACAAGGCCATTAAAATGCTTGGAACAGTTAACTGAACGTCTGTTAACCTCATAACAATCATTTCATATTTTCCACCAAAATATCCTGCTGTTAAGCCTAAAGTTACACCTAATATTAAACTGAATAAAATTGCAGAAAAACCAACAATTAAGGAAATTCTTGATCCATAAAGTATTGTTGATAACATATCTCTACCCTGTCCATCAGTTCCTAGAACAAATTTAGCAACTCCTTCTTCAGACCAAGAAGGTGGTGTAAATGCATCCATTAAAGATAAGCTTGCTGGATCAAATGGGTTAAAAGGCGCAACAATTTCAACAAAAAAAGAGCAGAAAAAAATAATTACTAAAATAATACTTGATACAATAGCTGTTGGAGATTTTATAAAGCTAAAATAAACGTCGCTATCTTTAATTCTATTAAACAATGTTAACCTTTGGTTATCCACTTACTGCCTCCGATTTAACTCTAATTCTTGGATCAATAAAATAATATAAAATATCAACTATGAAATTTATCATTACAAAAACAAAAGCTATAAAAACTAGATAAGCAGACATAATGGGTATATCTACAAACTTAACTGCTTGAATAAAAAGAAAGCCCATCCCAGGCCATTGAAAAACTGTTTCGGTAATTATTGAAAAAGCTATTAGCGTTCCAATATTTATCCCTGCAATTGTAATAACGGGTATCAAACCGTTTTTTAACGCATGTTTATAGTGAATACTTTTTTCTTTTATTCCTCTTGCTCTTGCAAACTTAATATAATCAGTTTGAAGTATTTCCATCATCTCTGCTCGAACAAGTCTTATAATGTAAGTCATTTGGAAAAGACTAAGAGTTACCGAGGGAAGAATAATAGCTTTTAATCCTGATATTGTTAAAAAACCCGTAGACCAAAAACCAAGATCAACTACTTCACCTCTACCAAAAGAAGGTAATATTCCTAAAATTACTGCAAAGAGATAAATAAATAGTATACCTATAACAAATGTGGGGAGTGATACTCCTAATAGTGAAATAGCTAATATAGTATCGCTTAAAAAACCTTTTCTATTTATGCCTGTATAAACCCCCAATAAAGTCCCAGAAACTAGTGCAATTATTGCTGAAATTATAACTAGTTCAAGAGTAGCTGGTAATCTTTCTGAGATTAAATCTGAAACTGGTCTTCTTAATTGATATGATATTCCAAATTCTCCTTGAGAAGCATTAACCACAAATCTTGAAAATTGCATATATACAGGATCATTTAATCCTAAAGTTTCTCTTAGTTCGGCTCTTTCTTCATCGGAAGTTTCTTCACCAACCATGTTATTGATTGGATCGCCAACAAAATTAAATAATGAAAATGAAACAAAAGCAACAACCAGCATCACTAAGATTGATTGAAACAATCGTTTGAAAAAATATTTTATCAATTTTTGAAAACTTTAGTTTATAAGCCCTTTTAATAATAAAAAGGGCTTATAATTAATTTATCTAGAATCTTTTGTTAGAAAATCTAAACAAAGGTTCGTTGTTTGGTCTTATAGGTACATCAACACTTTTCTTTGATGCCCAAGAAATTACCTGGTGATGTAAAGGAAGATAAGAAATATCATCTTTTACAATTTTCCATGCTTCTGCAATTGCAGCATTTCTTTTATCTAGATCAACTTCACCTTCCATAACTCTAATCAACTCATCAACTCTTGCGTTGTTAAAGTTAACTTTATTCCAGCTTCCTTTGCTGTCATATAGGTAATGAAACACATAGTGACTATCTAAAGTAGGAACGCCCCATCCAAGCATATAAAAATCACCTTTGTCATTTTTAAGCTCTTTAAAGTGTTTACTTTTAGTTTGTGCATTCAAAGAAACGTTAATGCCGATTTTGCCAAACATTCCAACTACAGCTGTACAGATTGCTTCATCATTTACATATCTGTCGTTTGGACATCTTAGCTCAACATCAAAGCCATCTGGATATCCAGCGTCTGCTAGAAGTTGTTTTGCAGCAGCTACATCATACGGTAATCTTTCATCAAGTGCCTTGGTGTAACCTGTTACACCAGGAAATGTAATTATTCCGGCTGGTGAACTGAGGCCTCTCATTACTTTTTTCTTAATAGCTTCTATATCAATTGCTTGATAAAATGCTTGCCTTACTTTTTTCTTCTTAAATGGATTGTCTCCTGTGTTACCAGATCTAAGTTGATCTGCAGATTGGTCCATACCTAAAAAAATAGTACGCATTTGTTCTACGCTAATAACTTTATGCCCAGGTGAATTACCAATAAGAGCTAAATCTTGAACTGGAGCATCGGTAACTATATCAAGCTCTCCAGATAGTAATGCCGCAACCCTTGTTGTTGCATTTGCTATAGGAAGCAAGTGAATTTCATCAAGATTGTGTTCAACATTTCCCCACCATTTTTTATTCTTTTTAAAAACAGTTTTTGTATTAGCTTCTCTCAAAGTAATTTGAAAAGGGCCTGTTCCATTTGCATTGCTCGAAGCAAAATTTTCTTGTGATGCATCATAGTTTTGTGGAACCAGTGAAAAATTATCTGCTGCCCATTTTTTTGACATAACAAATATATTTGACAATTGGTTCAAAAGAATTGGATTTGGTTCTCTTGTTTGAATTTCAACAGTGTAATCATCAAGTGCTTTAACTGATGTAACAGTGCTAATATATTCTTTAAAGTCTGAAGTTCGTTGTTGAGCTCTTAATAAACTAAATACAACATCTTCAGCTGTCATTTTATCACCATTATGAAAAGTTACATCTTTTCTAAGATTAAAAACCCAAGTTGTTGGGTTTGTAGCTTTCCAGTCAGTTGCTAGCTGAGGTCCAATTGACATATCAATCCCTCTTGTAACAAGTGCTTCATATACTTGTCTTCCTACCATTGTAGTTGGTCCTTCATTCTGAGCATGGGGATCAAGAGTTAAGCTATCGCCTTTCATTGACCATTTAATTGTATTTGCTGCCCAAGCAGATGAAAATCCAAAAACAAACAGTATAGTTAATAATATTCTAACTAAATTTTTTATCTTCATTTACCCTCCTGTAAAAAATGATTATAGAATCTAATTAAACCTTTTAACAAGTCTTTTTTTAGCTTGCTATCAACGCTATATTTCTCAAATAAGCTATCTTACAGGTTTTAATAGTTTTAATATTTTATTATGAATTGAATTGTTTGCAGAAACTAGAATATTTCCAGCTTTAACTGCATCTTCATTTTTCCAAGTAGAAATGACTCCGCCTGATGCTTTAACGATAGGCATAATGGGATGAATATCCCAAATTTGATTTAAACACTGTATAACAACATCAATTCTTCCTTCACATAAATGAGCATAGCTTAAAGCATCAAAACAAGGAAATTGCATTAATTTTAAAACTTTTGGAATTTTTTTTTGTTTGTTTAATGAAAGCCAGCCATGAAATGCTCCAGCAACTTTCATCTGATTATAGGAAACTTTTTTGTTAACATGAAGCTTTCTTTTTTTTCCCTTCTCATAAACATGGGCTGCTTTATCCGATTGATTTAAATAATATTTATTTAGTTTTGGAAAATTTGCTAAACCAATAACTGGTCTCCCTTTATAATTTAAAGCAATTAAATTACTCCAAGTTGGATTTCCTATAATAAATGACCTCGTTCCATCTATTGGATCTAAGACCCAAGTATAATCACTTTTTGTTTTTTTAAGGCCAAACTCTTCACCTATTACTTGATGTTTTGGAAATCTTTTTTTTATTCTTGTTCTAATAAACTTTTCAAATTCTCTATCAGCTTGAGTTACGGGATCATATCCTTTTCTCTTGTTTTTATTCATTGCTTTAAAAGGTTTATCTAATTTTTTGTAATAAAATCTTGTGAGCTCTTTAGCTAATGCGTTGAGAAAATTATAATAGATTGTGTAATTTTTGAATTTTGTATCAAGCATAACACGCTCTCTTACTATTTAATTTAACTTGATTAAAGCATAAAATTTAATAATCCTTGCGATAACATAATAAAATTAAACTTGTAATATTCATGGAAAAAATTCAGTCTCATGCAAAACTAGTAGTGGTTGGAGGAGGTATTTTAGGTGTAAGCTTACTGTACCACTTAACTAAAGAAGGATGGAAAGATATAGTTTTAATTGAAAAAGGGGAACTTACTTCTGGTTCTACTTGGCATGCAGCTGGTCAATGTCCACATATGATTGGAAGCTATAATTTAGCTAAAGTACATTTACATTCGACAAATCTTTATAAACAATTAGAAAAAGAAACTGGCCAAGCCACAGGTTTTCATGATTGTGGAAGTTTAAGATTAGCTTATAAAAAAGAAGATATTGATTGGTTTCATTATATTAAAGGAATTTTAGATAATGTTGGTGCACCAGCAGAAATAATCTCAACTGAAGAAATTAAAAAAATTCATCCATTTATAAAACCTGATGGAATTGTTGGGGCATTTTATACGCCAGAAGATGGACATACCGATCCTACAAGCACTACAAATGCGATGGCCAAAGGAGCAAGAAATGGCGGAGCTAAAATATACAGAAAAAATAGAGTAACTGATATTAAATTACTTCCATCAGGAGAATGGAAAGTTTTTACTGAAAATGGAGACATTGTTTGCGAACATGTTGTTAATGCTGCAGGAAGTTTTTGTCCTGAAGTTGGTGAAATGGTTGGGTTAAAAAATATACCAAGTATAAACATGATACATCATTATTTAGTAACTGATGAACATCCAGAAATTAAAAAACTAACAAAAGAATTACCTGTCACTAGAGATCCAGAAGCTTCTGCCTATCTAAGGCAAGAAGGCAAAGGTTTATTAATTGGTCCTTATGAAATGGACGCAAAAACTTGGGCTTTAGATGGAATGGATTGGAAGTTTGATATGGAGTTATTAGAACCTGAACTCGATAGAATTGAAAAGCATTTAGAAATAGGAATGAACAGAATTCCTCAGTTTAAAGATGTTGGAATTAAAAAAATTATTTGTGGACCAATCACTCATACACCTGATGATAATTTTTTAGCTGGTCCTGCTCCTGGATTAACAAATTTTTGGATGGCTTGTGCAGCAAGCATAGGTATTGCTCAAGGAGGAGGGATTGGAAAATATCTTGCACAATGGATAGTCCATGGAGATTCTGAAATTAATATGTTGGAATTTGAACCTAGAAGATACATGAGCTGGGTAACAAAAAAATATGCTATTGAAAAATCAACCGACCAGTACAAAAGAATGTACGTAACTCCAATGCCAAACGAAAGTATTGAAGTTGGAAGACCTAATAAAACAACTCCAATATATAAAAAATTAAAAGATATGGGAGCTATGTATCTAGATGCTTATGGGTGGGAAAAACCTACTTGGTTTGCAAAATCAGGAATGAAAGAAGAGTATAGTTTTAAAAGATCAAATGCTTTTCCTTATGTACAAAAAGAGTGTGAAAATGTTCAAAATAACGTTGGCATTTTAGATCTAAGTACTTTTGCAAAATATGAAATTAAAGGAGAAGATAGCGAGACATATTTAGATCGTTTATGTGCAAATTCAATTCCAAAAAAAGAAGGTAATATTGTGCTTGCTCACACACTAAATAAAATAGGCAGAATCCAAAGCGAACTTACTATAACCAGATTAGCAAATAACAATTTTTATGTTCTATCATCAACTGCATCCGAAATAAGAGATTTGGACTGGTTTAATCATAATCTTAATAAAGAAGAAAAAGTTGAAATAAAGAATGTAACTGAAGGTTATGGAGTTCTTGTTTTAGTAGGGCCAAAATCTAGAAGCGTTTTATCTCAATTAACTTCCGAAAGTTTAGATAATAAAAATTTTCCTTGGTTAAAGGGGAAAGAAATAGAAATTAATAAAGTTCCTGTTCGAGCCCTTCGAATTAATTATATGGGAGAATTGGGTTGGGAATTGCACCATCCAATGAAACAGATGGAATTTTTATATGATACTATTTACGAGGTAGGCAAAAAAGATAACATATCCAATTTTGGAACATACGCTGTCAACTCACTAAGAATGGAAAAAGCATATCGTGGTTGGGGTACAGAATTAACGGGTGAAATTAGCTTGGTTGAAGCAGGCATGGACCGTTTTTTCAATTTAAATAAAAAAAGTAATTTTATTGGGTCTGAAGTTATTAGAGAAAAACTACAATCGGGAGTTGACATTAAAATAGTTTACCTTGAGATAGATGTTGATAATGCTGATGCAAGAGGAAATGAGCCAGTATATCACAATAATAAGATAGTTGGCGTGGTCACTTCAGGTGGCTATGGGTTTAGAATAAATAAAAGTCTTGCTTTTGCTTATATCCAAGCTGGGCTAGCCAAGGATGGAACGGAGCTCTTAGTGGAAATTCAAGGACAAAAAAGGAAGGCAAAAATTTTGAACACACCAGCCTACGACCCTGAAAATAAAAAGTTAAAGTCTTAAATTAATTTTATTGACAGCTGAAAAAAAATAAAGCAACGTCCGATTTTTAGGGAAAAATTTATGACGGCAAAAAGTAACACTCCACCGAAACCTTATCTAGGCTTTGGTACTAGAATTAGAAAATCTCCTTTCTTCGAATCTACTTTAAAATGGGGTTGTAAAGAATACACGACTTACAATCATATGTATTTCCCAGTTTATTATAATACACCTGAAGAGGATTTTTGGAGTTTAGTTAACGATGTCACTCTTTGGGATGTTTCTGTTGAAAGACAAGTCGAAATTACAGGTCCTGATGCAACAAAGTTTACTCAATTATTAACGCCTAGAAATCTATCTGGTTGTCAAGTAGATCAGTGCAAATATGTTTTAAACACAAACTACGAAGGTGGAATACTTAGCGATCCAATTTTATTAAGGTTAGCAGAAAATCATTGGTGGTACTCAATATCTGATAGTGACTTATTGCTTTGGGCAATGGGTGTAGCTGGTAAAGATAAGTATGACATAGAACTTAAAGAGCCAGATGTTTCTCCTTTACAAATACAAGGTCCTAAATCAAGAGCTTTGATGAATGAATTATTTGGATCATGGATTAATGATTTAAAATATTACTGGTGTAAACAAACTGAAATAAAAGGAATTCCAGTAGTAGTTTCTAGAACGGGATGGAGTGGAGAAATTGGTTATGAAGTTTATTTACGAGATGGTAAAAAAGGTGCTGAGCTTTATGAAATGATAATGGCTGCAGGTGCAAAACATAAAATAGCACCAACTGGACCTTCTCAAATAAGAAGAGTTGAAGCAGGAATTTTTTCTTATTTCCAAGATATGCGTGTAACTGATAATCCTTTTGAAATTGGAATGGATAGATTGGTTGACCTTGAAATGGAAGCTGATTTCGTAGGGAAAGAAGCACTTAAAAAAATTAAACAAGAAGGAATAAAAAGAAAATTAGTTGGTATAGAAATTCTTGGAGACCCTATAAGTAAAGTTGTTCCACCAGAATATACACCTGGTTATTTTGTGCCTGATCATTGGCCTATATTTGATGATAAAAACGAAATTGGTTACGTTACATCTAAGTGTTATTCACCAAGATTAAAGAAAAATATTGGGTATGCTTTTATTCCAATAGATTATGCAAAAAATGATACTAAATTCACAATTAAATCTCCTTATGCTAATTTAGAATGCAAAGTAGTGCCATTACCATTTTACGATCCAAAAAAACAAATTCCAATAAAATAAAAATTAATGCTCTCAAAATTTATTAATGAGAGTAAATCTTGAGTCTTAAAGATACATTTTTAGCTTCACTAGTTCCAATTTTTTTAGGCTTTGGCTTTGTAATTGCCAAACCAGCAATGGAACACTTTCCTCCTTTTCTTTTGATGGGTTTAAGATTTACTTTTGCAGCATCAATATTAATTTGGTGGTTTCCAATACCGAGAGGCTTCCTTAAAAAAATATTTATTGTCTCTTTTATAGCCAACACATTGCAGTATGGCATCACATTCACAGGTTTAAGCATGATAGATGCTTCAGCGGCAGTATTGCTTGTTCAAATGGAAGTTATTTTTGGAGTTGCATTTGCATATTTTATGCTCAAAGAAAAACCAACTACCAGAAGTTTAGTAGGAATAAGTATTGCATTTATTGGAGTTTATATTTTAACTGGCTCACCTAGTTTAGATGGTAAATTTATTGGTGCAGCCTTAACAATTACAGGAGCGGGTATTTGGGCTTTGGGACAAGTTTTAGTTAAACCATTGAGTAAAGAAATAAATCCATTAGCTCTTGTTGCTTGGTTAGCTTTATTTTCTGGTCCAATACTAATAACTCTTTCCGCTATTTTTGATGGAAATACAATTAACTACTTTAAAACAGCAAGTCTTGATAGTTGGATAATTGCGCTTTATTTAGGATTTATTATGCAACCAATATCATATGGTTGTTTTTATTATGTATTAAAAAATAACCCTTTATACAAAGTCTTGCCTATAGTTACTATGGGCATACCACTTACTGGATTATTAGCGGCAATTTTTATTTTAGGGGAAGAACCAACTAAACAATTATTTATTGGTGGAGCTATTATTCTTCTTGGAGTTGTTATGATAGTATTTGGTAATAAAAAAAATTAGAAATTACTTATTATCTAATAAAATGAGTTCATTTAAATCGGTCAAAGTTATAAATTCTGGAAAAGCTATTATTTTATCTCGTATAGATGGTAGTAGTTTACGTTACCATTCCACTTGGTTAAGAGATAATGCCAATGATCCACAAACTAGAGATAAAAATAATGGGCAACGTTTAATTTCTATCTTAGATATACCAGTTAACACTCATATTAAATCAGCCTCACTTGATAAAAAAGGTAAAAATATAACTTTAAAATTTTTGCCTGAAAAAAAACAAGTTAAATTTTCTTCTAGTTGGCTTGAATCTCACGCTTATGACAAAAAACAAAACAATTTAAAAGTTTGGATTGATCCTAATTTAAAAACTTGGACAAAAGCTTCTTTCAAACGTGTTCCAATAATTAATTACAAAACAGCTAAATCAAACAAAAAGTTATTTATTAGATGGCTTAAATCTCTTAATTATTATGGTTTTGCAAAAATGACGCGATGTGAAAAAAAATCTGGAACGGTTATAAAAATAGCAAAACTTTTTGGTTATGTTCGTGAAACTAATTATGGCAAATGGTTTGATGTAAAATCAAAAACAAATGCAGTTAATTTAGCATATACAAATCTTGGTTTGCAGGCACATAC
>Ga0187827_10006501_pt1 | contig 13332 bp, 9 predicted proteins | sample ETNtaG_39_FD_167969 | JGI IMG/M metagenome (GOLD analysis project Ga0187827, IMG submission 167969) | Marine microbial and viral communities from oxygen minimum zone, Eastern Pacific Ocean - ETNP2014_SV_150_PacBio MetaG (Illumina Assembly) | ecosystem: Environmental > Aquatic > Marine > Hypoxic... | reverse complement strand
ACATGATGTTGTCGTCAGTCCACTCAAGTATCACGATGTTTTGCTCTCCGGGCAGAGTGTACCCATTATAAGAGACTGTGAAATCTCCCCTGTGGCCAGTATCTCGGTATATCTGTGCCTGCTGATAGACCAACTTGGCGACGTTCCCTGCCTCACCTGGCTTTGTCCTGTAAACACGTCTTATCCTGTACATGGTTCTCCCTTCTTTGAAAAGTTTCTTTACAATTTGAGCTTCTTGGAAGCCTGCTAAATCTTATTCCCTGAGGCCATAACACGCCACCTCATTCCGCCTTAAGTACCTCCTAGATAATGTTCCACCTCTGCCATATTCGGCATCGCGGAAGTATCCCCTCTTTTGGTACAAGTTAAAGAGCCACAAATATTTGCGACTCGAATCGCTCGTTCAAAAATAACCTTTCGTTTTTTCGGGGACTGAGACAAAGCCACCCTCGGTGTAGATTCGTCATTGAACAGAGTTCCAATAAACCCGGCTACAAATGCATCACCTGCTCCAACGGGATCTACTACGCGGACTTCAATGCTTGGTTCCTCAATTAGATTTTCCCCATCAAAGAGAATCGCTCCTGAAGCTCCTTTAGTTAGTATAGTTACCGTTCCAGATCCCTGATGAAAACTTCTGGCATATTCTTCAGCAGACCGACCCTCCGACCAAATCGCTTCAGCCTCGTCATGCCCAAGTTTGAGAACCGTTGATAGTCCAATCATCTTATTTAGAACGGTTTTCGCTTCATCTGGATTCCATAGTTGATCTCGGTAGTTCACGTCCAGACAGACAGGTATATTGAGTTCCAAGCATCTTTTCATTGATTTTAAAGTAGCATCTCTACAAGACGCACTCAGTGCCGGGGTAATGCCGGTGACGTGAAAGAGATCTGATCCTGGTAAATGCGATTCTACATCTTCGAAGCTCAGGTTACTTGCAGCACTTCCGGCTCGCTGGTATTCCTTGATATGGCTATCGTCATCGTAGTGATTTAGAAATGATATGCCTGTTTTTTCGCGATCCCGGATAGGTGCTGATATGTCTATCACTTGCGAAAGAGTGTCGGCGATGAGTTTTCCAGCTTCGTCGTTACCCAGTCGGCTGATCCAGAGTGCATGAACAGAACCACTTGTAATGCGACTGAGATTTAATGCGACGTTTGATTCGGCTCCAGCAACATCTAAAATGTGATCGCCTTTCGGATTGTATGGGCCAAGATACTTAGCGTTATACTGCACCATGGTTTCGCCAAATGTTGCGAACTTCGGCATGTTTTTCTCCAGAATCTCAAGTTTGTCTAAAATGTATTCTCTAGGAGTACCGATCTGCCTATCAAGGGGGGATTTTAAAAAATGCAAATAACTCACATAGAAAAGAGAACTAGAAATGCCAGTTATTGAATTCGAAACTGTTTTCCGTAAGACTCTCGCGGATGGGAAGTCATTTGGTGATGTTGGCCCATATGAGGAGGTACGAGGGGTACTCAAATTTGCTGTCGATCCCGAGCACACAGCAAACGCAGGGATAACAGATGTGAAACGCGCCCCGCGAAACTCACAATCCAGGGTTGAATTCTCCTCAGATGTTTCAATCATAAGGCCTATAGATCTTTCCAAAATATCCGGCAGGATGGTGCTCGATGTGGTCAATAGAGGTAACAGAGTTGCCCTTCCAAATTTCAACAGGGCTCTGCGACTTCAAATCGAAAACAGCACTCCTATTGACGCTGAAGTCGATCTGGGTGACGGATTTCTGATGGAGATGGGTTATGTGATTGTGGCTTGTGGTTGGCAAGTGGATGCCCCTCCTCAAAACGCCCTGATTACTATGACCGGTCCTGAGGCGTTAAACCCCTCTGGGGCTAGGCTTAGTGGCAAGGTTTATATGCAGTTACAGTCTCCGGAGGACACGAAAAACTTTTTGCTCTCCGACAAGAATCACAAACCATATGAGGCAGCGGATATGTACGAATCCGAGGCATTGGTAGAGATAAGGGATATGCCGGACGGTAATCCGGAAACAATGCCTCGAGATGATTGGAGATTTGGAAGGATAGGTGACGACGGTACCTACCATGCTGATCCATCTTATATTTGTTCGAAGAAGGGTTTTGAAAAAGGGAGGCTCTACCAAGTTATTTATACGACTGGGGGGGCTCCGATTATAGGCTTGAGCTTTGCAGCGCTGAGAGATTGTGTCTCCTGGGTCAAGCATGGTAGCGACGACGTTACTTCACCGGTTGGAGGGATAGAGTATGCCTATGCCTACGGGAGATCACAAACAGGTAGATTACTTCGGACCTTCGTGTATAACGACTTCAACCTTGATGAGCAAGGGAGAGAGACGTTGGATGGAATTATTGCCAATGTGGCTGGGGGGAACAGGGGCGAGTTCAACCAACGCTTTGGTCAAAATTCAAAAGACCGAAACAACACGATGCATCAATTATTCCCATTTGCGTCGGTATCCCAGACAGACCCGGAAACTGAAGAGACCGGTTCTCTTCATAGCAGATTCGACGAGCGTAAATGCCCTCTCAAGGTTATATACACGAACACATCGGCTGAGTACCACAGAGGAGATGCTTCACTCATCCATACGGATCCGGATGGTAAAAGGGATATTGAGCAAGGTGATAACACTCGCGTGTATCACTTTGCAGGTACCGAGCACGGGTTGGGCATTTGGCCGCCCACTGATAACGGCATAGTAATAGCTGGATCCGACTTAGAGAAGTCCCAAAATATGCGCAGCGTAATAGATTACTCACCTTTCCTGAGGGGATGCCTCGTCAATTTGGATAATTGGGTTCGCAAGGGTATAGAACCACCGTCATCGAGCCATCCTAGGATAGACGATGGCACACTAATACACCCGTCAAGACTCGTTGATTTGTTTAGCGAGATTCCTGGGGCTCATTATCCTGAAAGGCACGCTATACCAAGGCGCAGAGGATTTCTGCCTGAAGATGGCAACGAACATCCGTCGATGCTTCCCCCTGAGATAGGTGGCGCATATGGAGGGCTCGTGCCGTCAGTGAATGCGGATGGGAATGAAATAGCGGGAATAGTCGCTCCTGAAATCTCCGTTCCTCTTGCCACTCACACAGGTTGGACTCTTCGGCATTCAGATATCGGAGGGGAATCCCAATTACTTATGTATGCTGGCGGAACGATACCGTTTTACTTTACCGAACGTCGGAGGAGAGAGGTAGGCGACATCCGGCCATCTATCGAAGAGAGATATTTAGATCGCCGAGATTACCTGGCTAAAGTGAGAGTGGAGGCTGAGGAACTCGTATCGCAACGTTATTTGCTGAAGCAGGACATTGATATAAGTCTGGCACTTGCATCGCGTATGTGGGACCATTTCGTGCCGAAGAAGATACAGGAATAAGCTCGCCAATTGTGTGAACTGAAGATTTCATAGAGAGTTACCTATTCCGATAACTTATGAAATTGGATTTTTTGTGGCTACGGATTTTTGTGTCTCGGAGTGCTCTTTGGAAACCTACGAACTCTTTTCCGGAACATATTTTCGGGTTCTTAGAGAATTCACAGGATCGTAAGAGAGAACAATGTTAATCTGGATATGCATTGAGGGAACGCCCAGATAGATAAATGGACCGACGTTCCGTAAATGCTTCAACGGGTTTGAAAGGGGGAGGAGTTGGTAGTTGACACTAACTGTCGTTGGGTTCGGGAAAAATACCTGCCTAGCTATTGTGGCAGTGGTCTGTGCCTTTGGCCTATCTTGCGGCATTTTCAATAAAACAGCGGTTTCGCCAGCGGAATTTTCTCAAGATAGCTGGCTGGCTAAAGCTGTCGCAGATTCTGAAAAAGCCGGGGATGACCTTGTTAAAGCTGCAAATACGAATTCGGGTGAAACGGGACTTGGCATAGTCGCTGCTTCAAGAAAAGATATGCCGGCCGCAGCTTCTGCCCTTGCATCTGCTGCAAGGCAGGACGCCGAATCTGTAGCCAAAATAATTGTGGCTGTAGATCCTAAAGACTCCACGTCATTCGGAGATGTAGTACTTGAGGCAGCTCGAAAGGACACATCATCGATGGGGATTGCTCTTGCTTCGGCTGCCAGATATAACACGAGAGCTGTCGGCAAAATCGTATCTTTGGTCATGGATAAAGATACCAAGACCGCGGCTGACATAATAATAGTAGGTGCACAAGAGGATTCAGAAGCGTTGGGAGCAGCGCTTGCCGATTGTGCGATTACAAATTCTCAAAAGACAGGCGCAGCGTTCGCCATGGCTGCCGCTAGTGCTCCTGAAGTAACGGGGGCGGCCATCGCAGCATCGCTCAAGGTTGACCCTGGTTCAGTCAGCAATGCACTGGTTCGCAGTTCGGCGCTGGACCCGGCTGCTACGGCGAAAGCTTTAGTCAGTGGCACCTTTTTTGACCCTGTGGCCTTGTCTTTGTTGGGGGAGCGAATATCGTCTGATGCTTGGATGCCAGAGGTCGTACCCGAGGCTGGAGGAGATATTTTGGCTGGACCTGAGTGGAAGGCCTCCCTTCCCTCTGATGACAGTGTACCAATTTCGGGAATCCTGACCCGATTTGATCAGGCGCCAGAGGATGCCGGAATCGAGATTTCGAGACTGGAACCTGATGTGCGCGACTCACGAGAAGGGCGCACCGTCCACAGCTACGTGAAATTGAATCCGGCTGACTTTGATAACGATGATGTGATGGTTGCTAGAGTGGCCTTTAATGTAGAAAAGAGCTGGTTGGAAGGAATGGGTCTACATAGGTGGTCAGTGGAATTTAGCAGATTCAGTGAAAGTATCGGATCATGGCAACCCGTTACGGCAAAGTATCTGAATGAAGATGAAACTCATATTCATTACTCTGTTCCAGTGTCTGGGTTTTCCGAATGGTCAATTTCCGGCTCACCCTCGGTAAAACCTCCTGTTCCGGTATCGGATGTGGTGTTTGCGACGGCAGCAGTGTCCGGAGGTGCTTATATGTCTGCATTGGCCGAAGTTGAGAATACTGGATCCTACCCCGTCGACAGATCCTTAAGCCTGTGGATCGATTCGCAAGTACATTCTTCACAGACAGTAACTATTCCGGCCGGCGAGACAGTGTCTGTAGATTTCCGTGCTACGGTCGGTTATGGATCCCACAATTTCAGGGTCGACAGGTTTTCTCGGATGGTTAGTTTCGCCCTTCCCGAAAACCCTGCCTCTTTTAACACTCCGGCACCCTCACCTACTTACACATCAGTGCCCGTCAGCACTCCTACGCCCTCACCTACTTACACATCAGCGCCCACCAGCACTCCTACGTCCTCACCTACTTACACGCCGATGCCCACCAGCACTCCTACGTCCTCACCTACTTACACCCCGATGCCCACCAGCATTCCTATGCCCTCACCTACTTACACATCAGTGCCCACCAACACTTCTACTCCCGGAAATGATTCACTTCAGACTTCTGTAAAGCTACTAACCCAAACAGCGACTTCCACTTTGACGCCATTGCCAACAAAAATAGCTGTTGAACTCCCAACAGTAACGCCAAATTTAGTTTCAACTTCTTCTCCGGTGGGGCTACTGTCATCTACCCCAACTCCTACCAACCCTCCGACTCCTACACTGACCGCTACATCAATTCCATCGGTAGTGTCCACGCCAGTTCCGCCTACTACCTCCACCCAGAGTATTGTGATTGCATCAGCTCCAGCATCATCGCCTCCAACAGCAACTCCTGCCCCAACAGCAACTCCTGCCCCAACAGCAACTCCTACACCTGTCGCTGAATTGGACACAAAGGACTCTTTACCTGATGGGGTGCCGGAGTATATGCGTAATGTTTGGTTATGTACTAATGGGAGTGCCCCGGGAGTCGACGATCTGACCACCAACCAGAGTGAAAACAACCGATGTGTGGTAGAGGTTGAATACACTGATGAATTCGCTGTTGTGACGAGTAACGGCATACCTAATCACGATTACGAGTCGACCCTGGGATGCTGCGCTGCTGAGATTGATTACGAGTGGAAAATACCCCTCTCCCCCCAGAATGCGCAATCAGTCGCTTACGCCCCGGAAAGAGGAGCCGTGGCTGTATCTGTGAACGGTGTGCCGTTTTTCGGTCCGGAGGACGGTCCTGGTGGTGACGCCGTAGCCTTCCACCATGGGTATTATGAGGAAGACCGTCAGCAGATTGTACTGGGGCTATGTGGAGCCCATTCAGCTGGCACTGTTTTTCACTATCACTTCGACGGTAACTGTGTTCATTGGCATCCAGAAGAACAGGGCAAGAATTGGATTGACTGGATGATGGATCTGGTTCGGTCAGATGAACCATCGCCTGTTATCGGATTCGCTTTCGACGGTTATCCGATTTACGGACCATTTGGCTATGGGGTTTCCGGTAATCTTCAGGAAATGCGCTCAAGCTATCGTTTGAAGGAAGGTAACAATGGCTATGGTGGTATAGATGACTGGGAATATGTGCCGGGCCTGGGAGATCTCGATGAGTGCAACGGTATAAGCTCTCCGATTCGTGGCATATCAGGCGATATTTATCATTATCACTCTACGAAGATGAGTGGTTCCGGCGACATAGGATTCCCTTACTTTATTCTCTGCTACAGCGGAGTCCCTGAAACTTCCAACTACGGTCAGGGTGGCGGCCAGGGACCCGGTGGAGCTGCTGGAGGGCAGGGGGCAGTGGGTGGTCCTGGTCAGCCTGTTGGCGGCCAGATCCCAAATTGCCTACCTTCGAACCCGCCGCCGGGAATGACCGACTATCCTCCCCAATGGTCAGAACTGGATCCGTGTACATCTGGAAATCCTCTTGGCGTCGGGCCAGGCAATTCACCGGATCTTCCGGGACCAGGCGGAGGACAGATGCCGCAGTGCAAGCCTGCCAATCCGCCAGCCGGAATGACAACACATCCACCGGAAGTACAGGATCTGCCTCCGTGTCCGGATCCTCAACCGGGCCAGGGTCAGGGTGGTCCAGGTCAAGGAATGGGTGGAGGACAAATGCCGCAGTGCAAGCCACCAAACCCTCCGCCGGGGATGAATACCTATCCGCCCGGTATGGCTGATCTGCCGCCATGTCCGGATCCTCAACCTGGTCAGGGCCAAGGCGGTCCTGGTCAGGGAATGGGTGGAGGACAGATGCCGCAGTGCAAGCCACCAAACCCTCCGCCGGGGATGAATACCTATCCGCCCGGCATGGCTGATCTGACGGCGTGTCAACCAGGTCAGGTACCTTTTCCTGGGGGTGGACCTGTTACTCCAGGTTCTGGAGGCAGTGGTCAATCATCTCCTGCATCCCCAACACCAGCTCCTCAGCCAGCAGGACCTGGTTACGTAGGATTGGCCCCTCACGCAAATGTCATTCAAGGAACAGCGGGATACTATGGCTCACCCGTGGGTTACGGCGTCGTTATCGCTGGGGTGGCACCGGGAGGTCCAGCCGCGAATGCGGGAATTTCTTCTGGCGATGTGATTGTTAGCATGGGTGGCACGAAGATCACAAACATAGACAGTCTGATCGCGTTTCTGAATGCAAATGGACCCGGTTCGACTGGGTCAGTGGGTATATACAGGAATGGCCAATATGTGTCACTTACTATTACTTTAGGGCTCAGACCCTGATGCTATCTATAGAATGATAGGTTAACTTGCTGCCTCTACTGCTGCCCTCATTTGCTCTGCACCGTCTGAAAGCCATGGAAGCCAGCTGAAGGAAAAGAATCTCGCTCCCAATTCAATATAATGAGGGACACTTTGGTGGCCGGCAAGAGTACCTGGAGTCCGACCCGCAGCCCCAATTTTTCTTAAAGCTCCATCTACTACCTTGTTAACTTCCCGAGTCCCGGCTCCGCCGGGTAAACCCATCGATTGCGCAAGATCTCCAGGGGCCACATAAAAAATATCAATATTTTCTACTTCTAGAATTTCGTCCAGATTATTTACTGCGATTATGTCTTCGATAAGTATTATCGACAGCGTTTGATCGTTTGCAGTTGTGAAGTAATTTTCCACTCCTATACCTTGCCTGCTTGTAAATGAACCTCTCATTCCCATTGGAGCAAACTTGGAGGCTTGTACTACTGCCTCCGCTTCAGATTTAGTATTTATGTGCGGCACACAAACTCCCATCGCTCCAAGGTCTAAGGTTCGGTAGATGACGGCAGGCTCATTCTGGTACACCCTTACGATCGGAGTCATTCCCCATAGGTCACAGGCTCTGGTCAGGTCAGGTATGTTATCGAAGTCAACCGGACCATGCTCTCCTTCGAGCCAAAGAGCATCGAATCCTAGCGGACCGAAGTGCTCAATAAGCTCTGGGCTCATTGGTCCCATAGGAACGGTCACAACTTTGCTCTCAGCGAGGCTTTGTTTAACTTTGTTTACCCTCAACTCTGTCATGATTTCTCCCTTGTCTTATACTTCATTTAATGTAGGGTCAATGGGTTCAACTAATACCAGTTTTCTTTGTCTACTACATTGTTCAATTCTTCACTATTAAGGAACTTCCGTGCGTTATCTAGTAGAACTTTAAAACGCCTGTCCGGAAGATTTTCAGCGTCGGCGACAGCGACATGTGGGGTCATTAGAACGTTTTCAAGCCCCCAAAGCTTATGGCTGGCAGGTAGAGGCTCCGTCTCGTACACGTCCAGCCCGCAGCCTGCTATTTCACCTGACTCGATTGCTTCTGCAAGATCGTCTATAGAGCAAACCATCCCTCTGCCTACATTAATGAAGTAGGAATTGCTTTTCATAAGTTTGAATCGTTTTGAATTAAACATCAGCTCTGTTTCCGGGGTGTGCGGGACTGTTGAAATAACGAAGTCTGCACGGGGTAGCTGTGAATCTAGCTGACTGGTGCCATGCATTTCCACTCCAGGTACTTCATATTCGGGGCGCGGATCAATACCTATAACTTTCATTCCAAGTTCGATGCACAATCTGGCAGTTTCGTGGCCTATACCCCCGACTCCGTTTATAAGAGCGGTTGCATCTCCCAGAAATATGTAAGGGGTTTTTCTTGCTTCTTTCCCCCAAACCCTTTGTCGTCGTGAACTTTCAAACCAAGGTAAGCCCCTGGACAAAGCAAGTACGAACATCATGATATGGTGGGAGATGTGATCCCAGTAAATCCCTCTTGGATTTGTAATCGTTAAAGAGTGTTCGCAGAGTTCTTTGTAGTAGTAGCCGAAAAAAGGACCTGCGTCTGGATTGTGAAGCCATTGAAGTTTTTCCGCATTAACTAATGCCTCAGGTGGTATCCATCCCATAGCTGCGTCCGCGTCTTGTATCAGATCCAGTGCCTCTTCATCAGTTTCGGGTGAATAAACATCGTATTCCGGAAGAGTGTCCGCCAGCCTGGCGGAAAATTGCCTCTTGAGGTCGTCCTGAGGTGGCATGAATACAAACTTTGGCATTTTCTTCTCCTGTCTATAAACTAATCTGGTTCCTGCGCCGTTCAATGTGAAAGGTCTGAGGCGAGGAGCGTCGCCAATATAACATTTGTTCATACTGCAGTGGTGGTCTGAAATATTAGAACCTATATGGAGTAGACCATGATCATAGTAGATACTCACACTCATGCGGGGGCAAACTGGTTTGAACCTGTAGAAATGCTGGTACATCAGATGCATCTTAATGATGTTGATAAAGCGGTTCTGATTCAGCATGGCAGGCCTGAACATGGGCATTATGACCACACGTATCTCTTTGAGTGCTTAGAGAGATTTCCGGGCAGATTTGCAGTCGTTGTCATCGTAGATTTGAGTGCTCTGGATTCGCTGGGAACGCTGGAAAGACATAGAGAAAACGGTGCAATTGGCGTAAGACTTACGCCCAGTATGAGATCTCGGGGAAATGACCCTCTTGCGATCTGGAGAAAGGTGGATGAACTGGGGATGCTGGTGAGTTGTATGGGCAGTGTGAATGAATTTGCCTCTGATAAGTTTGCTGATATCGTGAAGGAATTTCCGAACATGCCCATAATTATTGAACACTTGGCAGGCGGGGGACAGAGTGCCTCATTCCCCGGCAATGGTGAAGGGCCTGAACCTCCGTATACCTCATTCAAGAAGGCTATGGAGTTGTCACGGTTTCCGAATACGTACATAAAAATCCATGGACTCGGAGAAATATCGAATCGTCCACGTGCGCTACAAAAAGATTTTGATCACGATTTCTTTGGCCCCTTGCCACCCCTGGTGGAAATGGCTAAAGAGGGATTTGGAGTGAGGCGCATGATGTGGGGAAGTGACTATCCACCTGTCAGCGGAAGGGAAGGGTATCGTAACGCGTTGGCAGGAGGGCGAGATCATCCCGCGTTCGACACATTAGAAGAAATTGAATGGGTATTGGGGAAAACAGCATTGGAAGTTATAGAGTTTGCCTGAATCTGCAACTGGTTCAGGAATGATGAGCCGGGTTCACAGGGGCTGGGGGATCGCCCTGGCCTGCTTTTTAGCTTATTCGGTCACGGTGGGAGGATCGCAATACTCATTTGGCCATTTTGTGGGACCTCTAGAAGCTGAATTTGGGTGGAGCCGCACTGAAATAGGTCTCTCGCTCTCACTTGTTGCCCTTGGTTCGTTTGTATCACCTTTTTTTGGGGCCATGATTGATCGGCATGGTGCGCGAAAAATCATGGCAGTTTCCATGTTGGTTTTCGGTCTTAGTTATCTTGCCCGGCCGATTATGAATGATATTTGGCATTGGTATGCTCTTGGCGCCATTCAATCGTTCGCTATGGTCGGTGGGGCCATGCTTCCCATTGGTAAATTAATTGGACAGTGGTTCCCGAAAAACAGAGGCAGGATCCTGGGGATAACTGCAATGGGGAACAATTTTGGTGGCGCGGCGATACAACCTGCAGTGGCGTTGATAATATCAGCCTACAGTTGGAGAATCGGCTATACGGCTATCGGCTTATTCGGCCTGGTTGTAGCGATCTACATTCTGCTTGTGGTGAAAAGTCCACCAGCTATTGCACAGGGTTCGATTTTTGAAAACGAGACAAAATCACCCAACTACACCCTTAAGGAGGCTTTAAGCACCAGGAGATTCTACGCCATACTGGTATCAGTGATGTGCGGTTCATTTACCTACAGTGCTCTTTTACCTCAAGTATCCTCACATTTGATCAATAAAGGTATCTCAGAGGTCTCAGCTGCAATTGCACTTAGCTTATTTGCAACGTGTGGTATGGCAGGGAAACTCATATTTGGGATCCTTGCAGATCGATATGGTTCTAAGATTTCACTGATAATTGACCTGGTGGGGCAGGCGGTGTTTGCGTTTTTACTTATTTATGCGGGAGCTGGAGTTTCTATATGGTTCGTAGTTCCTTTTATGGGGTTCTTTTTAGGGGCTTTCGGCGCTTTATACCAGCTGATAATTATGGACACATTCGGGCTAGATCACTTCGGTTCAATACTTGGAGTTATATCGATCACCAATGCAATTTCATTTTTTGCAGGTCCAATAATCGCAGGTCAAAGCTTTGATATAACCGGCAGCTACGGACCCGCTTTCGCAATAACCGCCGTTATATTCGTCATTGGCGCCCTGGCGTTGACGCTCTCCGGAGGGGATCGGTGGGTAAATTCCGAGTAGATTGATCAAAGAGATCTGAGATAAGAAACTATTTTTGAATTTTGCCAATTGTGATCGCTTTCGCGGCTGACAGCGAAGCCCTCTGTGGAATCGTCTCTCTGAGACAAGCGCTCTGCAAATTCTTGAGCATCTTCTTGACTGCGGTAGTTTTTAAGCCCCTGGATTTTCAATGTGATAGTTTCTTCTATGTCTATAACTATGTCCATCTGCTTTTCTTCTTCGCTCAATTCTAGTTCGTAAAGATCAGCGATATCGGATGGGATGGCAGGATAAAGGAGTATTGGCTTATCCGGTTTGCTTACTGCACCCCTATAATTCTTATATGCAACAACAGTCGCTTTGTGGATGGCTATGTGGTCGGGGTGGTTGGATATACCGCTCGGCCCAAAAGTAACCACCACGTCAGGTTCGACCGTATGCATAATATTCAGAACTTTCGTTGATAAAACTTCGATATTTTCTTTGTTAAGGTCCTTATCACGGTAGCGGAGCATAAATGGTGGATTGGCTCCATATAAGGCTAGGTTTTTCTTTAATTCTAACTCCCTAACCCTGGCCAAATCATCCCTTTCGATTACGATCTGTCCAGTACCAAGGGTACCCTCCTCTCCGCCTGTGGCTGTGACTACGTGGACCTCGCCACCCTTCTTTATCCATTTAACCATCGTGCCTGCACTTGCGGATGTTTCGTCGTCTGGATGCCCAAAAATACCAAGCCATACGAATCTGTATGTCTCTGAGTTTGAGACCGAATCTGAGTCCTTAAAATCCATCTGATTTCCCTCTCGCCATCTTTAATACCATAGTGTCGAATTGATCGCAGTCTCGGCACCTGCTTCTTGAGGCAGGGGGAATAGACATGTCGGCAACCGATCTTACCTTCTCTAAAATCGGAGGTATCAAGCTTTCAGGTCTCCTTTTCACAGGCACAATTCGTGCATTGAAACTGAGTTGTATCCCGCCATCAACAATGGAATTTGGTGCCTTAGCATATTCGATCTCGCTGGCAGGCTCCATGAAAACAAGAGCCAACCTATTGACGGGACTGAATCCCGTGCTTTCGGCAATCCAGGCGTAGGCGTTTAGTTGAATTTCATATGACCGTAGAGCGTAAAGGCGTTCCGGGTTGTATCTGGAAGTTTTATAGTCTGCTATCAGGTATGAACCACCTGTCAGTTGGAAAATGGCGTCGGCCTCCCCTCTCACGGTTACCCCGGTGTGTTCATCCTCTCTGTAGAATTTTCTCCAACCTGGCGGATCAACATATCCAATCACATCTCCGATCTCTTCCATCCAGGGGGGTAGACAGCCGTGTCGATTAAAATGTGACGTGATTACTTTCTTGGTGAAAGTATCTATCGCACTAAAGATACCGGGAAATGATTGATATGGGAGGTCTTTTACATGCATGCGCACCCAGGCACATCTCATACAAGGATATCTTGCCGCATAGTTAGCAAGTTCAGTGGCGGATACCGATATCGACAATAGTTGCTCCAGAAGGATTCGATCAGTGGAGGTATATCTCCGATGCGAAAATACCGAGTCATACTAGCACAACCTCAATACCGTCTTTAGAAATCACGTTACCAGATAAATGTAGGAGCTTTAAGTAATGGAAAAGCGGAGGCTTGGTCGAACTGGTCACAAGAGCACAGTTGTAAGCTTCGGATCTTATTCAATAGGTAAATTGAATAAGGAAATTGCT
>Ga0187827_10006498_pt1 | contig 13333 bp, 13 predicted proteins | sample ETNtaG_39_FD_167969 | JGI IMG/M metagenome (GOLD analysis project Ga0187827, IMG submission 167969) | Marine microbial and viral communities from oxygen minimum zone, Eastern Pacific Ocean - ETNP2014_SV_150_PacBio MetaG (Illumina Assembly) | ecosystem: Environmental > Aquatic > Marine > Hypoxic... | reverse complement strand
AATCCAGTTTTTAAAATTAATGGGTGGCAACATTGCAATCTCCTTTTTTACTACAGAATATTATGTTCAAATATGAGAGTTTTGCATATATGATGAAATATTTTAATATCCCCATGTTATGCTAGTACAGCCACTTCATCAACTTCATCCAGTTGATTGAACCCAAGATATTTATCTGCATATTTCCGATACATTTTTATTTCATAAAAATTTCAAATAAATTATTCATATATTAATATCCCGTCAGAATAAGGGTATCAAAATGCAGTTCGAACTGAACCCTATCACAACCTATAATCACATTTAAATATTGCCAAATTTATACAAGAGAGTAAGATAAAATGTCCGCTGATCATATTTTCGGTAACTGTTTATATGGAAATCACCGTTATCCGTGGTTTCAGTTATATTCTGTTCATATATGTCACTGTCCAGAATATCAATGGCTTTACAGGTCAGCTTCAACCGGTCATCAAAGAGAGATACCTGATAGGCCATATCCAGGGTAAATTGGCCATCCGGCCAGACCGTTCCAGTTATAATTTCTTTTGGCAATCTATAAGTGCCACTGAGTTCCAGATCTCCTCCGCTTGGAATCTTGAACATACTGATGCCGCGTATTATACCTCCGGATGTACTGCCATTTTGATCATCTTCTATTCCGCCGCTGATTTTAGATTCATAGTAATTTCCAGTAAACGTCAGATCCCAGATATTAAGTGGTGATACTTTCAGCATAATGTCAACACCATTCAAACTTCCTTTCCCTGAGTTATTATATGTGACCGTATCAATATCATCATCCCATAGTATCACATCTTTGATATTGTGATGATACAGGCTCAGATCTGTTTTATATTTATCTTGAGTTAAGGCATAACTGAGTTCAAATGCATCTACAAATTCCGGTTTCAGGTCTGGATTACCAACACTATCAACTTCACTTATATATTGATTATGTGGAAATGGATCCAGCATCTTCAACTCCGGCCTATTTACCCGGGTACTGTAACCAAACTTCAGATTGGAATAGGGGCTGAATATATATGCCAGATGCGCTGAAGGATAAACGTGGTCATAATTGTTGGGTGTTTCAATTAATGTTCCGGTGGTGTCAAGGAATACGCTTGCTAAAACCTGTTCAAAGCGAAGCCCTGCCTTTGACTGCAGTTTTTCCGTTAAAGCAAATGTCACTGTGCCATACAGGGCATGAATATTCTCATTATATTGAAATACATGAGTACTATTGTCTGTATCATAATTTTTATTATGAGTATTAAAACGGCCCTTATATCCTGTTTCATACTGCAGATTATCACTAAGGTTGTGATAATAATCCGCTCTTAAAATCATTTTGCTCAGGTCAAGATTGTGTCCCGATGAGTCATGTGAAGCTGTGCCAACTGCATCCCTGTTGTCATTTTTCTCCTGTCTATCATAACTAAGTTCTAAACCCAGTTTAGAGTCATTTAAGAAGTTGGTATAAAGCCCCAGCTCATAGACCTTTGCAAAACCATCGCCTTGTGAATCAACATAAATGGCATCATCCTGCTGACTGCTATAAAATGAATTAGTATCAAGAGCATTTTGGTAATATCGAGTAAACTTGGCTTCACCCGTAAAGAGCATTCGTTCTGATATATCATATTTTGAGCCCAGGTTTACAAAATAGAGCTTGTTGTCTTTGACATTGCGGTAATCTACGCTATCTGGAACATCGGTAACACGGTATCCATTGCTCCTATGTTCCAGCATTTCAGTACTAAACTTCGAAAAAAGATGGAGCTTGTTATTACGGTAGCTGAGCGTGGAACCCAGGTTGAGTTTATTTGTACTGCCTGCATTAATGGACAGTTCTCCATTATAGCCGGATACTTTGTCCTCTTTTAAGATAATATTCACAATTCCGGTCATCCCATCCGGGTCATATTCGGCAGAAGGGCTGGTGATGATTTCTACCCGGTCAATCATAGCTGCAGGTATGGGAACAGCAACAGCACAAGATTTCCGTTCATCACCTAATATCCCCGCCCGTTTTCCATTTATCAGTACTGCAACATTCTCAGATCCCCTGAGTGATATTTCACCATTGGGGCCCAAATCCAGAGAGGGAACTTTTTTCATTACATCACAGCAGGTTCCACCGGAAGTTGTTTTCATCTGATCAATTACATATACTTTTTTATCCACGGTGACCTCATACAGGGGCCTTTCTGCATTTACCTTAACAAGATCAGCCTCCAGGGCTTTCAGCTGTAGAGGGATCTGTCCCATATCTATATCCAGATTCGCCGAAGGATCATATTGAAATGGCTTGCCAATAAAGGGCAGAAATCCAATAAAGTCCACTTCCAGGCGGTACTCACCTGCGGGCACAGCTTTCAGGGAAAAGAAACCATTTTCATCTGTTAGCTTTCCAGATTCAATGCCTTCATCCTGTGTTCTTACCAATGCCGCCGCTGCAAACTGTATGGGTTTTTTTGAATCTGACTGTATTACTATGCCAGTTATACCTGAAGCATTCTCTATGTCTTCATTTTGTGCAAACCCAGCACAGAATAAAAATAAGAGCTTTAAAAACGTACGTTTATTATTCATTCGGGCACCTCATTATTTTCTGTCTTTTGGTAGTTTACAACAACGGTTAAGTTTACCATAGGCCTCGGGGTTGGGCGGTTTATCATTTGCCTGATACCCAGCTTTGGAAATAGCAGTTTCCAGCTCATCCAGCGTTGTTTTATCATTTAAGTATGTAATGATGACAGACTGGTGTGCATCATTGATTTTTACTTTCTTTACGCCATCAAGTTTGTTCAAGGCATCTATAATATTCCCATCACACATTCCACATTGTGTTGTTGGAGTTGCAATTTCTACGGTCTGATATGCACATCCAGTAAGCATAACAGCCATTATGATATAAATAGTATTTTTCATGTTGTCTCCTTTATATAATTATAGAATTATAACCTGTACCTTAAAAATTGATCCAAAATTAAAATCCCATCCTGGATGGATTTTTCATCAAGATACAAAGTATGGTTTAATGCTTAAGTATATGCGGAGTCTAATTCAGGAGCGGCAGAATTTTCTGCACTTCGGTTGACAATTTCTGTCGGATATGTTCTTTAATAATATCAAATGAAAAGTTGGGAAATTGCTTTGCATTAAGATAGAAAGCATGAACAGTGGTCTGGATCGGTTTTATTGATGGGACATATTGAACAGGTTTAGTTGAAGTTTGATCTTCATTAGATGACTTCAAACAGGCACACGTCTGTTTACTTTTAATACAGCAACAGGATTTTTGAATCTGAGTATTACAGCAACTTGGTTTAGGTTTTATATTATAAACACTCTCATAGCAAGACGAAGGCATACCCCCTATCATTACTGAGTACAAAAATGAAAAAAATAATATAATATTTATTGATTGCTTCACTTCGATAATATAAGATATATAGATATAGTTATCCTATAATAAATTGGTGATTATATTAAGAGAGTATAAATGCAGAATAGGATTTATTCTACACTTTTATAACTGAATCGTACTTTGCAATATATACAAGTAAAGGGAAGTCCAATATACTAACTAAATACTAGCCTTCTTACGTGGCGGGGAAAATAGTCACAATGACAGATTTATATGCAGGTGTCTGACTTTGAGAATCTGGTATTGCTGGTATAAGAACATTACTTTCAGGGAAATATGTGGCGATATTCCCTGATGGAAGGAGATAAGATTTGACATGAACATCTTGCATTATGCCTGTATCATTTTTGATGTTCACACAATCACCATCTTTTAGTTGTAGTTCTTGCATATCAGTTGAATTCATAAGGACAACCCATCGATCTGAAACATTACGGAAAGTATCAACATCTTCATATATAATTGTATTAAACTGACCCTCACTACGAATACTGGCCATATAGAACTGCCCTTTAAGTAAATTCATTTTTGGGATGGGCACTGTAGTAAAAAATGCCTTTCCATTACTAGTAGGAAATAAAGGTTTATGGAAAGTCCTTCTTGATATATGAAATTCCTCTTTTGTATCATCTATAGTTATTAACTTATTGAATCCTGGTACAATATGCCCAATAGCCTCACGAATATTTCGATGCTTTCTAAAAGCTGAAAAATCAACTAAGCCAGTTCCAACAATGGATTCAGCCATTTGAGCAATAATTTCGACCTCCGAACGCACATTATTAAGGCGAGGACAGCCACCATCACTCATACGTATAAAATTAAACATGGACTCCTGTGTGGTAGCCTGCAACTCTTCATCTCGAGCTAATACTGGCAATATTAAGGTATTTTTACCACGCCCTCTAAAATGACCCTGATTCAAGGTTGTGGTAAGAAATACCTTAAAGGGGATTTTGCTTAGTGCCTGTTTTGCAAATTCAGAATCTGGTGAGGCTCCATAGAGATTACCACCCATTATAAATGCAGCATCAATTTTACCTTCTTCAGCCGCACGTAGACATTGAAGTGTATCCATACCCTTACAGTTGGGGGTTGAGATGCCCAACTTTTTTTCCAAATTTTCCAACACACTCTTTTTTAGAGAGGGCGTCATACCCATAGACCCTATACCTTGCACATTCGAATGACCACGAAGAGGAAGAAGTCCTGCATTATTACGTCCTACCATTCCCCGAATGAGAGCTAGGTTTACAATAGACTCCACATTATTCACTCCGTGTTTATGGTGTGTAATTCCCATACACCATGAAAATACTACATTTTCTGCCTTTGCATATAATTTAGCTAGCTTTTCAATTTTCTTCCTGTTTACTCCGGAAGTTTTTTCAATATCTGCCCAAGATGTTGACAAAACATCAGAGGAATAATCTTCAAAACCACTGGTATATTTTTTAATAAAATCATTATGAATATTTTTTGATTCAATTACAGCTTTTGATACACCTTTCAATAGAGCAATATCTCCACCAATACGAGGCTGTATATACAGTGTAGCAATCTTATTATCTCCCATGATTAAAGATCGAAGATCGCTGGGGACAGTAAAATTTTTAAGCCCCGGTTCCATAAGTGGATTTATAATAATCACCTCTCCACCACGACGTCTACAATGAAGAAGTTCTCTCATAAGTCTTGGGTGGTTAGATGAAGGATTAGCACCAATAACGAAAATCATATCTGCTTTTTTCACGTCTTCTAAAACGATAGTAGCTGTACCACTACCAATGGTTTTACTAAGGCCCACACCAGAGGCCTGGTGACAATAATAAGAGCAATTGTTAATATTATTAGTACCATAGGCTCGAGCAAATATTTGAAGAAGAAATGCCGCTTCATTGGATGAACGTCCTGAACTATAAAAAAACGTTCGTTCAGGTGAAATATTTTTAAATGTAGTACTCAATACATTTTGTGCATCATCCCAATGTACAGGTGATAGATAATCATTATCACCCATATTTATTAGAGGAGTATTAAGCCTACCAAGGCGCTCTAATTTTCTGGGCGGAATAGAGCTAAAATTATCAAATGTATGGGTATTAAAGACATTTTCAGGGATGGGTCCTTGTATATCTGTTAGCTGGGCCTGCATACTTTTTTTACAAATCTCGGGGTAATTTCCACTCTCGTTTACCATCCCTCCTTTCTGCCCCCCCATACCAAACGCACAAGTTTTACAGGCATTTTTAGACTTTATAGATTTTAAATAATTTTTAAACCCTACAGTTTTTGCAATCTTGAGAGCATAGATTATGGAATTAAAACCGGATACAGATCGGCTCATAGAATATATATTATCGTGAATGTTATTAATAGCATTTCATTGAGCACAATAGATATATTGAGGTTGTAATGATGAGAAATAATGGATGCTCAATTCCATTCTTTAAATTTACAGCTATATGCGAAACATTTTCATAATTCTTTCATTTATGGCTGTATAATTAGCTGTTGAATTGAAAATTACACTAATCTTCTTTAACTGATTCTACTTCATCTTTGATTTCTTTTGTTGTTTTTTTAAACTCACGTATCCCTTGACCTAAACCACGGGCAAGTTCCGGAATTTTTTTTCCTCCAAAAATGAGAATAACAACAAGAATTATAATTACAATTTCCCAAGGCCCTAAGCTCATGATTTCTCCTTTCTATTTAATTATTTAAAACTTGATGCAGTTGTTCCTGAGTATTAATATTTGTCAGTTCCATTGAAAAATGAGAAAGATCCACAACTTCTGGGTTTAATGATGATATTACATCCATTAATGTATAATTTTCAACTGAAAACGCTTTTTCAAAATGAACAAGACAATCTCGATGATAGAAACAGAAAAGGGGGGATATTTTACCGTTTATTGACGAAATAATAATTTTATTTTCATTTCTAACAATTTCTTTTTTCAGTGCATAAACCACATTTGATGTAATTAACGGCATATCCACACTGATAAAAAAATTCCATGGAGAAGATGTATGCCTGAGTGCAGTAATTATCCCCACCAAAGCTGCCTGGTAATCTGAAAAATCAGAGATAAACTTAAGTTTATCTGAATATGGCTTTTTCCCCACAGAATATATATGAGTAAAGTTGGCTTGAAGAGTTTTATGAATATTATCCAGAAAAGTGTTTCCATGAATCATACAGGCTGCTTTATCAGAACCAAATCGTCGGCTTGACCCACCAGTTAGAATATATGCATTCAATTGCTTAGACATCACAAACAGTACATTTAGATGTAATCCTGCTACCATCTTTTAAAACGGCATTTTTCCATATTGGCACTTCTTTTTTTAACTGAGAAATAAACCATGCCATAGCATCAAGAGCTTCTGTCCTGTGTTTTGACCATATGGTAACCCGCAGCGCAGCTTCTCCAACTGGTATCTTCCCAATTCGGTGAATACAATCTAGCTCATTGATGGAAAATTTTTCGAGCAACTCTTCCCCCAGTTTTTGGAGCTCTTTTTCAGCCATTCCCTCATAATGTTCATAATCCAGAGCAACGATGGGCTGACCATTTTCTATTTCCCTAACTCTGCCATAGAATTGAAGTTCTCCCCCATCGTTTGTATGGCTTTCATCTGATGGTAGAGCAGGTATTTTATTTTTAATGATCCTTGTTATTACCATTTACCCCCCTGAAACAGGCGGGATAAGTGCAACCATATCCTCATTACAAAGCCTGTAATTCTCATTTACATACGACTGATTCACTGCAACTCGGATAGGCAACCCCTTTAGTTTCTGTTCATTCATTGACCTGACTTTTTCAAGTAAATGGCCCACTGTTTCGCCATCAAACATTTCAATCTTCATAGTTTTTTGACCTAAGGCTTCCTTCACCAGTGAGAAGTTTCTGGTATGAATGGTTATCATTCGATATTCCTCCAGTTAAGTGGATTTATTGTAATTTCATCTCCTGCCTTTAGTCCCTGCTTTCCAGGAGGCGATTCCAGAATGCAGTTTGATTCAAGGCTTGCTGTAAGCATATGCGATCCTATTTTTGATGCCGGTGAACATAGAAGCTTGCCCTTGGAATCAATCCATGACCGGCCAAACAGGTATCGATGTTTATTACTCTCTACCGGAAAGTTTTCTGCCAGGATTGCCTGATGCTTAGGATCCCTTTTCTTCTGCTGCAAGTCCTGCATAACGGGATGAACATATTCCACGTAGCATATAAATGATGATACAGGGTTCCCTGGAAGGCCAAAAATAAGTGTGGACTCTGCTGTGCCAAAAAAGAGAGGCTTGCCCGGTTTCTGAGCAACTTTCCAGAAATGTTCCTGCACTCCTAATTTTTTATACACTTCCCGCACATAATCAAAGCGCCCCATGGAAACACCACCGGAAGAGATGATTACATCACAGATTTGGAGTGCCTCAGACAATAATCTGCGAAGAGAATCTTTGTCATCCTTTATCACTTCTCTCATCACAACTTCTACTCCAGATTTTTCGGCCAATTCTGCAAACATATATAAATTTGAATTATAGATCTGCCCTGTTTTTATTTTATTACCCGGTTCAATCAGCTCACTGCCGGTGACGAAAATGGCAACCTTTGGTTTTTTCATAACAGAGACCTTTTCATATCCAAATGTGGCCAGAATGCCTATCTCACCCGCCGTAATACATGTGCCTCTGGATATAAGTACATCACCTTCTTGAATTTCTTCTCCCTGTCTGCGGATATGCTCCCCGATCTTGGCTTCTTGAAATATCTGAACGGTTCCAGAATCGGAAAACCCGCTGGTATTTTCCACAATAACAATTGCATCAGCACCATCGGGGATTGCAGCACCGGTCATACACTGGGCACACTGACCAGGCTTGAGGATAATATCGCTGGGTGTCCCCGCTGAACTGACACCCGCCATTTTCAATATGACAGGTGATAACTTATCTGCACCTTCTGTATCAACTGCACAAACTGCAAATCCATCCATGGCTGAATTATTAAACCGCGGCATGGGGAAAGTGGCAGTAATATCCCGGGCAATAACCCGATTCCCGGCATTTTCAAGTGAAATCGTTTCAAAGCTCAGGGGCTGAATATTATTACTGATAATCGATTGCGCTTCCTGAACGGAAATCATAGCATTCCTCTGAATAAAAAAATGATGGCAAAAACAATAACAGTACCCATAATTTTCTGAATGGTTTTAGCCTGAAACTTGAAAGAGCCTAAATATGATCCGGCAAGTGCACCGGCTATCACTGCACCGATGAGAGGAAGAATAAAGTCAAGGTCAAAGGTGCCTGCCTGTGCCCGGGCAAAAACTCCCACTAGGGAATTAACCCAGATAAATATGGTCCCAGCTGATGCTGCCTCTTTTTCACTTCCCAATCCAAACATAATAATAAGTGGTACCAGGTATATCCCACCTCCTATCCCCACTGACCCAGCAACAAACCCCAAAACTGCACCTAGGACAAACATGAAAATCCATTTTTTTGTGCCGGATAAATAAAACGAAAATTGAAGCTCCTTAAATACATATATTCTTACCACTACTAAAATGAGTGTGAAAAGTAGAATCAATTGGAATATTCCCTTCGGGAGATTCAGCGACCCTGCCAAATATGCCATGGGAATAGAGGTAACCAAAAATGGAGTAATCAAGCCAAGGCGTCCATGACCATTGCGCCAGAAGTTTACCATACCAATGGAGGTGACAATCAGGTTTAAGCTTAATGATGCAGTGGGAATGATAAGATAATTAATGCCAAAAATAGCCATGAGAGCTGTATAGGATGAGCCGCCTCCCAGCCCCACACTGGAATAAATGGATGCAACAAAAAAGAACAGAATGGGCAGTAGATATTCCATCAATGCTTTTCACCCTTCATCATGTGAAATGAATGAAAAATAGTTGGGATTAATACCTTCAGGGCATCTTTTGCCGCACCTGTGCTTCCTGGTAAGCAAACTACAATTGTTCCCTTTACAACTCCTGCTGTCAGCCGTGACAGCATGGCTGTTTTTACCTTGCCGCGCCCATATGCATGGAGTGCCTGCTCAATACCGGGTAATCTGGAATCAATATTATTTTCTACCATTTGAATGGTCAAATCACGAGGCCCCAGACCCGTTCCGCCCGTGGTTATAATCAGCTCTACACCATCTTGAATCCAAGCTTCAATCGTTGGTATAAGTTCTTCAGACCCATCTGGCAATACCTTTTGATGATCGCCTTTACAGCCAGAATCGGTAAAACCTTTAAGCAGCATGGGGCCCGATCTATCTTCACTCTTTCCCGCAGAAATACTGTCGCTCATGGTAATGATACCAACTCTGGGCCGATACTCAATAGCATGATCCGATTTTCCACCGATCTTTTCTACCAGCTTGATTACACTGATGGTCATGGTCTTATCCACAGCCTTACACATATCATAAATTGTCAGGGCAGCTATAGAAACAGCTGTAAGGGCTTCCATTTCTACGCCTGTGGATTCCCGTGTTTTAACAATTGATCGGATCATAATCTGCTCTCTGTCCAGTTCAAATTCCAGATTTACAAATGAAAGATTTAGCTGATGACACATAGGGATCATATCCCAGGTTTTTTTAGCGGCCTGGATGCCGGCAATCTTGGCTGCAGTGAGCACATTTCCTTTCGGCATAGCCTCATTTTGTATCAAATTGATGGTATCGGCTCGGAGCGTTATTATACCTTCTGCCCGGGCTCTCCGGATCGATGGTGTTTTTTCTGTGACATCTACCATTTTCACATTTCCATCTGTATCGAGATGACTGAACTTGTTCATCTATCCTCCTATCTGTGCCATGGAATTTCTCGTTTCTTTTCCTGAATTCTGAGCTTCCCATCCATCATATGCTTTGTTCCACATGGTGTTAATCAGCATTGTTTTCAAATCATCATCTGTTCCACCTCTCTGCATCAGACCCAGGATATTATTTTCATCGCGAGCAAAAAGACAGTTGCGAATTTTTCCATCTGCAGTAATCCGAATACGATTGCACTGACCACAGAGGCTTCTGGAAAATGCGGGAATCACAGCTATCTTCCCTTTATATCCGGGTATTTTATATACTGTATGTTCCGTCCTGGATCCATCAGCAGGGGATATATTGGGGAAATATTGCTTCAGGCTCTGTTTGATATGTTGGGCACTCATGAACTTCCCAGTTTTCCATATCTGTTGCGCATCAAAGGGCATCAATTCAATAAACCGGACTGTTATAGGATGCTCCTTAGTTAACTCAGCAAAATCTTTAAATTCGCTGTCATTAAATCCCCGTAAAATCACTGCATTTATTTTTATGGATGGAATGCCGATAGAAATGGCAGCCTCCAAACCTTCTATTGCCTGGCTTAATGTATTTCTACGGGTCATTTTCAGATATTTTCTCATATCCAATGTATCTATACTTATGTTAATGCCCTGCAGACCTGCCTGTTTTAATTCCTTAACCATCTTTTTCAGAAATACAGCATTTGTGGTGAGATGTACAGATTCAATTCGAGGAGTTCGGGAAGCCATCTCAATTAGGGAGATAATATGGGGATGCATAAGTGGTTCACCACCTGTGAATCGAACCTTATTCACTCCAAGCTCCGATGAAACTTTGAGAATACGGGATATCTCATTGGGGTTCATTGTATTTTTTAATTTGTCAGATGCTATCCCTTTTTCCGGCATGCAATAAATACAGCGAAGATTACAGTTTTCATTTATAGCAATACGTAAGTAGTTGAAGGTTCGACCAAACTGATCAATAAGTGGAGCCATAGGTGAAGATCTTGTTTCACCTCCGACAGTAGGACATATATGTTTTTGCACTTCCATTCTCATTCCAATTCCTTTCGACAATTCGAAATTCGGGAGCTAATTCTAATGTTTCCATCAGAAACGTATCGGCCTTAGACCCTATCCCTTCTATCAGGACGTAGGACTTTTGGCTGTGAGATAATCTTATTTTTTAACTACATTATTGTGAAGATGTATCTAATTCATTTATATCAGATGGACAAAAACAGCAGTAACCAATTTTATCACATCTTACTTTCATCTCATCCCACTGGGCAACATCTGTAATGCTTTTCAGTGCCATTGGGTATAATATATTATTTTCTTTATCAATATGTTGACGGAGATTTGTACATAGTTTTAATATCAGATGAGAAACTAATTCCACTCGAACTGCCCAATCCTGATCAAAATTCTCAGTTTCATTTTTTAATTCAAGTTTCAATTTTCGTATTACTTCATGTTCTAACCTCATTACATGGGGTGGCCCAGAAATTCCCAAATTTTCAAGTACTGGGAAGAGAACCTTTTCTTCGCGCTCATGATGAGGTTCTGCACCAATAATCTTTTTAGCCAATTCATTGACACGATTCATTAATGTCATACCATTATTCTGGTCATTTGTTGTAAGCTGAATATCGATCTCCTGAAGCTCATCCAACATGGCCAGAATATGTTCATGCTCCTTTACCATGGTTTTAATTATATGTCCATCTTTTAATTGTTCAAACATAATTACTATTTATTAATTGTTAGACATTTATTAAACATTAAATACGTAGAGATTCTTTCGCAGAATGCAAATTTGATTTTTCTTTGCAAATCAATCCCCATAAGAATTTTCCTGCAGCAGGATAAAATTCTCCTTCTACTTTTTCTATCAGATTTTCTGAAAACATTTTTGCCCAATCAAAAAAATGCTCCTGATGGAAATCAATGAATGCTTTCTGGCAGATTTCTATTTCTTCTTCAAGATTTTTCTTTATTGCCACTAATTCTTTCAGGATGAGATAAGAAAGAAATTCCGTCTGGGTAGCAATATGATCAGCTCTTTCTACACACTCAACTTCCATTCCAAAAGCCTGATAAAATCCATTCAAATCCGCCAGTTTTTGAGTACGAAAAAATACATCTGTACTTTTCAAATGCTCTAATGCATATGGCGCCGTCTGTTTTGATAATGTATGCCCAAAAATAGATACATTTTCGTTCTGTATGGTTTCACGATTTAGTTCATTCACCATGCTTATCACTTTTTGAAATGTGCCAGAAAGCTCTGACTCGTTATTTTCATCAAACTGTAAACAGGAATTTAAGACCATTTTCTGAAATTCTGGATTCTTCATCATTGAGAATTTCTCACTTTCAGGGTCAGAAAAAAGAGTAGATACAAAACCATACAGAGTTGATTTTGCTTCTAACAGATGGTTTTGTTTGGTACTTATATTCATATCAAATAGAATTAAAATGAGTCGCTGGCCGCTCGTACATAGGTTCTTCCACGGTAGTTCGAACACATTCTTTTCCCTCTTCATTGTACCCAATTATGGTATCGTTATAAATCTTCAACCCTTTTTTTGAACCATCTGAAAGTGTTACTTCCTTTTCATAAATTTTTGGACCTTTTTTAATTTGATATCTATAAATCACTTCCCGTTGAGCTCTAAAGAGTTGCAGTATGGCCATAAGTTCACGGGAAGGTGCTGTATAGCGATCAATAGCCTCTTCCACTCCCGGACCAAACATTTGAGTAAGGTAGGACCGTGGTGCCCACCTTGGAGGTATATAGAATATATTAGGCTCAGTTCCAAATTGTGGATAGAGAGGTAGAGCTACCTTTTCTTTATGAACCAGCCAATACAGTGGGTTTTCCTCATCTTTTGCCCACAACCCTTCCTGATTCATTTTTACCAGTCCCTGCAAGCGGATTTTTCCAACACATGATGACATACACCGTGTTTCAACTGAAACACCATCGGGTGTAATATGATTGTCTTTCCCTTCTAAGCGGGGGTAGCATGCAATACACTTTTCTGATATTTTGGTCTGACCAT
>Ga0187827_10006497_pt1 | contig 13335 bp, 16 predicted proteins | sample ETNtaG_39_FD_167969 | JGI IMG/M metagenome (GOLD analysis project Ga0187827, IMG submission 167969) | Marine microbial and viral communities from oxygen minimum zone, Eastern Pacific Ocean - ETNP2014_SV_150_PacBio MetaG (Illumina Assembly) | ecosystem: Environmental > Aquatic > Marine > Hypoxic... | reverse complement strand
TGTCCTGTGGCGCACGGGTAACCTTGATTGATTGCCCAGGCGCAACACGCTCCAGCGCCTTCCCTACAGAATGCAGATTACCCGTACCGAGATCAACAACGACTAGGTCTGACATACCGTTGCCGTCGGATTAAAGCGATCCCTTGGTCGACGGCACGGTGACGCCCAGACGGGCATCCCGTGCAATTGCCATACGCAGCGCTCGGCCAAAAGCCTTAAACACGGTTTCGGCAATATGGTGTGCATTACCGCCCCGCAGATTATCCACGTGCAGCGTCATCCCTGCGTGGTTGCACAAACCCTGGAAAAATTCGCCGATCAGATCAACATCAAATTCTCCGACCCTCGCACGAGGCCAATCGATCTGGTAAATCAGGGTAGGTCGTCCTGAAAAATCGACCACGACCCGACTCAGTGCCTCATCCAACGGAACATAGGCATGGCCATAGCGGCCAATACCAGCCCGTTGACCTAGTGCCTGATCAAGTGCCTGCCCCAGCGTAATACCAATATCTTCCACCGTGTGGTGCGCATCAATCTCCAGATCTCCGTGAGCGTCAATCGACAAATCGATCATGCCGTGACGGGCGATCTGATCCAACATGTGTTCGAGGAACGGCAGGCCACAGTCAAGATCCGCATTACCTTGACCATCGAGATTCAACTCAAGCGCAATTCGGGTCTCCCGCGTATTGCGTTCGACCTTTGCTCGGCGATCAGACATGTGAGATTGATCAATCATCAGCTTTACAACCGGTGGCAGGACAAATCACCCTGTACGACGATCTTACCAAAGGTTTGTTGAGAGTGCTCCTGTGGAGGCCTAGACAACAGCCAGTTGTTCCTTTAAGGCATTAAAAAATACACCGTTTTGCTCCGCTGTACCGATGGTTACCCGCAAACAATCAACCAGACTTGGATGAGTGCCATGTAGGTTCTTTATCAGAACTTTTTTCTTGCACAACCCGTCAAAAACAGCACCGGCGCACCCATGGCCAACATGAAAAAGAAGGAAATTGGCGGCGCTGGGAAACAGCTCGATACCTGGCAGTTCGGACAGGCGTTGCGATAGCGTCGCCCTTTCAGCACAAATTTCCAAAGCACGCTCCTCAAACCATGCCATGTGTTCAAGCGCAAACAAGGCGCTGGCCTGGGTCAATGCATTGATGTTGTAAGGCAGGCGGATACGATCAAGGACTCCCAACCACTCGCGAGGCCCGATCAGAAACCCCAGTCGCAGCCCGGCAAGGCCAAGCTTCGAGAACGTGCGCATCACAACAAGGTTGTCGTACTGTGGCAAAAGATTAGCGTACGAATGACCGCAGAAGGCATGATAGGCCTCATCTATCACAACCAAACCATCGGTTGCCGCGACGACGGCCTCGACCGTCTGCGTTTCCATCATTCCGCCGGTTGGATTGTTGGGGTGGGCAAGAAACACACAACTGGGCTTATGTGTTTCGATCGCCTGGAGCAACGCTTCTAAATTCGGAGCCAGCGCATCACTCGAAGACACACCGACGTAGTCTGTCCCTGTGTACTTCGCTGCCCGCCGATACATCACGAAAGTAGGCTCCGGCGCCAGTATCGTACGCCTCGACCCACCCAATGCCAGGACCAGAATCTGGATCAATTCGTCAGATCCGTTGCCGAGCAAAACCTCGCTAGCGCTATCCAAATGGCACCAGCTGGCAAGAGAGGTTCTCAGTTCATTTGCTGCCGGATCTGGATACCGATTCAATGGCGTTTCAGCGAGGCGCTGCAGCCATAAATCCCGCAGTTCCCTTGGCCAAGTATAGGGGTTTTCCATCGCATCCAGCTTGGTCATGCCACGAGCATCAGGCACGTGATACGGCTCAACGTCGATGATATCCGGTCGAATCCAACGGTGAATTCGGGCTTCAATCGACATAATGGTAAGCGGTCAGGAGATCCAATTTAGCGGCCGCGATAATCAGCCGCCTTGGCGTGTGCGTCAAGACCTTCTGCGCGAGCCAGCTTCGAAGCAACGCCCGCCAGGCGCTGTGCACCATGCTTAGAGCACATGATCAAACTGCTACGTTTTTGGAAATCATGAATGCCAAGGGGTGATGAAAAGCGGGCGGTCCCTGCCGTCGGTAATACATGACTTGGCCCGACACAGTAGTCCCCCAGCGCCTCTGCACTGAAATAACCACAGAAAATAGCGCCTGCATGACGAATATCCGACAACAACGCGTCCGGCTGCTCAACCATCAACTGTAGGTGTTCCGGGGCGATTCGATTGGCGATTTCGACTCCCTGTTTCAGTGAATTCACCAGGATCGTGGCGCCATGCTTGGCGAGCGATGCTGTAACAATATCCGCCCGAGATAATGTTCCAATCAAAGACTCCATTGAACCGCGGACACGATCGATCTGTGTCTGACTTGGACAAATCAGTATGGCCTGGGCCAACTCGTCGTGCTCGGCCTGGGCAAAGAGATCCATAGCGACCCAGTCGGGATCGGCCCGGTCGTCGCAAAGCACCACCACCTCGGACGGACCGGCAATCATGTCCACTCCAACCTGCCCGTATACTTGTTGCTTGGCTGCCGCAACATAAGCATTACCCGGTCCCACGATCTTATCGACCGCGGGTATCGTTTCGGTACCAAAACACAGTGCCGCAATTGCCTGTGCACCACCAATACGAAACACTCGGCTAACCCCCACCAAAGCAGCAGCAGCCAACACTGCCTGAGACACCTTCCCGCCGGGCGTTGGCACCACCATCACCACTTCGGGTACACCGGCAACACTCGCCGGAACTGCGTTCATCAAAACGCTCGATGGGTAGGCAGCCTTCCCGCCCGGCACGTAGATCCCAACACGATCAATCGGCGTAACACGTTGACCAAGACGGTTACCATCGCTATCAAGGTATTCCCACGACTGCTCAAGTTGATGTTCATGGAAAACTCTGATGCGCTCGACTGATTGTTCGAGCGCTGTCTTGAGATCCGCATCAAGCGTTGCCAGTGCTTTGTCCATTTCCCCTGTTGAGATTTCAAGGTCCGCAACATTATCAACCGAGAAGTGATCCAAAGTTGCTGTCAGTTCAATCAGTGCGCTGTCGCCGCCCTCTCGAACGCGACCGATGATCTCCTCAACCGTTTGAGTAACAGTGACTTCGGAGAATCTGCTGCGCTTGAGGAGATCCGCCAATGCCGTAGCAAATACTGCGTCTTGCACATTCAACTGCTGCCATTGAAGTAATGACATGCTAGCTCTGCAGTGGAGAAACAGATGCCCCTTCCCGGGATGGGATCACCGAAGTCGCTGGCCATCCCGGTATACGCCGAATACTGGCACCGCATTGAGAAAGTTTTTCCTCGATTCGATCGTAACCGCGATCAATGTGGTAGATCCGATCAATCATCGTTTCCCCTTCTGCAACGAGACCTGCCAGCACCAAACAGGCCGATGCGCGAAGATCCGTTGCCATCACCTGGGCTCCACTCAAGCCGGCGACACCCTGAATCACAGCCGTATTGCCACGCAAGTGAATGTCCGCGCCCATACGCTGCAGTTCGTGCACATGCATAAAACGATTTTCAAACACCGTCTCTATCACCGTCGATGACCCGTTCGCCACTGCGTTGAAAAGAACAAACTGCGCCTGCATGTCCGTTGGAAACCCTGGAAAAGGTGCCGTTGTCAGATTAACTGCCTGTGGTTGTGTCTTACGCATGTCGAGCGTCACACCGCGCGGGTCAATACTCAGGATAGCGCCTGCCTCACGCAATTTCTCGAGCACTGCATCTCCGTGTTGCGGATCGTAACCGGTCAGCCGAATCCGACCGCGCGTCGCAGCTGCCGCCAAAAGATACGTTCCCGCCTCGATCCGGTCAGGAATTACCGTATGACAGGCGCCATGCAGTGCATCGACACCCGTTACCGTGATCACATCTGTCCCCGCACCCTCAATGGCACCACCCATCGCTATCAAACAACGTGCCAAATCGACGACTTCAGGCTCACGAGCAGCATTTTCCAAGACAGTGATCCCTCGAGCCAAAACCGCAGCCATCAACAAATTCTCTGTTCCTGTTACCGTCACAGTATCAAACAATATTCGCGCGCCATTGAGCCCCCCGCGTCCAACGCTCGCCTTGATATACCCATTTTCAATCGATACCTGAGCGCCCATCTCCCGAAGACCACGAATGTGCAGATCAACCGGCCGCGAGCCAATCGCACACCCACCCGGCAGCGACACTTCGGCTTCACCAAAACGTGTAAGCAACGGACCGAGCACCAATATTGATGCACGCATCGTCTTAACAAGCTCGTAAGGTGCGCGCAAGGTGTGAAGATCTCCGCTATCGACTTCCACGGTCAGGTCTTCATTGAACTCGACGCGGGCACCCAAGTGCCCAAGCAATTTAAGCGCGGTCGTAATATCACGTAGATGAGGAACATTCCGAACCTGCAAAGGTTCAGCGCATAGCAAAGAAGCGATCAGAATTGGCAGCGTCGCATTCTTGGACCCCGACAACTGCACTTCTCCATCCAAAGGGCAACCGCCATTAACGAGTAATTTATCCATGATGATGCGGCTCTTGGAAAGCACCCGACTGAGTCATTGTGAGGTCTCTATCCGGCGTTGTCTATAGACATGGCTCACAACAAAAAGGCGCCCTGACGGGCGCCTTTGAGGCAGACTTAATAGTGGGCTTATGCCTCGAGCGCGTTCAGTTTCTCCTGTAACGATCCATTCTGGTACATCTCAAGCACTATATCGCTTCCACCAACAAATTCCCCCCGAACGTAAAGTTGAGGAATCGTCGGCCAATTTGAAAAAACCTTAATACCATCACGCAATTCATTGTCCATCAAAACATCAGCATTGCCGAATGTTTCAACGCCACAAGCCTGCAAGATTTGCACCGATCGCCCGGAGAATCCACATTGTGGAAAATCGGGTGTGCCCTTCATGAACAACATGACATCGTTATCATCAACGAGTTTCTGGATATGCTGTTGAATATCCATGGATATTCTCCTTCTTATGTGTGTTCGCCCCTCAAACCTCAAACGAATGTTTAGCCATCACTGCGGCACCGATTCCCCCGGCGTCACTGTACGCATGGACAATGCATGGATATCGGCACGCATTTTCTCGCCTAGAACGCTGTAAACCATCTGGTGACGTTGGACAGCACTCTTACCTTCAAACTGTGCACTCACAATGACGGCATCAAAGTGACGACCGTCTCCTGTGACGTCAACCTGAGAACCGGACAAGCCGGCCTCTATCCACATTTTGATGTCCTCTGGTGTAATCATCGATCATTCTGCCTGCATCAGCATCATTATAGTCGATTGTGGTCTGGCCACTAGAAATAGCCGTGCTGAGCTGCCCGAATCAAACGGCGCATCTTCAAGCACGGGACCGGCTGACTATCAAGTCACCGATACCCATCACTCGAATTAGTCTAAGCACCTTCTCCGGCACTTCACACCAGTGCACTAGGTGTTGCGCAACGCGCGCCCTACGCATCCACTCAATCATCAACGCGATCCCTGCACTGTCCACTCGAGTCAAGCCAGCGAGGTCGAATTGTATGTCCGTGCCAGCTTCAGGGCTCGGCATCTTCGCGACCAAGCGACCGACTGTCTCAAAGGTCAGGCATCCGCTGATAGACCAAGCGTCCACCGCTGTCTGAACCAGGCGCACTTCCTCAAGTGGCATCGTCTCAACTGAACTCACCGAAGCAACTCAAGCAGCGCGTCAAACCCACGGGATTCGACAATGCGACCGTAACTGTTGCGAAAATTAATAACCAAGCTGAGGCGGCTGATCAACACATCGTAAATCAACCACTGCCCCTCACTCCCAAGCAACAACTTGTAATCGACCGGCAGCTTTGAACCGTCATCAAACCGAATCACGGTTCGAACGATCGCAGTGCGGGAATGCTTTTTCATCAAAAATGGCTTGAACTCAACCTTGGCCTCAGACACATGCTCAAAGATCGACGCCGCATAAGTCTTGATTAGCAGCCGTCGGAAACCAACAGTGAACTCCTCTTGCTGGGCTTGGGTTGCTTTTTTCCAGTGACGCCCGACTACCAGTCGCGCGATCTTTTTTACCGCCAGATGCGAGCCAAGTTCCTGATCGACCAACGCGTAGAGTTTCTCCGCATCCAACGCTAGCATCGCGCGTTCGGTCAACATCTGCTTTGTCAAGCGAGTCACACCCAATTCGATCAGTTCCCCTGGTGACATTGAGGTTGCGACCGCCGCCGTCGTAAAGCACATCAACAGCAGGATAATCCGCCGACAACAGTGAATCATTGCGCGCCCGCCCTGCTGAACAACAACTCACCAATAAGTTGCTCTAACACCAAAGCGGATTGCGTAATGTCGATCGAATCCCCCTCTTTCAGATAATCAATCTCTGCCCCCGGCACGACACCTATATACTGCGCTCCAAGAAGTCCGGCGGTGAGTATTGCCGCAGTGCTATCTACCGGTAGGTTGTTGTAATCCTGATCGATGCTGAGTGTGACAATCGCACTATAATCTTCACGATCACTTGCGATCGAAGAAACCCGACCAATCGTTACACCAGCCAGTGTCACTGGCGACTTAACGGTTAGACCGCCAATATTCTCAAACTTAGCTGTCACCCGATAACCGGCACCGCCTGTGATCGCGGCCCAGTTACCCACAAATAATGTCAGCCAAACCAGCGCCGCTAATCCAGCCAGGATGAAAACGCCGACCAGAGTTTCCTTAGCTTGTAGTGTCATTCATTAAACCTCGCTGAACATAATAGCCGTCAGGACATAGTCCAAACCGAGTACCGCGAGCGAGCCGGTCACAACCGCCCGAGTCGTTGCCCGGCTGACGCCATCGGTCGTCGGCGTTGCACTATAACCCTCAAACACCGCCACCCATGTGACAACAAAACCAAAAACAAAACTCTTGAAAACTCCAGCGAGGACATCGTGTACCACGTCGACACCCTCGTGCATTGATGACCAGAAAGTGCCACCATCAACACCCAACAGTACAGCACCTACCAGATAGCCACCAAAGAGACCCACCACGCTGAATAAGGCAGCCAGCAATGGCATTACAATAACACCGGCAAGAAATCGCGGCACGACTACTCGTGGCAAAGGATCGACCGCCATCATCTCCATTGCGTCGAGTTGCTGTGTTGCCCTCATCAACCCAATCTCCGCTGTAAGCGCCGATCCGGCTCGCCCAGCAAACAACAACGCCGTCAAAACTGGGCCAAGTTCTCGCGTTAGAAAAAGCCCGACGGCCAGCCCCAAAGAAGATTCCGCGCCGAAACCCACCAAGGTGTTAAATCCCTGCAGCCCAAGCATCATGCCGACAAATAGCCCGGCAACGAGAATAATCGGCAAGGTCATTACACCGACGGCATGAATCTGCTGAACTAACAACCGAGGTCGGCGAACCATCATGCCCATGCCCCCGACAAGAGAAGCCAGAAACATACCGCCACGGCCCGTATGATGAATAGCGGCGATACCAGCACGGCCCAATCCACGCACCACGCTCAGCTCTCTCCCTGAAAAAGATCGACCTGATAATCCGATGCGGGGTAATGATAGGCAACCGGTCCATCCGGCAGACCGTCAAGAAATTGTCGAGCATCAGGCCTTAGAGTCGCATTGACCGCTTCTGGGGTGCCCTCGACGATAACCTCACCTGCGGCAAACACGAATACGTAATCCGCGATAGATAATCCTTCAGCGACATCCTGTGTCACCACAATAGATGACATGCCTAGCGCGTCATTCAATTCTCGAATGAGTTGAACAATCACGCCTTTAGAAATCGGATCAAGTCCTGTAAAAGGTTCGTCGTACATCACCAGCACAGGATCCAACGCAATCGCCCGAGCCAGGGCAACGCGTCGTGCCATGCCACCTGATAATTCGGAAGGCATCAACTGCGACGCACCGCGCAATCCCACCATTTCGAGTTTTATTTTAACCAGGTGCTCAATTAACTCCGCGGACAAATCGGTGTGTTCTCGAATGGGAAATGCGACGTTTTCAAATACGCTAAGTTCCGATAGGAGTGCATTGAATTGAAACAACATCCCCATTCGTCGGCGCAAGTGATACAAACCCCGTTTGTCGAGTGACTGAATCTCAACATCGTCGACCACGACGTTGCCACAGCGTGGCTGAAGTCGGCCACCGATTAGACTCAACAGGGTCGACTTTCCACAACCACTCGGGCCCATGATGACGGTGATGCCACCACGGGGAATATTGAGATCCAGAGATTCGTACACAGGGGTGTCTGCATAGGAAAAATCCACGCTGTTTAGAGCAACCAACACATCGCTGCCTATTGAATGTTGTGATCGTTTCAAGCGGTTATCTCGGGTTTCACGGCGGCAAACTCCCATACCCAACCGGGTTTGGTCTACCGAGGGTAATTGTAGGTGCACCTCGTGATAGCGGCCAGTCGACAGAACAATCCCCCTGATTTGCTAGCTTTGCGTCCCAACGTAGTCGCAATACAAAGCGGCCAGTTCCTGACGGCTGCTTCATTTAGAATAGCGATTTACCCCGCCAAGGGGAGTCGCAGGTTAACAATAGAATGGAATCGGCCAACTTTTCTCGCGAGGGCCGCGCCGTGATTGAACTAGAGCGTGACGCTCTGGAACAACTGGCACAACGCCTCGATGATTCTTTTGATTACGCTTGTCAGATGCTGATGGCTTGCAGTGGTCGAATTGTGGTCTCCGGTATGGGTAAGTCAGGACACATCGGCAGAAAGATTGCAGCCACCTTGGCCAGCACCGGTAGTCCTGCCTTCTTTGTTCATCCGGGCGAGGCCAGCCATGGTGACCTTGGAATGATTCTATCGGGAGACGTGATCCTGATCATTTCCAATTCTGGTGAAACACCCGAAATCCTGACGATACTTCCTCTGATCAAGCGCATTGGCGCCAAACTGATTGGCTTAACAGGATCCAAACACTCTGCGATTGGCCAAGCCGCTGATGTCTGCCTCGATGTCAGTGTGATGCGCGAAGCCTGCCCACTTAATCTGACGCCAACGGCCAGCACAACAACCGCACTGGCTATGGGCGATGCACTTGCCGTTGCGATCTTCAACGAACGCGGCTTTGGGATAACAGATTTTGGAGACAATCATCCAGGTGGCATCCTCGGCCGGCGTGCCCTGGTCTACGTCCGCGACATCATGCATAGCCAAAATAGAATGCCGTTGGTCGACTGCGGCACGGTGCTGCCCGAAGCTCTCCTAGAAATGACCAGCAAGGGGCTTGGTATGACGGGGGTTGTGGATAAGGGAGGAAAACTCGTTGGCATCTTTACCGATGGCGATCTACGTCGAGCGCTCAACCAGTCGATTAACCTCTATGATGCCTTGATTGATGAAGTCATGACAGCTCACCCTCACACAACGTCAGCCGATGCGCTGGCAGCAGAAACCGTCGTTGTGATGCGTGAGGGTTCAATTAACGGATTGTTCGCCATAAACGACGCGCGCGAACCCATCGGGGCCCTGAACATTCTTGACCTGGTTCGGGCGGGTATTTTTTAAGACCTAATGCAATCTCTCGAAAAAATCACCGTTGCATTTACCCTGCTCGCACTGGTTGGTCTGAGCCTGTGGCTGGACGCTACTTTTGACCCTTCCGACGCGCCCAGAGAGGCAACGACCCAGCCTAAAGGCGAGGATTATTACATTGAAGGTGTGCGAATCAGCGGCCGCGATGAAAATGGGATTCGTTTTTTGCTCACCGCCCAGCGACAACACCGCGATGCTGAAAATGATCCGGCTATTCTGGAGCGTCCTCAGCTTACACAATTTGACGAACAACACGGTGAGCGCAAAACGACGGCTGAGTATGGAGAAATCAAGGCCGACGGTAGTGAGCTCACCCTCACTGGCAATGTACGGATTGTTCAAAAACAAACGCCGGATCGACCCAACACCGTAACCGACACCAACCGACTCACGATACGACTTGCCTCCAAAGGTTAGCGTCGACCGAGTTCACCATCTCGATCCATACCCTAGGGCTTCCCATGTTCACTTCCCGCCCGCTCCTTCTGTGCTTGATCACCGCCATACTTGTCTTTCCATTAGCCTCGAGCGGGTCTGATGATCGCGATCAACCGGTTGCCATTAAGGCTGACGAAGTTGACATGGATCTCAAATCTGGCCGGCGACTTTACCTCGGGAATGTATCGGTCACGATCGGCGTGTATCCTCAGGAAGGATCCATCAGGATACGCGCCGATCAAATTGAAATGACCTTTTCCAACGAACAACTCACCCTAGCCTTAGCCACTGGGGACCCAGCCCGATTTCGTCAACGACCTGTTGGAAAAAACCACGACGTGGTCGGTAAGGGTCAAACGATTAAACTAGACGAGGTCAAAAACGTAGTGACTCTAAGCGGTGGGGCAAGTCTTAAACAGCAACAAGATACGGTCTGTGGGGATACCATTGTTTATTATCTCAGCTCTGGCAAACTCCGAGTGCGCGGCGACAGCAATTCGGTTACTCAAACCATCCTGGGTGGCGAATGCACCGACAAATCCAGTTCAGCCACGACCACACGCGCGCGGATGGTCATGCGCCCCGATGCGCTGGACAAAAAACCGGCCAACACTGGAGAGGATGCCTCCGTATCCAGTGATGTGATCATCGGCCCCAGCGTCGTGTACGCTCAACCCTCAGTTGACAGTTTGATAATTGGCCAGTTTTCCCCGAATACGCCCATCGTCGTGCACTCTCGGGCCGAGGATTGGGTCAGGGTCATCCCTCCATCAGGCACACTCCGACTGTGGGTTTATGGAAAATACTTAACGAAAACGGCTGACCACTCTTCAGTGCGGGCAAACGGTATTCGAATTCGCACCAAGCCCTCAACAGACACAACGTCCGTAGTGGTCGGTTTTCTCAATCGGGGAGACCAGGTCAACATAATCGGGCAGCGAGGTCTTTGGAGCGCAATTGACCTGCCTACGAAGGTCGCTGCTTGGGTCACGGCAGACACACTTCATCCGGTAGCAACCCCAAAATAAATCCTTGTATTGAATCAGCGTAAACGCCAATTTACTGACAACAACGGAAGATCAACTTTGACGACACTCAAAACACAGGGACTCGTCAAGAACTTCAACAAGTTAGCGGTGGTTAACCATGTGGACATGGCCCTCAACGGTGGAGAAATCGTCGGCTTGCTGGGCCCCAACGGTGCAGGCAAAACAACCTGTTTTGACCTGATCTGTGGCCTGCTTCGGCCCGACGAAGGTTCTATCGTACTCAATAGCCAAAACGTCACGCATCTACCCATGCATCAGCGCGCGCGCCTTGGCATCGGCTATCTACCGCAAGAGCCCTCTATTTTTCGCCGGCTGACTGTAGAGGAGAACTTGCTGGCAGTCCTCGAAGCCTTACCGGCATTAACGGCACAAGAGCGTCAACACCGTACTGACAAGATCTTGACTGACTTTGGTATTGCCCACAAACGTGACAGCAAAGGCGCGACGCTGTCAGGCGGTGAACGTCGCCGAGTCGAAATTGCCCGTGCTGTCGTTCTCAAACCTTTATTCATGCTGCTCGACGAGCCGTTCGCTGGTATTGATCCCATATCCATCGGCGATATCCGGAACGCCATAACACAGCTCCGCGAAGCAGGTATTGGGGTGCTTATCACTGATCACAACGTCCGCGAGGCCTTGAGTATCTGTGATCGCGCTTACATCATCGCTGATGGAATGGTATTGGCGGCCGGAAGTCCTGACGACATTCTCAAGAATAACAGCGTTCGCACCAGATACCTTGGGCAGGAATTCCAACTGTAGACCCCCTATTTCCTAATATCAACGTTCAACCCCATCCGCATGAAACAGCGTCTCCAACTCAGGCACAGTCAGCGCCTGCGTCCTACGCCTAGACTGCAACAGTCGCTTCGCGTACTGCAATGCGAATCATTGGCTCTACGAAATGAGTTGAGCGCAGTAGTCGAGGGTAATCCATTTCTCGAGCACGACAATCAGTCCCTCAACGAGCGATCGGGGAACACACTTGTGCCAGTAAATATGCTGGATATGATTGCGGCAAACGAAACCTTGAGCGAGCGCCTGAAACAGCAACTATCAATACACCACCTTGATAGGCTTGAACAAATCGTCACAGAGATGCTTATCGATTGTCTTGATGAGCGGGGCTATCTCGCTGACTCATTCAGTGATGTCCAAGAGACCCTCACCTTACCCACACCGCTCAACGAGGACCTATTCGAACGCTGTCTACAACACATACAACAGCTTGAACCAATCGGGGTCGGTGCCCGAGATCTTAGAGAATGTCTGTTATTACAGTTAGAAGCACAACGAGTTACTCCACCAGCAGCTCTGGATATCGCCTTAACGATCGTGTCTGATCATCTGCCATTAATGGCAGAGCCCAACTACGATACGCTCCAAAAAGCTATTGGCGTTTCAAGCTATGAACTGGGCCTAGCTACGGACTTGGTGCGTAAACTCAATCCGCGACCGGGGATCATCGAACAGACGATAACACCGGATTTAGGCCCCCCCGACCTCATTGCAGAACAACTGACGAACGGATGGCATGTGCGCCTGCATCCGGCCAACGAGCATCGACTCTATCTCAACGAAAATTACTGGCAGGATTTTCCATCAGATCTGTCATCTGAGGCGCAACACTTTCTAAAGCAACAATTTCGAGATGCGCGGTGGTGGATACGCAACCTAGCATTTCGCTATCATTCCGTTCTAGGTATCGGGCGAGCGATCGTTGAACACCAATCTGATTACCTTGAAAACCGTACAGCACCGCTTAAACCACTAACGCTCCAGGACATCGCAACCATACTAAACATCCACGCCTCCACCGTGTCACGCGCCATTAATCAAAAAACAATCCTGACGCCGCGCGGCATACTTTCTCTCAAAAAGTTGTTTTCGGGTCACGTCACCGTCACCAATAGTGACGATATTTCCAGCGCAGCGGTCAAGGATTACATCCGCGAAATGATACAATGCGAGCAACCGGAGACACGCCTTAGCGACAAGGATATTGCGCTGGCATTGGATACGAGAGGGATTCAAATCGCTCGTCGGACAGTGGCTAAATACCGTAACGATCTGCGAATCCTCACCGCGAGTCAACGACGCAAAGTCAACACCCAGCCTTAAGCAAGGGAACCATTGCCTAAGCCCACGGTCGGACTAACAAGTATTTCACTCTTCCGGTCTGGAGAAAACCGATTGTCTAATCCAACACACCTGAACCCATCAGGCAGCAGTC
>Ga0187827_10006495_pt1 | contig 13337 bp, 25 predicted proteins | sample ETNtaG_39_FD_167969 | JGI IMG/M metagenome (GOLD analysis project Ga0187827, IMG submission 167969) | Marine microbial and viral communities from oxygen minimum zone, Eastern Pacific Ocean - ETNP2014_SV_150_PacBio MetaG (Illumina Assembly) | ecosystem: Environmental > Aquatic > Marine > Hypoxic... | reverse complement strand
CAGATCTGGTCTCCTCACATCTTTGTATAAGTTCTTTATTGGTATCTATGCCGAAGAAAAAGGGTGTTGTACTAAGCTCACTCTCAAGAATATAACTTAAAACAAACGAAAGGTAAGATTTACCACATGAACATTCCAGAAAGACAATTTCTTTTTCTCTGTCAAACTTCCTGACGACCTTCAATATTTGTTCACAAAAACCGGCAATCTCATTAATTTTCTTGTTCATCTCCTTTTTTAACAGACCATTGTTGTGCCTGAATCCAAGGGGATTTGTTATGTTGTCTTCTTGTTCTAAGAGATTTAGTATTTCTGCTTTATTTGTTATTCTCATTATTTCTGCTGGTAAAACTCCTCTCCTATCCTTTCATTTCCTTTACACTCTTCTTCACCGCTACAGTTCTCTTCTTTCCCTTTCGCGTACGTGCATTAGTCTTTGTTCTCTGCCCCCTCACGGGCAATCCCAAACGATGACGCAGGCCCCTATAACATCCTATATTCTTCAGTCTTGTTACGTTCTGTGATTCCTGCCTTCTCAGTTGACCTTCAATAGAGAAATTCTTTTCTAAAAAAGCGCCCAGTGTACTCAAATCATCTTCTGAAATATCTTTCGCCCGTGTGTTTTCGTCTATTTTAAGAGCCTTTAGCGCTTTTTGCGATAAGTGCCTACTGATACCATAAATATATGTTAATGAAACAACAACCCGTTTGTCTCCAGGAATATCAACTCCAGCAATTCTTGGCATTTAAAATAATCCTTTCAAAATGTAAAAAAATAGTCTCTATATACAAAGACATCCTACTCAATGTTTCATTTTCCCTGTCTCTGTTTATGACGAGGATTGATACAAATCACACGAACAATTCCTTTGCGTCTGATTACTTTACAGTTTTCACATAGCCTCTTTACAGATGCTCTAACCTTCATAAATCTTCCTTCTTTCAGCCCTGACGATAAATTATTCTTCCCTTACTAAGATCGTAAGGTGACATTTCTATTGTAACCTTATCACCGGGGAGGATACGAATAAAATGCATTCTCATCTTCCCTGATACGTGTGCAAGTACTTCATGTCCATTTTCCAGCCCAACACGAAACCTCGCATTAGGTAAAGCTTCTTTTACTACCGCCTCAACTCTTATCGGTTCTTCTTTGGCCATAAAATAAACATTAACATTTGCCTATTATTGTAAGCAAGATACTCTTTCCGTTAAATAGTAAGAATTTCAGCACCATTTTCTGTTACCACAACCGTATGCTCAAAATGTGCTGAAAGTTTTCTGTCTTTAGTAACCACTGTCCATCTATTTTCAAGAACTTCCGTATCATATTTACCTGCACATATCATTGGTTCTATCGCTAGTGCCATTCCCTGTAATAGTATTTCATCTGCCTTTAATAATTCTTTGCTGACAAAATTAGGAATCTGAGGGTCCTCGTGCATTTGTCTGCCAATACCGTGACCCGTATAATCTCGTATTACCGAAAACCCCTGACTTTCTACGTGATTTTGTATTGATCTTGAGACTTCAGACAACTTGTTGTTTGCGCAAGTGGCCTCAATTGCTTTGCTAAGTGCTTCTTCACAGACCTTTAATAAATTCTCTACCTCTTCAGAAATCTCTCCGATTGGGATAGTTATCGCTGCATCGGCAACATATTTACGATATTCCACCCCAATGTCAACACTCAATATATCTCCATCACGAAGTTTTCTTTGGTCTGGAATTCCATGTACTATCTCTTCATTAATGGATGTGCATATACTTTTAGGATAACCTCTATAACCTTTAAAAACAGGGATTCCACCTTTCTGTAGTACATATTTTTCTAATCTTGTATTTAACTCCTCCGTGGTCACATCTTCCTTTGCAATCTCTTTTGTAATTGAAAGAGCCTCTGCTACTATTCTCCCTGCTTCTCGCATAATTTTGATTTCACGCTCAGATTTACAAACTATCACCCGCTCTGCTCCATTCCCCTTTCATCCTCTGACATCGAATGTAACTCTTCAAGTATATTTTGTTCAATCTCTGCTTTTCCCCCATTACAGTTTATTTCTATTAACTTACCTTTTCCTTTATAGTAATCAATTAATTTTTCTGTCTGTTCTCTATATACTTGCAATCTCATTGATATAGTTTCCGGGTAGTCATCCTTACGCTGATATAGTTCTACACCGCACTTATCACACACATTATTATTTACCGGAGGACTAAACATCTCATGATAGCCAGCTCCACATGATTTGCAAATTCGTCGACCCGCAATTCGTTTAATTATTATTTCCTCAGATGCTGTAAGATAGAAAGTCTTGTCTATCTTTTTCCCAGCTTTATTTAATGTGTTATCAAGGATTTTTGCTTGAGAGAGATTCCTTGGAAACCCATCTAAAATAAAACCATTCTTACACTCTGCCGAATTAACCTTTCTTACAACTATTTCCACTACTAATTCATCTGGAACCAATAAACCATTATCAATATACTTTTTTGCTTTTAAACCTGTATCTGTTTTAGCATCGACCGCCGCTCGCAAAAGATCACCAGACGAAATGTGATTTATTTCTTTCCTTAAGCTGATACTTGCAGCCTGAGTACCTTTACCTATACCAGGAGGACCCAGGAAAATAAGCCTCAACCCCTTCTGCCCCTTACCCTGGCAGTACCCCCAAGAAAGCCTCCATAGTGTCTCATAATTAAATGAGATTCTATTTTTTGTACCAAATCTAAGGCTACACCAACAACAATAAGAAGGCCTGTACCACCATAAAAGCTGGCAACTGCCCTGTTAATCTCAAACCCTCCAGCAATTATCATAGGCAGAATCGCAATCAAAGACAAAAATGCTGCTCCTGCAAGTGTAATCCTGCTCATTACACTTTCAAGATATTCGGCTGTTCGATGCCCTGGCCTGATACCCGGAATAAAGCTGCCATAATCCCGCATGTTAATTGACATTTCCTTAGGATTAAATTGTATTACTGTCCAGAAATAGCAGAAAAAAACAATTAACACTATATACATAACTACATATATAAAACCACCTTGAAACATTTCAGTCAATCGAGATGTAATCCAATACCAGAACGTTCCAGGGTCGAATCTGACCTGTAAACCTCTGGTTATGGCAGCAGGAAAAATTAGTAGTGATTGTGCAAAGATTATGGGCATAACACCCGCTTGATTCACTTTTAAAGGCAGAAAATGCTTTTGGCCTCCATAAACTCTTCTACCCCTTGTATGCTTTGCCTGTTGGACGGGGATACGCCTCTGGCCCTGTGTTATGTATACAACTCCCGCTACAATCGCAAGAAACATACCTAACAGTAATAGTAATTTTGCTATCCCTATCTCATGTTCTGCAGGCGCTACTGAAAAAGTGAAGTTTTGTAAAATCTGACTAAACGCCCATGGCAGCCTATCAATAATACCTATCATAATAATCAGAGATATTCCGCTGCCAATACCATTTGCATCAATCTGCTCGCCTATCCACATCAAAAAAACAGTCCCGGTCGTTAAAAGTACCGCGGCCATAAGCTGAAATTGAATACCCTGAATATGAATAGGCACAACAGGCACACCGTTAATCTCGATTGCGTACAAAGTACGTATCATGATAAAAGCCTGAAACAAACATAAACCGACAGTTGTTATCCTTGTATACTGATTAATCTTTTTCCTGCCAGACTCACCCTCCTTTTGTAACTTCTCAAGAAACGGAACAACGCCTACAAGAAGCTGAAAGATAATGGATGCACTAATGTACGGCATAATTCCCAAACCAAAAATCGCACCCGAACTCATGGCTCCACCGGAAAACATATCCACCAAACCTAACAATTGGCCAACACCAGACTGCGTAAACTGCTGAAAGTAAGTTTTAAGTACCGTTGTGTCGATACCAGGCATTGGAATAAAGACACCTATCCTGCATACAGCCAGCAATCCCAGAGTTATCAACAACTTCTTCCTCAACTCTGGAATTTTAAACATATTGGTGAATTTCTCTATCATGACAGCGTTTCTACTTCTCCTCCTGCCTCCTTAATCTTTGTAATCGCAGTCTCACTAAATTTGTGCGCAACTATAGTAAGCGATTTGGTTAGTTTCCCCTCACCCAAAACCTTTAAATCATACTTTGTACTTCTAATCAACCTGCTATCTTTTAATTTCTGGAGGTCTACACGTGTTCCAGAATCAAAATTCTCGAAGTTTTTAACATTCATTATTGTATATTTCTTCTTGAAAGGATTATTAAATCCTCTTTTTGGAATTCTGCGGAACAAAGGCATTTGTCCACCTTCAAATAATAGTCGTGTTTCATTACCTGAACGTGAATTTGCACCATTCATCCCTCTACCACTTGTCTTACCATGGCCAGAGCCAGGACCCCGTCCAATCCTTTTTCTCTTCTTCCTTTTTTGTAAGGAATTCTTAGCATCTATCAAATTCATTCTATCTTTACACCTCTTAATTGTTCGATTTCCCGCTTGGTTCTCAAAGCCTTTAAACCCTCAGCAGTAGCTTTAACAACATTCAGAGGGTTTCTTGTACCATAACATTTTGTTAAAATATCCGTAACACCTGCAGATTCAAGAACCGTTCTCGCTGGCATTCCCGCTTTAATCCCTGTACCAGGCGCTGCCGGTTTCATAAATACCCTTGCAGTTTTATAACACCCCCATACCTCGTGCGGTATTGTTCCATCAATAATAGGCACCGTAACAGTGTTTCTGTTTGCATCTTTTACTGCTTTTCCAACAGCATTTGGAACCTCTCTAGCCTTCCCAAAACCATACCCAATTGTTCCATTTTTATCACCAACTACAACCAATGCACTAAAACTCATACTCTTGCCACCCTTTGTTACATTGGTACATCTATTGATTTTTACAACTGTCTCTTCTAATTTTTCAGTATCAGTTTTTTGTGCCAAAAAAACCCTCCTATTGTTTAATCAAACACCAGTTTTTTTATAATATTCCATAAAAAGGCTTTTAGAAAACAAGGTTATTTTCCCTTGCACTATCAGCTAATGCTTTGACTCTGCCATGATATTTATATCCACTTCTATCAAAAACTACCTTGGTAATGCCTATCTTTGCAGCTTCCTCTGCAATCTTTTGGCCTACCAGTTTTGCCGCTTCTACATTTCCATTATAGGGCAATTTGTCTTTAATATCTTTTATCAATGTTGAAGCGCTAGCGAGTGTCTTGCCGGTAGTATCATCAATTAACTGACAATATATATTTTTTGAGCTTCTATATACACTCAATCTCGGCTTGTCTTTAACGCCAAAAACCTTTTTTCTTATTCCTTTATGACGTTTAAGCCGCCTTCTGTATTTTTCTTTTAAAATATTCATATGTTAATCTTTTAAAGCGAAGAACTTAAGATGCAGCAGCTACCGCCTTGCCAGCCTTCCTGCGTATAATCTCATCATCATATTTAACACCTTTGCCTTTATACGGTTCCGGCGGACGCAAGCCCCTAATATTTGCTGCAAATTGCCCGACCAACTGCTTATCGATACCACTAATCGTAAATTTCCCAGGATTTGTCTGATTCGTAATTTCTACCTTTATACCTTCGGGAATTTTAACGTTAATGGGATGCGAAAACCCTAATTGCAAAACCAAACCATCGCCCTGCATTTTAATATTATACCCTAATCCTATTATCTCCAAACTCTTTGAAAAACCGGCAGCAACACCATGAATATTATTTGCTACAAGCGTACGTGTCAGGCCATGAAGCTCTTTGCATTTTCTCTCGTCAGAAGGGCGTATTACAAGAATCTGTTTTGCCTCTTCATTAACTTCTATCTTCATCAACGGATGAATTTCCTGTGTCATCTTGCCTTTGGGGCCATCAATAGTTAACACACCGTTATCACATTTAATTTTGACACCTTCAAGAATTGGTATGGGTTTCTTCCCTATTCTAGACATAATTTTTATTTGGACAGCATATATAACAAAAAGATTTTGGAAATATATTATCCGGATCTAATAACTCAGCTAAATTAAAGCCCTCTTACCATACGGTACAAATATGTTCACCACCTATTTTATTTTCTCTACATTCCTTATTGCTCAATATCCCTTTTGAAGTCGAGTATATTGATATGCCGATACCGTTAAGAACCTTCCCGATATCTTCCACTTGTTTATAAATTCTTCTACCTGGCTTGCTTTCTCTTTTTATATGATTAATTATTTTCTGATTTAGTGGCCCGTATTTTAAATAAATCCTCAATATGCCCTGCTTATTGTCAGGGATATTTTTGAAATCTTTTATAAAACCTTCCTTTTTCAAAACTTCTGCAATACCCACCTTAATACGGGATAAAGGTATATTTACAGCCTCTCTCTCCACCATATTAGCATTACGTATCCTCGTCAACATATCGGCGATTGGATCTGTCATACTCATTTTAATAAACCCCTTTTTCTCTTAAAAAAACCTACGTTTCATGGTATTTTACCAGCTTGCCTTCTTTATACCAGGTATCTCCCCTTTTGACGCAAGACTTCTAAAACATATTCTACATATTTGAAATTTTCTATAATACGCCCTAGGTCTACCACAAAGCTGGCACCTATTATATCTCCGGGTTTTGTATTTTGGTTCCTTCTTAGATTTTACGATCAATGCTTTTCTTGCCATATAAAACTCCGCGGGTTAGCAATCCATTATTAATTCTAAAATTCTAAAGAAAACTATTCTATGTCCTGAAGGGCATACCAAACAACTTGAGCATCTCATATGATTGCTCATCCGATTTCGTAGATACCACAAATGTTATATCCATACCTTGTACAAATTCAATATCATCAATACTTATTTCAGGGAAGACAGCCAATTCACTTATACCCATCGTATAACCCCCACGGCCATCAAATGACCCTGACGGGAGGCCGCGAAAATCTTTTATTCTCGGAAGAACTATACTTATCAGACGATCCATAAATTCGTAAGCTTTTTTATCTCTCAGCGTTACTTTACAACCAACAGTATCCCCTTTTCTAAGCTTGAAACCAGCGATATCTTTTCTGGCCCTAGTAAGTTTTGGCTTCTGACACGCAACGGTTGCTAAATGCTTCATTGCATCTTCAAGAATCTTTTTGTTTTCCTTTGCCCTTCCGACACCCATATTTATCACTATCTTAATCAGTTTCGGAACTTCTAGCTTGTTTTTGAAATGAAACTTCTCCATTAACTTGGATACAATTTCTTCTTGATATTTATCTAATAAACGTGCCATATTATTATTTTAGTTTTACAAATTATTCAGAAGCAATTATTTCACTTCCACATTTATAACAAACCCTGACCTTATCACCATTTTCAAGAAATTCCTGTTTGACTCTCACACCCATACCATTTTTTTCACAACTCTTGTTTTGGCATACTACCAGTACATTTGACAATGATACGGGCGCCTCCTTTTGCATGCGTCCGCCCTGTGGATTTTTCTCACTACGTTTTACATGCTTTTGAATATAACTTACCCCTTCTACAACAACTCTCATATCCTTAGTCATTATATTCAAGACCTTGCCCTTTTTACCAGCATCGTCACCTGCAATCACTTGTACAGTATCGTTTTTTCTTACATGCATATCTTTAAACAACTCTCCATTAAAACATCACATTTACACCACTTCAGGTGCTAGAGAAATTATTCTCATAAAATTCTTTTGTCGCAACTCTCTCGCAACTGCACCAAAAATACGCGTACCTTTAGGGCTTCCATCATCTTCAACAATTACAATTGCATTTCTATCAAACTTCAAATAAGAACCGTCTTCACGTCTTATATTTTTCTTTGTTCTTACAATTACGCCTTTAGCCACATCCCCCTTTTTCACAACGCCACTAGGAATTGCCTTTTTTACGGCAACGACTATAACATCCCCAACAGACGCGTAAACACGCTTCGAGCCGCCGAGAACCTTAATACACTTAGCCATCTTAGCACCGGAGTTATCAGCAACATCCAGCATTGTTTGTTCCATTATCATTTTATCAGCTTCCTTATGTCATTTTATAATACGAACTAGTCTCCAACGTTTACTCTTGCTTAATGGCCGTGATTCTACAATCTCCACTTTGTCTCCATTGGCAACCTTGTTTTCTTCGTCATGAGCTTTATAAACGGTCATTCTTTTAACAAACTTTCCATATCTGGGATGCTTTACACGCCTTTCTGATTTCACTGTAATTGTCTTAGACATTTTACTGCTTGACACTACACCAATAACGGTCTTCCGCCGTTTAACATTCTTATCAGTTTCCATTATGTACTTTCTTTTTCACTCTTTTTCTCAAATAGGTTTGTGTTAATACCTAACTCTGCTTCTCTTAAAACAGTTTTTAACCTCGCAACATCTTTTCTGATGTGTCTATATTGTGCTGAATTACGCAACTCTCCTGCCTGCCATTGAAACCTGAGGTTTAACAACTCTCTCTTGCAGGCCTCAAACTCTTCAAGTATTTCCTGATGCGATTTTTCCCTAATCTCGCTTGCCTTCAAATCGTCATTCTCCTTTTAACAAATCTTACTCTGACAGGCATCTTGTATGCGATTCTAGCAAAAGCCTGCTTTGCCATATCCTCAGGAACTCCTCCTATTTCATATAAAATAGTACCTGGCTTTACAACAGCAACCCATTTTTCAGGTTCGCCTTTACCTTTACCCATTCTTGTTTCTATAGGTTTTGATGTGACCGGCTTATGTGGAAATATCCTTATAACTAATTTACCTTCTCGTGAAACGTATTGCGTGGCCGCTACCCTGCCCGCCTCAATATGTTGTGCCGTTATCCAACCCGGCTCAGTAGACTGTAAACCATACTCACCAAAACATACGGTATTTCCCCTCGTGGCATTACCTTTAATCTTTCCCCTTTGAGTCTTCCTAAATTTAACCCTTTTTGGCATCAACCGCATAATCAACCCCTTTTCCCAAATCAACTAATCCCTTATAAACCCACACCTTAACTCCAATCGTACCATAGCTGGTCAAAGACTCTGCAAATCCGTAATCAATGTTTGCCCTTAATGTATGCAACGGAATACTTCCTTGAGTAGCTCCTTCTGTCCTTGCTATCTCTGCCCCAGCTAAACGTCCGGAGATCTGAACCTTTACTCCTTTTGCACCCATACTCATAGTACTATCAATAGCTTTTTTGATAGTCCTCCTAAATGCCGCCCTTTTTTGTAATTGTTCAGCAATGTTCTCAGCTACTAATTGTGCTTCCAGGTCGGGCTTTTCAGTCTCCTGAATCCTAATATCTACTTCTTTCTCCACTAATTTCTCGATACCTTCCTTTAATTTTTCAATTTCAGCCCCTTTACGACCTATTATCAAACCTGGCCTTGCTGAATAGATAATGACTCTTGCACCTTCATCACGCGTTCTTTCAATCTCTACCTTTGGTATTCCTGTAAAGCGATAGTTCTTTTTAATATATTTTCGTATTTTTTGATCTTCGACCAGTAATTTGCCAAATTTTTTCTTATCTGCATACCATCGCGATCTCCAATTCTCGGTTATCCCCAGTCTAAAACCTATTGGACAAACTTTTTGACCCATCTTTTCCTTCCTAATTAAGATTCGGAAATAAATACCACTTTAATATATTAGTCTTTTTTCACGACCCGAAAGATTTATACTAATTCCTTCCCATCTGACAGTACTAAAGATATATGACTTGTACGTTTCTTAATAGTTGCAGAAACACCCCTTGCCCTGGGTCTAAACCATTTACGTACCGGACCTCCATCAACATATATTTCTTTTATATATAAAGAATCTATATCCACATCTTGTCTTTCGTTAGCACCTGCAATTGCAGCCCTTAACGTTTTATCTATAATGTATGAAGCCCTTCTATGTGTCAGCCTTAGTGCTTCCAGCGCATGATTTACAGACTTCCCTCTTATCAGATCAACAACGTATCTGGCTTTTCTGGGCGATATCCTGACGTATTTACAGCTTGCTTTAAAATTCATTTTAAAATAACAAATTTTATGAAATTTAGTTACCGCTTACCCTACTTCTTCTTTGTCCCGCCATGGCCTCTATATGTTCTCGTAGGAGCAAATTCTCCGAGTTTGTGCCCGACCATATCTTCCATAATAAAAAGCTTATGGAAAATCTTTCCATTATGCACCATAAATGTATGTGACACAAATTCCGGGATAATTATACAACTGCGCGACCAAGTACGAATCGGCTGCTTATCACCTGTGTCCCTTTGCTTTAACACCTTCTTAAGCAGCTTACTATCAATAAAAGGGCCTTTTTTTACAGAACGTCCCATAGTTATACCTTCTTAATTTTTATATTTCTAAATAACTAGCCTTTATTACGCCTGGACTTTCTTCTTCTTATTATAAACTTATTACTTGTCGCCTTCCTCTTCCTTGTTTTTCCGCCTTTTGACAATACACCTGTCGGAGAACAAGGATGCCTTCCGCCATGGCTTCGGCCTTCTCCACCACCCATTGGGTGAGCTACCGGATTCATTGCAGTACCTCTTACATGCGGCCTACGCCCCATCCACCTCTTCCTTCCAGCCTTACCGATTTTAGTGCCCATATTGTCCGTATTACCAACCTGGCCTATGGTAGCCCTGCATTCATGAAATATTTTACGTATTTCACCAGAAGGAAGGACTATCTGCACATAATTATCTTCTTTAGCTAAAACCCGTGCAACGCTACCTGCTGATTTAACAATCTTACCGCCTTCTCCAGGTCTCATTTCAATATTATGTATCTCAATTCCCAAATGTATATTTTTAAGGGGCATACAATTACCGATCTGGGGATCAATCTTTTCGCCAGAAACAACATGTTGCCCTACAGCCAAACCAGCAGGGGCCAGGATATATCGTTTCTCCCCATCCACATAATGCAACAATGCAATGTTAGCTGAACGATTAGGATCATACTCAATACTTGCCACCCTTGCAGGAATATCATATTTATTCCTTTTAAAGTCTATTATTCTATATTTTCTTTTGCTTCCACCACCCCTATGCCTAACAGTAATCTTACCTTCGTTGTTTCTTCCACCAGTTTTCGTTAAAGGCATCAATAAACTTTTCTCCGGAGTTACTTTTGTTATTTCTGAAAAATCAGAAACACTCCCTTGTCGCCTTCCATTTGTTGTAGGTTTATAACGTTTGATTCCCATTTAAATCACACTTTCAGTTAGTATAAAACTTAGTAACCAAGGTCTATCGTATCGCCTTCTTTCAAGGTTACTATTGCTTTTTTCCATCCACTTGTTTTATACACCTTGTTCCTATACTTTCTATTCTTTCCAGCTCTATTTAAAGTTCTAACAGATAATACCTTTACATCAAACAGCTTCTCTATTGTCTCTTTTATTTGAATTTTGTTCACTTTCTTATTTACTTCAAAGTGAAACGAATTTGCCGACTCTCTATCGCCAACACTTTTTTCAGAAGATAAAGGCCTTTTTATAATATGATAATAGTCCATTGTAAAATTTTGAATTTAGTCAGCTTTTAGTAAATTTACTTAAATTTAATGCTATCTAACACATCTTTAACGATTAATAACTTTCTGTATTTGATCACATCATAAGCATTCAAGTCCGAAGCAACACGAACCTTCAGGTTATAAATATTCCTGGAGGATTTCCATATCGCCTCATTTAGCTCTGGTATCACGATAAGGCAGCTTTCTCTGATCTCTATAGACTTCAACAGATTCGCCATTTTCTTTGTACTTGGAGAATCAAATTCCAGCTTATCAATTATAACCACCTCATTATCTTGTAATTTAGACAATATCGCAGATTGCAATGCAACTTTTTTTGCTTTACGATTTATTGAATAAGAATAATCTCTTGACTGGGGCCCAAAAATTACTCCACCACCTTTCCATAACGGAGATCGTATGCTACCTGCCCTCGCCCTTCCAGTGTGTTTCTGCATCCATGGTTTCTTGCCACCGCCCTTCACTTTTCCTCTGGTTTTAGTAGATGCTGTACCTCGCCTATGATTTGCCTCGTGCATAATTACCACATCTCTCAAAAGCTCCCTGTGAACCTTACCCCCAAATCTCTCTTCAGGCAAAGATGTATTCTCTAAAGGATTACCACTACTATCATATACTGGTACATTTATCATGATTAACTATATCTACTCTTTCTTATAATTACATATCCGCCATTTGGGCCAGGAACAGCACCTTTGACAAACATCAAATTCTTGTCCTTATCTATTTTAATAACATCCAGGTTTCTTACAGTACATTTTTTACCACCCATTCTACCTGCCATCTTTTTCCCCTTCAACACACGCCCAGGATCAGTACCTGCACCAACTGAGCCAGCACTTCTAGGCGTAGTACAACCGTGCGTAGCGGGCCCGCCGCTAAATCCCCATCTTTTCATAACACCGGCAAAACCTTTACCCTTGCTGGTACTGGTTACATCAATCACCTCCACGCCGTCAAAGACATCAACTGTCAATACCTGCCCAAGCTCATATTCTGTATCCAAAGTATCATCACGAAATTCTCGCACTAATTTCTTTGCACCCGTTTTTGCCTTTGCACAATGTCCTATTTCAGCTTTAGTCGCCCTTTTCTTTTTCCGTTCTTCAAATCCAACCTGTATAGCCGAATACCCATCGTTTTCCTTGTTTTTTATCTGCAGGATATTACATGGACCTGCCTGTATCAGCGTCACAGGAACTAAATTACCCTCATTATTAAACATTTGGGTCATTCCCAGTTTTTTACCTAATAAACGAGCTACCATTTATAATTTACCTTAAAAATCCAATCAGAAAAGTTTTTAGTATTTAAGATGCCTGATAGATTCCTACGCTTTTATCTTTACTTCTATTCCGGCAGGCATATTAAGCTTGTTCAAAGCGTCAACAGTCTTCGGTGTTGGCTCAATAATATCTATCAACCGTTTGTGTGTCCTCATTTCAAACTGCTCTCTAGACTTCTTATCAACGTGCGGTGAACGAAGAACTGTATACCTCTCCATACGTGTTGGTAATGGTATCGGCCCGGACACCCTTGCCCCCGTACGCTTGGCAGTTTCAATTATATCTGCAACCGACTGATCAAGAACCCTGTGATCATAAGCTTCCATACGAATCCTAATTTTAAAATCTATTTCATTTCCCATAGCTCAAATAGTATTATTCGATAATTTTAGTAACAACACCCGCTCCTACCGTCTTTCCACCTTCTCTTATCGCAAACCTCAACTCCTTATCCATCGCTATCGGAGTTATCAACTCTATCTGCAAATTAGCATTGTCCCCGG
>Ga0187827_10006491_pt1 | contig 13342 bp, 14 predicted proteins | sample ETNtaG_39_FD_167969 | JGI IMG/M metagenome (GOLD analysis project Ga0187827, IMG submission 167969) | Marine microbial and viral communities from oxygen minimum zone, Eastern Pacific Ocean - ETNP2014_SV_150_PacBio MetaG (Illumina Assembly) | ecosystem: Environmental > Aquatic > Marine > Hypoxic... | reverse complement strand
GAACTGCTAAGAAGCGGAATATCAAGTATTGTTATTACATTGTGTACCCATTTTAAATTTTGAATTTCTTCTTTAAGATTTATTAAATTTTGAATTGAGTCACTATTAATAATTTCTTTTTCAGGCGCGTAAGTTAATACCAAAAAATCCTTAGAACCATATCTTTTTGTTACTTCTCTGAGATAATTTAAGTCAGGATCGTTCTCTAATAAAAGGGTGTCGGAGGATGCATCGAGCTTAAAATCCTTTGAAAAATAACCAAAGCTCAACAAAACTAAAAATAACAGTGTCAAAATTAGCTTTGGCTTTTGAATTACAATATTTTGATAGCTTTTTGAGAACATTTTCTAAACTAAAATAGATATATTTTAATTTAGCTAGTTTGAATATCTCTAAATTTGGTAAACATAGCTTCAAATTCAACCTTTATGTTACCTGTCGGACCATGCCTTTGTTTACCAATCATAATTTCGGCAAGAATCGAAATTTCATTCATCTTAGCTTGCCATTCAGCATGTTCAATAGTTGCAGGTCGAGGTTCTTTTCTTTCTAGATAATAAGCTTCTCTATAAACAAACATTACAACGTCAGCATCTTGTTCTATTGAACCAGACTCTCTTAAATCTGATAATTGAGGTTTTTTATCATCTCTTTGTTCAACGGCTCGAGAAAGTTGAGATAAAGCCAGCACCGGTACATTGAGCTCTTTAGCTAAGGCTTTAAGGCCTTGTGTAATCTCTGAAATTTCTTGAACTCTGCCGTCATTTCTTATGTTCGCTGATTTCATCAATTGTATATAATCAACCACCACCAACTCACAACCAAATAATCTTTTTATTCTCCGAGCTCTATTACTTAAGGCAGCAATTGATATTGCGGGAGTTTCGTCAATATAAAGTGGCAATTCAGAAATATTTTTTGAGGTTTCAATAAATTTATCAAATTGTTCCTCAGAAATTTTTCCTCTTCTAATGTCATTTGATTTTATTCTAGATTGTTCTGATAAAATTCTTGTTGACAACTGTTCACAGGACATTTCTAAGGAAAAAAATGCTACAGAAGATTTTAGACCTTTATCTTGAATGTTTTTTGCAGCGTTAAAAGCTATATTTGTTGCAAGAGCAGTTTTTCCCATCGATGGTCTTCCAGCTATTATAATCAAATCCTGATCGTGTAGTCCTCCTAGCCGATCATCTAAATCGGTTAATCCTGTAGGAACCCCCACAATACCCTCAGTATTTTTGAAAGCTTTAGACGCCATTTCAATAGTTTGATTGAGAGCAGTATCAAACTTAACGAATGATTTTCTAAAAGATCCTCTCTCTGCTAAATCAAATAATAATTTTTCCGAGTCTTCAATTATTTTCTCACCAGGTAAATCTATATTTTTATTTGATGCATTATCTATGGTCGTTTCAGAAATTTTTATTAATTCTCTTCTTACATGCATGTCATAAATTATTTTTGCATACTCAATTGATTGTCTTAGAGTTGTAGAAAATTTAGTAATTTTTACTAGATATTCATGACCCTCAAGTTCAATGAGACTTTTATCATTTTCAAAATAATTCTTTAAAGTTATTGGATTTGCTAACATTCCTTTAGAAATCAGATTTTCAATAGCTAAAAAAATTTTTTGGTGAATAGGATCGTAAAATTTTGTGTAATTAATTATTGGACTTATATCATCAAATATATCATTAGACACAAGTACAGAGCCAATTACCGACTGCTCTGCTTCAATATTGTTAGGTAGTTCTGTAGGATGGTTTCTAACTAAATCAAATTTATTTAAGGACATAAAGTAAAGTATATATCCGTTTTTTACTTCCTTAAAAATAATTATTTAAATTATTTTCCTATGTGAAAAAAATCTTAATAAAGTATAAATTTTATGATTTTTTTTCTTCAGATTTTTCAACTTCAATAAGAATGCGTGCCTGTATCTCTGAATGTAGATTAATAGTTGTTTTAAAGGTACCAATTGATTTGATTTCTTTTTCTATGTCAATCTGCGATGGCTTTACGTCTAAATTATCTTTTTCTTTTATAATTTTTGCTATTTCCGTAGGCTTTACTGATCCATAAAGATCGTTATTTTCGGTAACTAACTTTTGAATTTTATATTTTTTATTGTTTAATATTTCATAATTCTTCTTTGCTTCTTTTTTGAATATCAAATCTTTTTTGTTAAGTTGCGCCTTCTTATTGTCCACTATTTCAATATTTTTTTTTGATGCATTGAGAGCTTTTTCAAATTTGATTAGATAATTTCTGGCATATCCTCTTTTAACCTTAACAATATCTCCTATTTTTCCAAGGCTTATAATATTTTCTAGTAAAATAACCTGCATAAACAAATTTAAACCAGTGCTAAAATTCTTGCTCTTTTAATTGACAGTGAGAGTTTTCTTTGTTTGCTTTGAGAAACGGATGTAACTCTAGATGGTAAAATTTTACCATTATCCGATATGTATTTTTTTAATAATTTAACATTTTTATAATCAATTTTTGGAGCATTTTTTTCTGATAAAGGACATCTTCTTTTGAATTGAAATTTTGAAGATTGAAATAAATTTAATTTTGTAAGGTTGAGTTGATAATTTTTTTTTACATTTCTTTTAAATTTCTTTTTCATTATTTTCCATTCTTTCCGTTTTTTTCTTAGCCAATTTGTTGGAGTTGTTTTCTTGGTTAAAATTATCTTTATTCAAGTCAAATTCTTTTACTTTTACGGTCAAAAATCTTAGTAAGTTTTTGTCTATTTTTTCATTTTTTTCTAATTCCGTAACAGTTAAGCTATTTCCTTTAAGTTTAAAGTGTATATAGTTGCCTTTCTTATTTTTATTTATTTCATGTGACAAATTTAAAAGACCCCAATCATCAATTTTTATAATTTCTCCCTCATTTTTTTCAATAATTTTTGAATATTTCGTTTTTAAGCTTTTCAACTGGTCAGCAGAGTGACTTTGTTTTGCTATAATTGTATGTTCGTATAAACTCATTTTTTGTCTTATAATCTCATATGCTATCCGCAATACATTTTTTACTGTAGCGAGAAAAGATGGCTTTATACTATTTAAACTTCTAATTTACAATGTATAAATTACTTTTTAGAATATAAATAATCATATGTTTTCAATAATTTTTCCAGGGCAAGGTTCTCAATCTGTAGGAATGGGAAAAGAATTCTATGAAAAATATCCTCTTGTAAAAAATATATTTTCTAGAGCAAATGAGGCCTTAAATATTGATTTAAGTAAAATTATTTTAAGTGGGCCGATTTCAGAAATTAATTTAACCAAAAATACACAGCCGGCAATATTTGTTGTCAGTTATTCAATTTTTTCTGTAATGAAAAAGGAATTTAATATTGACTTAAAACAGGCAAATTATTTTGCTGGCCATTCACTGGGAGAGTATTCTGCTTTAACTTGTGCTAATTCTTTGACATTTGAAGAAGCTGTTCGTTTACTGTATGCAAGAGGTAAATTTATGCAGGAAGCAGTGCCATCTGGTAAGGGGGCCATGTTAGCCGTATTAGGTTTGAAAATAGAAGAAATTTTAGAACAAATAAATTCAATTTCAATAAATGGAACTTGCGAAATAGCTAATGATAACAGCCCAGGTCAAATTGTTGTTAGTGGAGACAAGGATAGTATTCAAATTTTACAAAATAGTCTTAAAAAAAAATCTATACGTGGACTAATTTTGCCTGTGAGCGCACCATTTCACTGTTCTTTAATGGAAAGTGCTGAAAAGAAAATGAGTCATAAAATAACAGAATTAATATTCAAAAATCCGAAACCATCAATAATATCTAATGTTACCGCAAAGGCTGAAAATGAAGCCAGTAAAATTAAGGAGTTATTAATTAAACAGATTACTTCAAGAGTAAATTGGAGAGAAAGCATAGAGTATATGATTAATAATGGAGTTAATGAATTTATTGAAATTGGACCAGGAAAAGTTCTAACGGGTTTGGTGAGGAGAATAAACAAAGGCGTAAATGTTTTTAATATTAATTCTATTGATGATATAACAAATTATATAAATAAATGATTAGTTTTAAAAATAAAAAAATATTAATTACAGGCGCAACCGGTGGAATAGGTAATGAGCTTGTTAAAAAATTTTCAAATTTAGGAGGGAACATAGTGGCCACAGGAACAAAAGCAGAAAAATTAGATATTTTAAAAAAAAAATATCCTAATGTAAAAATCCAAAGATTTGATATCTCGAAGCATTCAAGAATAGAAGAATTTATAGGTAATATCGTCTTAGATTTGGGCGGGTTAGATATACTCATTAATAATGCTGGAATAAATAGGGACAACCTATCTATAAGGATGAAGGATGAGGAATGGAAATCAGTAATTGATGTAAATTTAACTTCTACTTTTTTATTATGCAAACATTCAATAAAAATTATGTTAAAAAATAAGTTCGGCAGAATTGTAAATATCACTTCAATTGTAGGTCACACAGGAAATCTAGGTCAGTCAAACTATGCCGCTTCAAAAGCTGGTATTATTGGAATGTCTAAAAGCCTTGCAATTGAATATGCAAAAAAAAATATAACAGTTAACTGCGTTTCTCCTGGTTTTATAGCAACAGATATGACAATGAACATTGCAGAAAAAGTAAAGATATTTTTAGCATCAAGAATACCTATGGGGAAATTTGGGTCAGGAGAAGATGTGTCAAATTGTGTAGCTTTTTTATCTTCAGATTTAGCGTCTTATGTCACTGGAGAAACGTTACATGTTAATGGTGGCATGTATATGGCTTGACAAAATTTATGATTCATTTATTAAGTTTACTATTACCAATTTATTAAAGGAACCAAATGGCAGACGATGTACCAAGTAAGGTAAAAAAGATAGTAGCAGATCACTTAGGAGTTGATGAAGCAAAAGTAACTGAGGAGGCCAGTTTCATAGATGATTTAGGAGCTGATAGCTTAGATACAGTCGAACTGGTTATGGCGTTCGAAGAGGAATTTGGTTCTGAAATTTCTGACAGCGAAGCTGAAAAGATATTAACAGTTGGTGATGCAATAAAGTTCATAGAAAACAAATAAAAATAAGATTTGCCTTCAATTTTTTAGTATGAGTTCTGAGCATACAGGGATGATGATAATTGTTTCTTCACCTTCTGGAGTTGGAAAAACTACACTTGTTAGATTGTTGGTTAAAAGAAATAAAAATTTTGAAATTTCAATTTCATATACAACACGAGTGCCTAGGAGAAATGAAATTAAAGGTAAAGATTATTATTTTACCAGTGAAGAGAAATTTAAAGATTTAATTAAAACAAAATCTTTTTATGAACATGCAAAAGTTTTTAATAATCTTTATGGTACGTTAAAAGATCCTGTTATTAGGCATTTATCTCATGGAAAAGATGTATTGTTCGACATAGACTGGCAAGGTTCTGAACAAATAAAAAAACTAAAATTAAAAAATAAATTAATTTCGATATTTATCCTACCGCCAAACATTAAAACACTTAGAGATAGATTGTCCAATCGTGATATGAAGGATAAATCAATATTAAAAGAAAGAATGAGTCAGTTTAAAAACGATGTGTTATATTGGAAGGAATATGACTATACAGTGGTAAATAATGATTTAGAAAAATGTTATAAAGAAATTATGTCAATAATTGAATGTGAAAAAAGGGGAAAAAAATTTTTATTAGATAAAAATAAAATTAAAAAAAAAATATCTAAATTAATTAGCTAAATTTTCATACTCCTTTGTAATTTCAAAATAAATTTCTTTACTTAAATTTTGTGGTCTTAAATTTAAATTAATTTTTAATTTATTCAAAATTTCATTACTATTGTTAAATAATTGCTTAATTGGTTTGTTGATCATTTTTCTTTTTTGTGAAAAAAAAACTCTTGTAACCATTTCCAAACTTTTTGCATTTTGAAATTTTACATGTTTAATTTCTGGAACAAATGATAAAACGCTACTTTCTACCCTTGGTTTTGGATAAAAACAATTTCTAGAAACATCAAAATGTTTTATAATCTTTAATTTCCAATTGCTAATTATAGATAATCTGCCGTAATTTTTGGTATTGGTTTTGGCAGTAATTCTTTCTGCAACATCTTTTTGAAACATTAAAATTAGTTTTTTATACCAAAAATTTGAATTACAATTTAATATCCATTTTGAAAGTATTTGGGTAGATATATTGTAGGGTAAATTGCCAAATACAATTAGTTTTTTATTGGATAAATTTTTTTCGTTAGTTTTTAATATATCTTCGTTGAAAATATTTACACTATTTTTGAACTCTTTTTTTAGATTTCTACAAAGCAACTTATCTTTTTCAATTAAAAAAATTTTTTCTGGTTTTTTTTTAATTATTTCCTTCGTTAGGTTGCCTGTACCGGGACCAACTTCCAACACATCATCCTTTTTATTTATATTTCCAATATCAATAATTTTATTTATAATATTAAAATCTGTTAAAAAATTTTGCCCTAGACTTTTTCTTGGTAAAATTTTCACTGTATATTATTAAAAAACTTTATTGATTCAATTAAACTGGATGGATCAGCAACCTTTTTTCCTACAATATCTGCCGCAACACCATGATCGGGTGATACTCTAATAAATGGAAGCCCCAAGGTAATATTAATAGCTTTAAAACCCATTATGGTTTTTATCGGCGTTAATACTTGATCATGATACATTCCAACAACCACGTCAAACTTTTTTAGGTTTTTTGATAAAAATAACGTGTCAGCAGAAAATGGACCAGTGATATTAATTTTTAGTTTTTTTATTTTTCTAATTGCAGGTTTAATTATTTTTTCTTCTTCTGAGAATTTTTCATGAGAAAAACAATGTGGATTTAATCCTGTGATTGCGATTTTAATTTTTTTTTTTAAATATTTATTATAAAAAAAAACAATTTCTTTTATTTGATTTACTATTTTTTTAACATTTAATTTTTGAGATATTTTTTTTACTGAAATATGCGTTGTAATCGGAGTAACAGCTAGTTTTTTGCTGTAAATTAACATTGCTACCTTGTCATAACATCCTTTTTTATATCCAATAAATTCTGTTATACCATTGAATTTTTTTCTCAAAAAAGTTTCTTTTGCCACCGGTCCATTTATAATTCCTAAAATTTTATTTTGTTTTATTAAATTTAATCCTTGAGAAAAACAATCTAAAATAAATTTATTTGATTTTTTCGAAATTTTTTCAAAAATTTTTTTTTGATTGTATTTTATATCAATCACAGGAATAGCTGTGCCTTTTAAATCATCTAACTTAAAGTTTTTTTCAATTAATTTTAGATTTAGATTATATTTAAAATGTTCCAAATGTCTGTATAGAAGATTATAATTTCCAATAATTAGGCATGGAGAGTGTATAAATTTTTTTTTTTTTATCCAAGATTTAAAAATTATTTCAGAGGAAATACTATTGGGCTCTCCAAGAATTATAGCAATTGGCTTAGTCATTGAAATGTTTAATTTTAATATTATTTTTAACTTGATTAAAATAATTTATTGAGAAATTATCCAATTGTTTATTTTTTTCGATATCAATTAATTCTTCCATCTTTTTTTCAAGATCTATCTCATTTTTCACAACCCTTTTATTTTCAACTTTTATTATTAAAATTCCCCCAGAAATAGGAACGGGTTCAGTTATTGAGCCTATTTTCGTTTTTTTTATGAATTTTAATAATAGTTCAGAAAATTTAGTTTCACTGACCCAGCCCAACTTACCTCCTTGTTGAGCAGAGGGTGATGAACTAAATTGAATTGCAGTATTTTCAAATCCTTTTTCTTTTATATTTTTTATCAGATCGTCTATTTTAATTTGATCTTTTGTTTTAACATCAACCACTTCTTCAATAGATTTTTCTGAATCTATAAGTTTTTTTTTATTATTATAGGAAGCACTTTCAGCTTCAACTATTATTCCGTCCCCTTCCTCAATAACAATATTATGTTTAGTCGATATTTCTTCACTTTTTTTATTTAATTCTTTTATTGCCGCATCCTCAATAAATATTTCGTAAACTAGATACTCCACATCTTTTTTTTGTTCTGCAATTAATATTTTTAATTCTTTATCAATTTTTTTCTTATCGATAACAATTTGATTTTTATAAAACTGATAAACCAATTGGTTCCATTTTAATTCAAGTAAAATTTTTTTTTTGAATTCATCAAATTCATATTCCTGAAATTTTAGAAATGTCATAAAATCTTCGATGCTCCTAAATCCAATATTTCGTGATGTTCTAATAATATGGTTATTAACTAGTTCATCTTTTATAATTATATTATTGTAATCTGACAGTGCAGAGATTTTTATTTTATCTTTAATTAAAGAATCTATTGCGATTTTTTTAAATTCTTGATCATCCATTTTTTTAATTTTCCCCACAGTTATTACATTTAAATAATTTATTTCTTTATCTAAATCGTAATTGGTAATAATTTCATCTCCAACTGATATAATTACTTTAATGTTTAATTCTGCATTTGAATTTGTCGATAAAAGTATTGAAAGAAAAATTGAAATTATTGAGAATTTGATATTTTTACCCACTTAATTAACCGTGAGCCCCGTTGCTGATACTGGCACCTTTCCAAAAGGTATAATTGTTAATGTAAACATTAGATTTTCGGAAGGTTCTAAATCATTATCCGAGTAAAAACTTTTATTATATTCTACTGCCGCTCTCAGGCAATCATTTTCATATTGATAGCTCATGTTATAAAATTCAGTGGCTTCAGTTGTAAAGTTTTCACGAGTTTTAAACTTTAAAGAATTTGATTTGTTTAATTCTAAAACAAGTCCAGCGTTAATATAATGGCTATTTCCTATATGATTATTTTCTTCAAGATATTCAAAATTTGTAACTAATTTATTAATTTTAAAAATACCTGAAATTTCGTTGTAATTTAGATTACTGTAATTGTTATCTAGTGAAAATTTATAACCAACTTTACTAAACTCATTTATATAATAATTTACATTACCAACCAATTCCGATGTTTTTTCATTCAGTGTACTTTGTTTTGGCATATCAGGGTTATTATCATAGCTAAAAACTTGACCCACTGACAAATTGAATTTCTCGAAATCATTTTTATCTTTATAACTATAATCTGTTCCCAAGGTTAAACTTGTACCTGACTCAACTACGTCAATAGAGGACAATTTATCCAAAGAATACAGGTTTGACATTCCCAATCTCAAACTATTGTCACTCATATTTCTCATGTGGCCCGGAGCTGTCCTCAACATTAGTTTTGGTGTTAGAGTTTTTTTATAATTTTCTGACTGCTTTTCTAAAGGCAGAGAACTTAACAATGATACCGCACTTGCGAATTCTATATTATTTTTGTCATTTTTATGATCAGAAGTATTTTCTGATCGATAATTTGAATTTTTAAAATTACCTTCAAATTTTGTTATAATACCAGAATTGCTAATATAATCATTTGAATTCCAATAAAAATCGTTGACTAATTTTGTTTGCTTTTTATTAGTCTCGTAGTTTTTATAGTAGCCTCTAGACCGAAGGTTAAGTGTTCCCAGTTCTTCAGAAATAGATAATTTATTTCTATAATTATAATTTGGTGCTACAAACTCATATCTTTCATCAGTTACACCTAAATTCTCGTATACATCCATATTTATATCCAAATTAGAATTATCTTTTGAAAAATTCATAACTATTGAGGAATTCATCATTGTGTTACTTTTCATTATTTTAGAATTAATGTCGTGAACTTTAAGGTATGTATCATTTGACGTTTTTTGAAAATTAATTGAAAGTTTGCTTTCATCAAATGTTTCGAGATCTAAATCAATATCAGATCTTGCAAAGATATGATTTCTGCTTCCATCGGTTTTTTTGTTCGAGGTTTTTTTGTAGCCTTGATTAAAACTTGCATCTAGTATTGAATAACTATTTTTTGTTACATGTCGATATTCTGTTTGGATTACAGGATTTTCATCTACATAAATTTTTGGATTTAATGTTGCATCCTTATGTTCTGCTAAAGCGAAATAATAAGGTAAATTAATACCGTTTCCTAATAAAGTAGAATTCGTTATACTTGGTGTTAAAAATCCAGATTGTCTTTTTACCGTCGGATCAGGGTGAAAAAATGTCGGAGTATAAAATACAGGGAAACCATATAGGTATAATTTTGCATTTTCATAACTGATTTTTTGTTTTTCCTTATCATGAATTATCTTTTTTGCCTTGAGTTTCCAGGGCGGACATTTATCTTCCCTTTTTTTACAAGTTGTAAAAACTCCTCCTTCAATATAACTTTTATTCTCAGTAATGACAGCAGAATTAGCAACTAATCTTGGGTCATTTTCAATATTTCCAAATGTATCCTTTTTGAATTTCAATATTAAATTTGATCCTGCCATTCTTTTATTCTTAATATCGACAAATATATCGTCGAAAAAATATTTATTCTCATATTTATCAGTTATTTTAATATTACCTTGTGATCTTAAATTTTTATTTTTTATAGAGTAGCTAAACATATCTAGCAAAATTGAATTTCCGTATCCATCATTCATTTTTGTTAATTGGTCAGATTTTATGACTTGATTTCTTTTGTCATATAAAGCGATTTCAGTTTCGATAGTTACTCCTTCACTGCCTTTAAAAAAAACATTGCCCTCAGCTAATATTTCTTCTTTTTTTTTTGAATATCGTATCTTGTCAGATTTAAGTTTATCATTTGTTTTTCTATCAGTAATTTTTACAGATTTTTTTGCATCTATGATATTTTCTTTCTTGTCGTAAGTTGCTTTTTCAGATTCAATTACGATTCCATCTTGTCCTACAATAAGAACATCGCCTTCCGCATGAATTATTTTACTATTCTGAAGTAACTTTATATTTGAAGCACTAATATCGAATTCATCAGCAGTCAAATCTTGAATTAAAGAAAAAAAAATTAGCATCAAACATAAAAATATATTTTTATTATTTTTCATTAACATGAATCATTCCTATAGAACTAAAAATCAAAATTATACTTAAAGGAGTCCAAACAGACATTATTAAAGAAATTTGTTCCGTTTCTCCCAATGCCCTGGATAAGTCATTGAGATAAAAAATGATAACCGAAAGAATAATAGTAATAATCACATAACCCATATAATTTCCTTTATACTTTACATTCATTACAACGGCCCCAGCGAGAAGTGTCATGGACATTAAAAAAAGTGGGAAGGACAAAGCTCTCTGAAATTCACTTTCGATTTTTTTAGTGGAATAGCCCAAAAATTTGTAATTTTCTTTTAATTTATTTAGTTCCCAGAAAGATATAGCATCCAAATTGGAAAAAATATTTTTTATGCCGCCAATATCAAAGTGACTTACAAAAGAATACTCTGCAAAATACCCAGAGATGTTGTTAGTATCATTGTAATAAATTGTTGCATCACTTAATTTCCAATTATGCTTACTGATATCAGCATTACGTGTTTCAATTCTTGATAAAGACTCATTGTTTTCGTCAAATTTATAGATAGAAACATCTATCAAACTGTTTTTACTTAATCTTTTTGCTCTAATTATATTTATATTTCCTTCGATTTTATCTTTTATCCAAATACCATTTTCTGTAAGTGCAGCCAAATAATCATTATCTTTAGTATATTGATTTTTTATATCCAAATATTTATGTGTAAGTTTTGAAGTTACTGTATTTATACCCGTTACAATAATTATGCCAAAAACTAATGATATTAAGGCTGGAAAGATTATAATTTTAAAATTTGATATGCCCGCTATCTTCAAGGCAATTATTTCTTCTGACCGAACAAATCTTAAAAAAAATATGATTGATGAGATCAAAAAAATAAATGGGAAAAGTCTATATATCATTGAGGGTACCTTTAAAAAAGTTAAAGTTACGGGTAATAAAAATCCAACTGCATGATCCTTAAAAAAATTAACTTCTTCGAATATATTAAGAATAATTCCTAGAGCCAAAAACATCAAAGTAACATTCAATAGAGTTTTAGAGTATTCAATAAAAAAATATTTTTTAAATATATCAAATTTAAGCATTTTATTGATTTAGATTTTCAAATTTAAATATTCTAATTAAGTTTAAGTAATTCAATAATATTAACAAAGGAGGCAAAGAATAATAAATGATTGAACTCAAAGCAGAGTTTCCCGAGTATCTAACCATAATTTCTGCAAATACCAGGATAGTAAATGCCGTTATAAAAACAATATATTTTTGAAGAAAATAATATTTATTTTCTTTTCTTGAGGACAACAAATAACAAATAATTATTGATATGATGGGAATGTAAAGAGGCATTCCTAATCTTCTATTTAATTCAGCTGTGATGTCATCTATCCTAGCACTACATTGTTGTTCTGAAAGGGTAGTTTTACCCTCATCTAAAAATGGTTTAATACAATTTAATAAACTAAGAGTATTATTTTCCTGTATTTTTGGATAAGTCGTAGTTTTGCTGTCAAATGAGGATAGATTAATTTCTGTTTTATAAAAGTTTAAAAAATTAATTTTATTGTTTATTTTTTGTGTTTGGATTACACCATCGAATAAAACTAAAAAATTTTGTTCACTTAAAACACCAACTTTTACAAATGGCATTACACCTTTTGTTATAATGCGACCTTTTTTGGCAATGATTGTTTTCGATTTTGCATTACTTGGAGTATCGTCTCTTAAGAAGACATTTAACATTTCTCCATTGGGTTTTTTCTCTTCAACAAATACAGTTAACCCTTTAACCGTATCATTAAATTTTTTTTCTTTTACCAAAGAGGGAAAGAGACTTACACTTGATGATTTTAAAACAGATCTTGCAAGATTCAGAGATGAATGAGTTACAACAAGCGACATAAATAATTGAAATGATGTAATTAAAATTGAAATTATAATAACAAAATTTACGAGTTTGATTTTATTTAAGCCAGATGTCCAAAAAACTAATAATTCGTTATTTTTCTCAAATCGTAATATTGCAGTTAATAAACTGATTAAAAAAACTAAAGGAATTAATCTACCAATGACCTTCGGTATGTTTAGAATTGAATATGTAAAATAAATACCAAACGCATGGCCGTCTTCGGTAACAAAATCTAAATAATTTACAGCTTGAACAATCCAAACAATTACACATGTAGATATTAATATTAACGTAAATAAAGAAATAAATTCCGTAAAAAAATATCTATAAATTGTATTTCTCATTACGGTTGATTTAATATATATGTTAATTTAATTCAACTTTAACAAGAAAATATGAAAAATACTATTATTTTTGAT
>Ga0187827_10006486_pt1 | contig 13347 bp, 10 predicted proteins | sample ETNtaG_39_FD_167969 | JGI IMG/M metagenome (GOLD analysis project Ga0187827, IMG submission 167969) | Marine microbial and viral communities from oxygen minimum zone, Eastern Pacific Ocean - ETNP2014_SV_150_PacBio MetaG (Illumina Assembly) | ecosystem: Environmental > Aquatic > Marine > Hypoxic... | reverse complement strand
CTATTCACTTGATATAGGCTCTGCCTTTGACATAAAAATGGATGATCTTTCTGTTGATATACTCTTTAACAACTACATGTTTGATTTAATTCCCTTTGATCAGATGGATACTGTAATCAATGAGTTTTCCAGGGTTCTGAAACCAGGCGGTAAACTGGTATTGGTGAATATGACCAAAGCAGAACAGTTTGGGGCAGGTTTGTATGAGAGAATCTACCGGATATCACCCACCCTCATGGGCGGTTGCCGAGGAGTTCAGCTATCCAAGTTACTTACTGAGCACGGTTTTATTATTGAAAACAGAGAATATATCCAGCAGATGCTGTTTCCATCAGAAGTAATTCTCGCAACCAGATAAAACTGTAGGCTGGCTGGATTGATTACTTAATACACACCCAACTGTTGTTTCACCACCTCGAAATCAGAAGTGGGGAGCTTACAGGAAAAATTCTGGCAGACATACACTCTGGGACTGCCATTTGCATTAGGTTCGTAAAATCCTACAAAGGGGATAGTATTCTTCAAACTCTCCCCTCCATTCTTTCCATATACAATCACTCCATTAGGCATATATAAAGATTGGATATCCTCAAGCATCTTTTGTGTGGCTAAATTATTTTTATCACCAAAAACCAATACCTCATGAGATGGACCAAAAGCAAACTCAGCAGCTTGCATCATCATGGAATATCCTGATGAACTTCTGTTTAAGTATCCTGAAAATGAATTTAGAATTTGGAATGTGATATCTTCAAAATCAGGACGGGACGTCATGCGGGCCAAACGAATGAAATTATATGCAGAAACTGAATTCCCCGAAGGAATCGCGCCGTCATATACCTCTTTGCTGCGTACTAATAATGCTTCTCCAGATGAAGCTGTAAAAAAGAAACCATGAGAATCAAAATCCCAGAATTGGTCAATTTGGTATTCGGATAGATCCATAGCAACTTCTAGATATTTTTCATCATAATTCATCTCGTAGAGTTCAATGAGCGCCCAAATGGTGAAGGCATAATCATCTAAAACTCCAGTTAATCCCGAATTACCATTGCGGTAACGTTTCATGAGACTTCCATCTTTTCTCATCAGATTTTTAAGGAGAAAATCCATAGCATTTATTGCTGCGTCAGCATACTTTTTATTATTTAAAATGGCGCCGGCCCTTGCCATAGCAGCAATCATGAGTCCATTCCAGTCAGTTAAGATTTTATCATCTTTTTGAGGATGCACTCTATCTTCTCTAATATTAAATAATTTAGTTCTAATTCTTTCAATTCTCTCAGCAAGCTGTTTTTCAGTCAAGTCAAACTCACTTGAAAGCTGGGAAATATCTTTTGTTAAATGCGGTATATTGGTTTTGTGTCGATATCCTTCATTCCAATTTCCACCCGTACGAATATTGAATGCCGTTTGATAAAAGTTCGCATCATCTTCACCTAAAATTCCCTTCAATTCATTTACATTCCATACATAAAATTTACCCTCTTCTCCTTCACTATCTGCATCTTCAGCTGAATAGAAGCCCCCTTCTGGAGCAGTCATATCCCTGAGCACATAATCTAGTATTTCTTTTACCACAGTAGAATAATAGCTGTCACTTGTGGCTTGGTAGGCATCTAAATAGGCGTGCACTAAAATAGCCTGATCATAGAGCATTTTTTCAAAATGAGGTACTAGCCAGCGGGCATCGGTAGAATATCTATGGAAACCAAACCCCACTTGATCGTACATACCTCCATTGCGCATAGATCTAAGGGAATGTTCGGCCATGGAAAGGGCATGAGATGTACCCGTTTTCTTCCAATATTTTATAAGAAACGAATAATCATGGGCCTTGGGGAATTTAGGTGCTTTCCCAAACCCTCCCTGCTTTTCATCATATCGACTTTGAAATGCAGTAAATGCCCTTTGGGCTACATTTTGAGAAATTTCACCTGAGCTGCTTCTATTGGTCTGATTTCTCTGAAGTCGTCTGGTAAGATTGGATGCATCGGTAATCAGTGAATCACGATTTGATTGCCACATATTTTTTACTTTCGGGATAAGTTCCATCATTCCAATACGCTTACCCCTGGATGTTTTTGGGAAATAAGTACCAGTAAAAAAAGGCTGTTTATCCGGTGTCATAATAACGGTCATGGGCCAACCACCCCTATTATTCATCATTTGCGTTACTTCCATATACACATTATCAATATCAGGCCTTTCTTCTCTGTCCACTTTTATACAGACAAAAGCATCATTCATTTTCGCCGCAACCTCATCATTTTCGAAGGATTCATGCTCCATCACATGGCACCAATGGCAAGTGGTATATCCAATAGAAAGAAAAATTGGTTTATCTAGCTCTTTCGCTTTCGTGAATGCCTCCTCACCCCAAGGGTACCAATCCACCGGATTCGCAGCATGCTGTAGCAAATATGGACTGTCTTCAAATACCAAACGATTCCAGAGTTCACCTCCATCTTTTGGTATTAATTGTAATTCACTTTCAGATGGTGGAATAGGTCGACCTTGTTCATCTAAATCATATTGGTTTTGATTTATAGTAATATTCTCTGAGCTCATTAGAAGCCCTCCTGCCATTAGTAAATATTTAATTGAATTCATGATATTAATAGAATAAGGGGGGAATATTCGGTTTTTGGGTTTGGATGGTGAAAATATTTTTCAAGAGATTTTCTCCCGATTCAAATTTAATTGAATTAGAACAGAAATATTCTAAAATAGGCTCTCCTTTTCCAATAAATTCACCAATTTTTTTATGAAATAGTATTCCCGTACTGTAATCAATTTTATCATTTTTATGAATTCTTCCCCCTCCTAATTGAACCACCGCTTGACCCAATTGCAGAGTATCTATTTCTCCAATAAAACCATCTTCCTTAGCAAATATTTCTTTTCTGAATTTAGGTTTATGAAGCTGAGGAGTCCCTAACATTTCAGTTTCACCTCCATGGGCAATGATCATCTCTTCAAATTTTTTGATAGCTTTACCATTTTTAATGTTGGACTTTAGTTTTTCTTCCAAATTTTCAATTCCTGCAATTTCTAAGGCTTTCTTCCCCAAATGATATACAACTTGCATAAGATCGGATGGTCCATTTCCTTTCAAGCATTCTACACTTTCAAGTACTTCACACCAAAGTCCGGCAGTATTACCTAATGGTTGATTCATATCTGTAAGACAGATAGATACTTTCAGACCATATAATTCTCCCACTGTTTTAAGAAGTTCCCCCAGTTCTTTTGCTTCGGAGATGGTTTTCATAAATGCACCATTCCCTACTTTTATATCCAATACCAACCCTTGAATACCTTCCGCAATTTTCTTGCTCATGATACTTCCACAAATAAGCGGGAAAGATGCCACCGTATTGGTAACATCCCGTAAAGCATATATTTTTCTATCAGCAGGACATATTTCTTCAGTCTGCTCCATAATAGAAACGCCAACCTTTTCCACTATTTGTTGAAAGTCCGTTAAAGAAAGCGCCGTTTTATATCCGGGGATTGCTTCTAATTTATCAATTGTTCCCTGTGTGTGACCCAGTCCTCGACCTGATAACATAGGAATATACAATCCACAAGAAGCTAAAAGGGGAGCTAAAATAATTGAGATTTTATCCCCAACTCCACCGGTGCTATGTTTATCTAGAACCAATCCATTCAAGTGAGAGAAATCAAGGGTTATACCTGAATTCAACATGACCTTGGTATATTCTAAAGTTTCTTCATGGGACATTCCATTTTGGAAAACTGCAATCAACCAAGTGGTCATTTCATCGTCTGAAATTACACCTGCAGTATAACCGTCAACGATAAATTGGATATTGCTATTAGATAGAATTCCCCCAGATTGTTTTTGTTGAATAATCGTTTCTAATGTATCTAAGATGGTAAATACCTAAAAATTATTCGTTTAAATAAATTGCAGCTAAATCAATATATTCCTGAGGACGTTCAAGTATCATTTCTTTTTCCACAGCTTTAACCTCTCGAACGACTTTCCCGGGAGAACCAACCACCAATGAATTTTCGGGGATTATCATATTTGGTGGAATTAATGCACCGGCACCAATGAGAGAGCCAGCACCTATTACCGCATCATCCATTAATATGGCACCCATTCCGATTAAACAGTCATCACCAATTGTGCACCCGTGAATTATGGCGCCATGCCCAACTGTAACATTTGCACCAATTGTAGTTGGAGATACCGCAGTTGTAACATGCACGACTGAATTATCTTGAATATTTGTGCGGTTACCAATTTTGATGTAATGCATATCTCCCCTAATTACAGCACCAAACCAAATACTTACCTTATCACCTAATGTAACCTCCCCAATAACCATAGCATTTTCAGAGATGTAGACATCATGTCCCAATTGTGGGTGTTTATCCTCAAATTGTTTAATCATTTATCTCCCATTCTTCATCTTAAAAACATTTATTAAATCAAAATTAATTGTTCTTTGTTCAAGAGATTGCCAATAACAAATTAATATACCAAAAATTCCTAGCACAATATTAGGAAGCCACATTGATAATACTGGTGACAATAATCCCCTATCTGCAAATTCTTCTCCACCTATTAGAAACATCCAATAAATAATGAAAAATCCTAAACTGAAAGCCATGCTCACAGCAAACCCACCCTTTCTTGCCATCATTCCAAGAGGGGCACCGATCAGAATAAAAATGATGCTTGCAAAAGGAATTGAAAACTTTTTATGAAGTTCAACCAAATATTTATTAATTGAATTTTTATACGAATTAATTAATGAAAAATCACTTTCGATACCTCTGGAAAGGTTTTTCAATCTTCGTTCAACCCTCGCAATAGATCCTCCTTTTACTTTTTTAATAGAATCTGCAATAACCAATTCATAATAGGAAAGAGCTTGTGTTGTAATAATAGGATTAATTGCAGTGAGACTATCAATTTCTGGGGTAATATTTAATTTTTCAGCTTCGTTAATCAGCCTGTTTCGTATTCGATTATGGGTATTTATAATTTTTACCTCAAAAGATTTAATTTTATCCTTAATCATAGCAAAGGTCATTTCACGATCACCTCTAATTTTACTATCCCTTCTACTCATAACCATATTATCTACTGGGATTACTACCTGATATTTGTCAAAATATATTTGTCGATATTCATTTTGTTCATTTCCAGTATATTCATGAATCACTCCATCAAGTAAATGTAAAACTACCCCATCATCTACTGTTGAAATAGTTCCAGATGATGCTATAATTGTTTGTTGTTTTCGTGCTTCTTTACTGCTAAAAATAGTAATATCCTGAAACACTTCTCCATCACGACTTCCAAGGAGAAAATTATATTGGGGAATTGCATCAATAAAATATCCTACATCAAAATCTAAATCAGGGCGTTTGCGGCTGATATCTGAAGAGAGCATTCTGGCTTTGTGATTCATTTCAGGAAGAATTTGGTTGTTGAAATACATCATTAATCCTGCAATTATACAACCAAGTAACATTGCTGGAGTCATTAGCTTAAAATAACTCGCCGAAACAGACCGCATAGCTGCAATTTCATTATCTGAAGATAGTCTGCCAAATGCCATTAAGGTTGCTACTAAAATTGCCATTGGTACTGCCAGAGCAAGGATCCATGCTAGATTGAGAAAAACATATTCCATTATAAGTGAGAAATCCAACCCTTTACCCATAAACCTATCCATACTCCTTAACAAAAAGTTTGCCAATAGAATAAATAATAATACCAATAAAGCCATTAAAAATGGCGTTAAATGTTCTTTAATTATATATCTGCTGAGGGTCTTCATGAAAGGAGCTTATAAGATGATATCCTTAATGAAAATAACTTGGGAATTTGAGAGGAAAAGGAATTCAATCCATTATTTTTTCTAATGCAGAATGTTTTAAATCAGGGGAAATTAATTTTGCTTTTTCATAATATTCTTTTGCTTCATTTTTTTGATCAATAATTAATTTCAACGAAGCTAATTCAACAAAACAATCAACTAATTTTGGATCAATATCTAAAGCAGATAGAAAATGCTGTTCTGCATCCTCATAATCTTTCATTTTTACCATAATCATACCTAAATGATAGTGAGAAATAGAATCACCATAATTGATATCTAGAGATTTTTCTAAATGGAAACGGGCATTATCAATTTGATTATTACTGGATAGAAGAATACCATATTCACGTTGCACTTCAGATATAGATGGATTCATTTTAATGCTATTTTCCAGTGAATTTAATGCTTCATCTATCTTCAGTTGATTCAGTAAATATTTTGATTGTTGATAATATACATCTGCACAGTGATTCTTTTTTTCCTGTGCCTTCACAAATTGTTCTTTCGCATTTTGAAATTGGGATTTTTTTAATAATTCCTCGCCCTTATCATCAAAGATTTTAACATCTTTACAATCAGAGATTATTGCTGCATCAAAATGTTTTTCTACATTTTTGCAATCCTTTTCATCTTGATAAAGAAGCGCGAGCTGTAAATGAGCTTCAGAATAATTTTTGTCGGTATCTAATGCTTTAAGAAAAAGTGTTTTTAAATCAGTTTGCAAATCATCTCATATATTTAGGCTGTAGCCTTTTCATTCACTGTTACAGACCCCATTTCCTTCAATAACATTGCCAAATGAAAATGTGCTTTTGAATAATCATTTATTATTTCAATTGCTTTTTCAAAATGCTTTCTAGCATCATCATATTTTTTCTGAATTTTGAACATGAGAGCAAGATTATAATGTGCTTTAAAATATTTTTTATCTAAACTAATCGTTTGTTTATAATGATGAATCGCATCATCATATTCTGGTTTTCTAACCAAGGTTCCATCCTTATCATTTTTCAATCCACCAGCTACTAACTTACCTAAATAGTAGTGTGCATCAGCAAAAGTTTCGTCAATATCAATAGCTGTTAAATAATTTTTCTTTGCCTTCTCATAATCTTCAGGGTCAATGAGTAATTTTGCAAGATGATAATATGCCAAGGTATGATTTTGGTCAATATCTGTGGCCTTTTCAAGATTATTTTTTGCTTCTTCAAAATCTTCCAGTTCTGCTAATAATAATCCAAAATGATAATGAGCATCTGCAAAATTCTGGTCCAAATCTATTGCTTTAAGAAAATGTTCCTGAGAGGCTTGATGATCTTTCATTGCATGGAGCAACAAAGCATAATTAAAATGTGCAACAGCAAATTCTGGGCGTATTTCAATAGTTTTCAAGAAGTGTTCCTTAGAATTTTCAAAATCCTTTTGGTCTTTTAGAATAAGTGCCAACTCATAATGTGCATCAGCAAATTCTGGATTTATTTGAATTGCTTTTTCTAAATGTTCCTGTGCGTTTGACATAATATTTCCTTTTTAATTGATTATTATTTAGATGTTGCTACCCAAACACCATCCCAATCTTTTGGATCTCTTTTTTTCAATATTCCACAACGTTCAACATACATATTTGATGCTTTATCATCAGGATTTCCCTTTTGGGCTTTCTTAAACTGAGCAATAGCTTTATCCCAATTGCCTTCATTATAATATTCCATGCCATTATTAAACATTTCAAGCACTTCAATCATATTTGGAAAAGATTCCTTCGAATGATAGTCTAAAACTTCAAACACACGAACAGGTTCAGTTTTGCCTTTTACTATAACACAATCAACTTGTCGGGTTCTATACGTAGCTTTCAAGGCTTCAAAAGTATATTCACTCATTAAAATTTTGGCACCATATTTTTTACATGAACTTTCTATCCGAGCAGCTAGATTAACACCATCACCGATTACAGTATAATCCATCCTCTTTGGAGAACCAATATTTCCCGAAACGATTTCATCTGTATTTAGCCCCATACCATGATCTACTGGAGGCAGCCCCTGCGATTTTCGTATTGCATTAAATTCATCTAATCCATGCATCATTTGAATAGCTGCTCGTAAACCTCTATCTGGATCATCATCATGAGCAACTGGCGTTCCAAATATAGCCATAATTGCATCGCCAATAAACTTATCTAACATTCCACCTTCATCTTGAATACAATCTACCATTACAGAAAAATAATCATTTAAAAATCCTACTGTCCCCTGAGCTCCCAGGCTTTCTGTTAAGGTAGTAAAACTACGAATATCAGAAAATAAAACTGTTCCTATGCTTTCTTTCCCGCCCATCATATCATCACCATCACCAGCTTCCAGTAATTGATCAGCTAAATCGGCATCCATATATCGAGACATTGTGGACTTCATACGTTTTTCACTACTGATATCTTCAATCATTAGAAGCATTCCCAATGATTCATTTTCACCACCAGTCAATGGCATAATAGTCAGATTGCATGAGATTTTTTCACCACCAAATTCAAGTTCTGCATCTGGTAGGAAATCAATATCTTCAACTTTTTTAATTTTTTCAACAATCCATTTATTTTTACCTTTAAATATGGTTTTAAATTCTTTCTTTAATATATTTTCTTCAGACTCTATGTTTAGAATTTTAATACCTGCTGGATTACACTTTTCAACAATTCCATCGCCATCAACAGTTATCACACCATTAGACATACTATTAAGCATACTTTCATTATAATTCATCAGACTTTGAATATTATCAAAAAGTGAGGCATTTTCTATACCAATGGATATTTGAGATGTGAATGCCGTCAGTCTGGAAACATCTTCATCACTAAATCCGCCACCTTGTTTATTCAATACCTGACTTACTCCAATAATTTTCCCATCTTTATTTGTAACTGGTGCACATAGCATTGACCGCGTAAAAAAACCTGTAGTTTTATCCACTGCAGGATTAAACCGGAGATCTGCATAAGCATGGGGAATATTCACCGTCTCACCTGTAGTAAATACGTGACCCGCTATGCCCATGTGATTTGGAAATCTTAACTCTTGTGATAATCCTTCACCCACCATGGTAAATAGTTCGCTCGTTTTCTCATCATTAATAAATAATGAGGATCGCTCAGCATCTAACATGGTTGTAATTGTGGCAATAATTTTAGATAGCAAAGAAGTTAATTCCAGTTCTGATGAAATTTCACTCACCAAATCCATGAATTCGAGTTCTTTTTTTCGAGCTTGCTCCATTTGTTCAAGTGCAACATGGGATTGAATAGCGATTGCTGCCTGGGCCGTCATCGCCTCTAATAGCTCTAAATCTTCGTCTGAAAACTGTCCATCCATTTTATTTAAAAGTTGAGAAACACCAATTCTTTTTCCAGAGACAGTTCTAAGGGGAGTACATAAAATACTCTTAGTACGAAAACCAGTTCTAATATCTACATTTTTGTTAAATCGATCATCCTTATAGGCATCATGCACAATGGCACCTTGTTCATTGGTATATGACCATCCAGCCACACCTTTTGTATTCATAAATCTAATTTCCCGCATGAAATTCCCCTGAGCCACTCTGGAATAGAGCTCTTCTGATTTGGGGTCATTTAGAAAAATAGTTCCACGTTCACATTTGATTATAGATGTAGTAATTCCCACCAATGCCTCTAACGCTTCATCCAATGAATTTGTAATTGCTAGATCATTGTTTACCTGTAATAATAATTCTGAGAATTTTTCTTTTTTACTTATCGGTGATTTAGTTTTCGTTGCCATTTTGTACCTCTAACTTTTCTCTTAGTGTATTTATAATTTCCTCTAATTGACTATGTTCGTCACGTTTATTTTTTTCGGCATTCTGGAGTTCTTCCAATCTTTGCGCTTCTTTTCTTTCAATTCTGTCACGAAGTGAATTTACAGTATCTTTTAATTGTTTATTTACATCATTTACACTCGAAACTGATTTTTGGATTCTTTCATCTATTTCTATTTGTGTTTTTTCTAAGGTATCTCTCAAATTATTAACTGTTGATTTCAACTGTTTATTCTCATCATTTGCACCAGCCACTGCTTTTTGGATTCTCTCTTCTTGACCTATCTGCGTTTTTTCCAGTTCGTCACGAATAGAATTTACTGTACCTTTTAATTGTTTATTCTCATCATTTACAACTGCAACCGATTTTTGAATTCTCTCTTCTATATCTATCTGGGTTTTCTCAAGTGAATCTCTGAGATTATTTACCGTATCCTTTAGCTGTGTATTTTCATCATTTGACCGGGCAACAGCCTTTTGAATTTCCTCTTCCCTGCCAATTTGTGTTTTTTCAAGTTCGTCTCGAAGGGAATTCACTGTTCCTTTCAATTGAATATTTTCATCATTTATAAAAGAGACAGATTTTTGAATTCTCTCTTCTATATCTATCTGTGTTTTCTCTAAAGTATCTCGAAGGTTATTAACAGTATCTTTTAATTGAGTATTTTCATCATTTGACCGGGCAATTGCTTTTTGAACTTCTTCCTCTCTACCGATTTGCGTTTTTTCCAGTTCATCACGGAGGGAATTTACCGTACCTTTTAACTGCTTGTTCACATCATTTACATCCGCAACTGATTTTTGAATTCGTTCTTCTATATTAATTTGTGTTTTTTCAAGAGTATCCCTTAAATTATTAACCGTTCCTTTCAATTGAGTGTTTTCATCATTTACCCGAGCAACTGCTTTCTGAACTTCCTCTTCCTGCCCAATCTGTGTTTTTTCTAATTCATCTCGAATTGAGTTTACTGTTCCTTTTAGCTGCTTGTTTTCATCATTAACCACTGCAACTGCCTTCTGTATTCTCTCTTCTATATCTATCTGTGTTTTTTCCAGAGAATCCCTAAGGTTGTTAACGGTATCCTTCAGTTGTGTATTTTCATCATTTGACTGAGCAACAGCTGTTTGAATTTCCTCTTCTCGACCGATTTGTGTTTTCTCTAATTCTTCCCGAAGAGAATTAACCGTTTTCTTCAGTTGTTGATTTACATCATTTACAACTGCAACGGATTGTTGTATTCTATCTTCAATATCTATTTGAGTCTTCTCTAACCTGTCACGGAGGTTATTTACAGTCCCCTTTAATTGTTTATTCTCATCATTTACTTTTGCAACTGCTTTTTGAACACCTTCATCATGATCTATCTTAGACCTTTCCAATTCTTGACGAAGAGAATTCACGGTTCCTTTCAGCTGTTTATTTTGATCATTGGATAAGGCTACTGCATGTTGAATTTCTTCCTCTTTACTGATTTGGTTTTTTTCCATTTCAGTTCGTAATGCGCCTACCGTTGTTTGTAATTGAGAAATTTCATCCGAAGATTCAAAACGTGCTTTCTGGATTTTTTCTTCCTGCTTTATTTGGAACTTTTCCATTTGATTGCGCAATGCAGAAATAGTGAGTTTGAGATATTTATTTTCTTTCTCAAAATCGATGGGTTGGTTTGTTGATCCTGAAGAATCCGTTGTCACTTATAAATTATCCTTACGCCATCTATCATACCAATTATCGCCATCTTCCACCTCAGTTACCTCTACGGTCTCAGATTTATAATTTTCGGGATTCTGAGAATTATCTCTGGTAATTTCAGGAGTTTCATCTTTATCAATTGTGGAGATATCTTTTGATCCTATAATGTTCAACTTGTTAAACATTAATTTTCGTAAAATATATTCTTGAGATTTAAGAGATGCCATTTTTTTAATACCATTCATTAGGTGAGATCTCTTTTTAATTTCATTCCATGTAAGTTTTTTCGCCCTAACTGGTTTCAAACCTTTGAGCAATTTATTAGAAATCATTGTATTAATTATTTCTAATACAGTGGGAATTGATCCTACTTGTACTTCCCTTTGTTTTCCCTCCCAATAGAACCTGGCTTTTATATAAAACACATCCCCCATCTTTTTATACAATAAGGATATTTTTTCGTTAGAAGGATGAAAGGATTTTTGAATGGATTCAGAATTTCTTTTGATTTGAAGTTTTATTTCATTTCGTTTGGAAATAGATGATTTAATTATTGCTTCCTGACGATTCTGTTTTCTAACTAATCTTTCAGAATCTTTCTGTAAAACCATAAATAGTTTTTCCAAATCAGACTTGTCGGCATTAAGACGTCCATTAATAAGTTGGTTATTTTCCAAAATTTTAGTAAACAATGGTGTAGGCATATCCAAAAATAAGTTATATTAAAAGCTAAGAAGAAAGAGGCGACCTTATCCCCCACTATTCTGGCAACATCCGAGTTGGATAATTTAGTTTCACATTATTTTTTTAAACAATACAAATAATCCCGTTTATATTATTCTTTATTGTACCGATATCGACTTATCCCTCTTAAAGATCAATAGCAAGAATGGGATATTATAATATAAAATACTTTCATAGTGAACTAAGTCACATATCAATAGGAAGAGTTTGTAGTATATTCAAGAAACTAAATTGAGGATTTATTATGGATGGGAGTAATCAAAATATCAAAAGAGAACTGGTTTTTTTATTTCTTTTTTCTTACTCCGCTATTTTTTGGGTAGCGACTCTAGTCATATTATTCCAGTTTATGGGATAATATTTAACTTATACTGATTAGATTAAATGGCTAAAGCCATCTGAACCCTCTTTTATTCTTAAAAGGAGCGTTTTCTTTATCGTATTCCGCTAAAACTTTTTCTCCAACTCCAGATTCAATATACTGTATTTTTTCTCTAAACTATCTATTTGAACAGACAGATAATCTAGTTCAATTCTTGCATGTCTTAATTCTGACTTTAAAGATTCTGCACTAAATAAGCATGTGATTAGTATTATTAGGAATATATAATTTGTAATTTTTGGAATAAGATTCATAATAGGAAATTTTCCGAAGTAGAAAATTTACACATTGCAAGAACTCTAATGATATTAATACGATAATTTGTAAAGAAATTTCCTTCCTTTACTATTTAGGATTATGGTAATATTTCCAGTCTATATACTCATTGATTTTGGGTGATGCCAATTTATAAAGGAATTTAAATGAATAAAAAGAAAAAAACTTCTCGGTTAAAACATCGGAAAAACCAGGAACGAATGAAAAATCTCATTCGTGCTTCCCGATTAAAAGCAAAACCAAAGAAAGTGGAAGCACCGAAAGAAGTCGAAACAGTGGTTCAAGCTACTGAAGAAACAATAAAACCAACTGAGGTTAAAGAAGCTCCAGCTAAAAAGCCTGCTGCAAAGAAAAAGGCCCCAGCTAAAAAGCCTGCTGCAAAGAAAAAGGCTCCAGCTAAAAAGCCTGCTGCAAAGAAAAAGGCTCCAGCTAAAAAGCCTGCTGCAAAGAAAAAAGCTCCAGCTAAAAAGCCTGCTGCAAAGAAAAAGGCTCCAGCTAAAAAGCCTGCTGCAAAGAAAAAGGCTGAGTAAAAAGTTTATTGAAAATCGAGGTGT
>Ga0187827_10006480_pt1 | contig 13355 bp, 5 predicted proteins | sample ETNtaG_39_FD_167969 | JGI IMG/M metagenome (GOLD analysis project Ga0187827, IMG submission 167969) | Marine microbial and viral communities from oxygen minimum zone, Eastern Pacific Ocean - ETNP2014_SV_150_PacBio MetaG (Illumina Assembly) | ecosystem: Environmental > Aquatic > Marine > Hypoxic... | reverse complement strand
GATTTTAGAATTGGTGGATAAGTCAGAATAAGCAGAAATAATATAAGATGAATGGGTATGAGAGTCATTGGCTACTGTAACTATACCATCCTTATCCATTGTTATGTCTCCACTCATTACAAGTGGGTTATAACCCGTATCGTCTTCAGCATAAATCAATATTTGCCCACTCGTATCACCCGCACCTGTTATATCTGTTAGATTAGAAGTGCTATGTGTATGACTTGATGTAGCATACCCACTATGGGTATGAGATGTGGGCGAATAAGCTGAATGAGTGTGGGAGTCGTTAGCGACTGTAACTATACCATCCTTATCCATAGTTGCATCTCCACTCATTACAAGTGGATTGTATCCATCATCATCTAGAGCATAAATCAATATTTGTCCACTGTCATCACCTGCGCCCGTTATATCTTCTAAATTCGCGGTAGAGGCATCTCCACGTAATGCAGTGGTTGAAGATGTTCCTATAGCAAGATGCGCCCCAGTAGCATAACTACTTGTGTTTTCTTGAGCCATACTACCAAGTCCTAAACTTGTTCTGCCTGTAGATGCAGTTAAACCACCACTACCACCACTCCAATTAGTTACCCCTGTGTCTCCTTCAAGAGCAGTCCCGGCAGTAGTCCCTAATGCAAGGATAGTCGTAGAAGTAAAAGCGTTGCTACCAAAGGTGTAAGGAACATCTGTAGCACCATTTACACTAAAGGTAAGTGTATTCGTTGCTCTTGTAATCCCATCAAGATAATTGTTGGCTCCTGCACCTGTTGCAGATAATGTGCCACCCGAGGTTATTGCGAGACCATCACCAACTTTGACCAATCCAAGAGTTGTAGAGGTCGCTTCCCCATTCTCGTTAATATAATGCCATATATTTCCAGATTTTATAGCAAGAGAATATCTTCCACCCTTCCTAACTACACGGATTTCATTGTTAGAACCATCGGAGTTCTTTAATGGAAACCCAAAAGGCCCAGTAACAGGAGTTTGGTTTAAGGTAGAATTGGTATATTTATTATTTGGCAAGCTTATTCTTACTTTCTCTCAATTTTTTATCATGTAAATTAATAAATCTTTCATACAAGTCGTTACCATAGATTTTTCTTAGGTCGGCCTCATCATTATTAATAAAGAGGTTTAACATGCCCTGTGTTTCTTCTGACATAAACCCACTATATTCTTCGATTGCTTCTATAAAAGGGGAATAGGCTTCTGGGTTTGCTACAAAATAAGGATTAGCAAATTCGCCATATAATGCCATAGCTTTTTCTCGAGGGCCTTTTGTGCGATAGTTCTTTAAAAAGTAAGAAGCTATTTGAGGGATTCCCCTCAAATCTCCAGCTTGCTTCCATAACTGTTTTTGATTACCATTTTTCTCCAATCTTTCATACTCAGCAAGACCCATACTATCCCCCTGCTTTTGTAGCCATTCTTCATATTTTTTATATGTTGAATCAGCCTTCTCAACATTCCCTTTTTTCTGAGCTTCTTGCATCACAAAAAAGAACCTATCTTGCATTTGATTGTTGATTTCTTTATGAGTTTCAGTTTTGCTAATTAATTCTTTAGTTATAGGCCTCATTCTATTATCTACTCTGTCAATAGGGACTTCCCTTACTATTCTTCTAACCACATTATTAAAACCGGGGACATCAGATACAGTTACCGGATGTCTCATGTCTTTCAATTCCATTCCAGCCATTTCTTTAATATTTTTATGTAATGTACCAAACAACTCAAAAACAGGTTGAGACTGACTTCCGAGCTGTTTAAAGGCAAAATCTAATTGAGTTGGGTCAAGCGTATAAGATTCCCCATTGGCGAATGAGTTCCAAACACCTGCCACATCCTGTGCAAACTCACCAGTTTCAGGGTTTACCCGATATGGATTTTCAACAGTATAATCACCCTTCCATATTTCTGCATTATAGAAAATGTCCTTATTTGACTTCCATCCAGCTATTATTTTAAGCGCAGGCGGTAACATGCTTACGGTGATTGGACTAACATTTTCAAGAGTTCTATCTAAATATTTACTGATAACATCAAGACTTTTTTCATCTTTCATAGCAATAGCCATCCCAACATCTATCAAACCAGCAACAGCTCTTTGCCCTTGGTCTTTAGCAAACCTTAAATACATAGGTATGTCCCGACCAGATTCTTTATCGTGAATAACCATATCACTAATTGGGATTACCCAATTATTATATCTTTCAGTATCGCTAAGTTTAAAATAGTTTTCAGGTTCCTGCGTCCTATTATACCAAGCCATAGCGCCAGCGATTCCCATTACTTGAGCATATTTAGCTAATGTCTTTCCCCTGCTGGAGAAGTAAGGACTCGTACCTCTTTCTGCCCCAAAGCCAAGAGAACGAAACATCCCCCTTGATGCCTGTATACCTGCATTGAAATATGGCAAACCACTATCCATAGCCTTTGCTATTCCGCCGCCAGCTAAAAAGTCTAAAGTATTCCTAGCACCCAAACTAGCATCAATAGACGACATATTAGCTCCGCCTAAAGTCCCAATTTTACTCTTAGGTCTCATATATCTGTTTCTTATTGCCATCCGAGTCCACAATTCTGTGGTGCTACCTAGCGCTCCAGCCCAATCATTAATCCATCCCATAAAAGGACTTTGCCCTTTTTTAAGACCGCCCGTTCTCGTCCTTCCGAATTGACCCATAGCAGTGAAATAATCCATCCTTCCGCCTTCTAAATAATATTTTCTAACCTCGTTTGCTGGGTTAGCGCCAAAGTTACGCTTTCCATACTTACCGTGTTTCCAATTTCTTGTCATAACATCAGGCGCAGTAGCTATATAATCTCTTAAAAGTTGCGGAACAGCAAGGGGAACAAAGGAGCTAAATGCCCTACCGTGCATTATATTGTAACCAGCATCTAGTGGCATCTGATATAAAGCAAAGCCCCAGTTATATCCAGTAGCAGAAGCTTTTAGAGGTTTAGTTAAGGTAGCCCATCCTAGAGCATTTGCCGTGCTAGACTTTATAGCATTCTCACCCTTAGATACCCAAGAGTCCAGAAACTCCTCTCTCATAGCTACTCGTTTTTTAGAGACATTACCCTCTAAATCCTTTCGCATAAGTTCTACGGATTTATACCCGTCAGGCAATTTAGCTCCGCCTTCAGGTATGTATATAATATCTCCAATTTCAGCTCCCATAGTTTCTGCTAAATCATACAAAGCATTATTGGCTCTGTTCTTATGTATAATATTATTTTTAGAACTTAAAGACTGATGATACATAGCTTCCCAATCATTAAACAAATGACCTGAACTACCTGTCCCCATTTTCTTTACATCTGTTTTAGGAACAGTTATTGACCTCGCGGGGCCAACCCCTATAGTATTAGAATCTCGCAATTTTTCAAGATACTGTTTAGGGTTATACAGCCTTTGGCTTAGATTATTATAATCCGCTTCACCTATTAGACCTTCATCAAATCTTTCCTTTAAAGCTTCTTTATATAAATCAAATCCCTTCATAACGCGATGATATATAGATGGATATTGATATATTGTAGCCCTAGCATAATCTGCATATCTATTAGCAGCTTGGTGCATTGGGATTTCTTTACCTGTTACAGGGTCAAAAGAGTTTGAAAGCCTATATTTATTCAGTCTCCGTATTTCGTTTTGGATAGGGACTCTATCTTTACCGCTTGTTTTGTCTAACTTTTTGACTAACTCAGCTATCCTTGTCTGATGATTGTTCCATATTTCCACTTCATTAATAGCCTGACTTAATCTATTAAAAATTCTCTTTTCATTATTTTTAAGACCGCGAGTAACTTGATATTTTCCTTGCTCAAGCTGGGTTAAGGTAATTCCGCTTGACCCTCTTAATCTATCCATGTAATTTAAAGCTTCGCGAACCTCCGGTATGTTCCCAAACTCATCAAAGAGACCTTTCCTAATTCTATAATTAGCATCAGGGAATCCTTCCATCATCTTTTCTTTAAAAGTTCTAAGCTTTTGGATAGCCTTAGCATCCATTGAGCCGTCCTGCTTATTATATATATCCTGCATTTTTTGCACATTGCTATTATAATAAGGATTGTCGCCCTTATATGATTCTGGGGTTCTTTTACTCCCAGAAAGCATTTCCCTAAGTTTACCCTCTGGAATTGGCAACCCCTTTTTAATTCTTTCCAAAAGCCATCTCGCCACGCCTGAACCCGGCGGCAATCCAAATGCCATATTCATATAATTAAGAGGGTCTATACCAAGTTTCTCCATCTCTTTTAATTTTAATTCTATATTTTTCTGAACATTATCTCTTGCTTTTTTTAAATTAACCAAACGGTCATTATACATACTATCCATAATAGCCTTCGGCACTTTTTCAAGGCTTACAACTCTATCAAGCTTAGGTTCCCCTCCTTTTTTTAACCCGTCAATCTTTCTGTCTAGTTCCTTTAAATTTTCTAAAAGATTACCATAGTCATTTTTTATAACAACAGCTTCTCTACTATTTTGAGAAACATACCTAGGTTTTGGCTGTTCTAAAAGTGGGGTTTCAGCGAAAGGGGTAACAATGGGCTTCTGAACTATAAGATGATTAAACAAAGGGTCAAATTTTGGATTTGGTGGCGGTTCAACATAAACAACCGCATCGCTTGGCACATCCTCTCCAAAGGCTTCTTTTTGTTCTTTTGGGATTGTTTTCTTACGCGTAACCTCAGCTACATCTTTCAATCCTAAAGTTTGCTGTCTTTCTGCTTCGGCCTTATCCATTGCCTTTTTTGCTCTAGCTTTACTTACTTCTTCAAGTGGGGGTACTTTTGTAAGGTCAAATTCAAGCTGTACTAACCCCTTTTCAAAGTTGGAAATTTGAGCAGGTTCCATAACTTTTAGCGTATTAGTTATCTCCACTACACTTGGATTTGGCATTTGGTCAAATTTGGCTGGATTTCTATAGTATTCTAATGCAACCCTTCCATTTTCAGCTTGCTCTTTTATAAAAGCGCGCAACTTAGGGCCTCCCTTAGTCTCGCCTTTGGATAGACCCTTTAATCCACCTTTCATACCATAAGCGGCTGCGATAGGATTAAGTGGAGAATGCAGAAACCTGCCCCTAGCTTCAGTTGAGGCTTGTTTTATCCGTTCAACAGATTCATCGCTCATTCCAGCTAATTTATAAAAAGGGAGGACAACTGGAGTTGCTAATGCCTCGACAACATCAGTAAAACTAACATTGAAAAAATCAATAGCATCCATTACATCCTGACCAACCTCACCCCAATCATCACGCGGACTACCAACATCTAAAACCATTTTGTCGGCAGTAGCGCCCCAAGCCTGAGTAACATCGTTAAATAAATCAGCATGAAATTCCGCCATCCCAACAGCCAATTCGGGTATGTTGTGTATTATATTATTTGAAACAGTTAATACGTCCTGTGCAGATGGGTCATAGTTTTCCCGATTATAATAAGCTTTCATTTCATCGGTTAATCTCATTATAAAAGGAGTGGTCATCTTTGCGCCCGGCTGAGAATCTATTTCTTCGGCTATAGCGCCATCCCCAGCATACATATAAGGAGCAGGGTTTAATATATTTTCTATAATGTTTTGATAAGAGGTATTTTGTACGGCTAGGTCATATAACTCACCATCGGTTACTGGAGGTGGAGCATCAGCCATCCTATCGTAATTAACATTACTGATTACAACCTCAGACCTAGGTTTTGTTATATTATCGTAATCATCAATAGGGGCATTTGGGCTATCCTTAACTCTTTTAGTCTCATCAGCTAATGCAATATCAACTTCACTTTTTTCTTGGCTTTCGCTAACAGCATCTACATATATAGCATCCAATAAGGGGTCTATTGTTCTTTCCTTGCCGGTATATTCTCTTTTTACTTCAGATTTTCCGTATAGTTCATCCAACTTTTCAAGTAAAGGTTTATACCCGGCTGGTGCTGTTTCCGAATATTTTTCATATACGGCTTTTGTATTGTCTTTAAACGCATAATCGGGATATTTCTCAATAAAATCGCTAACAAACCTAGTCTCGCCCACATGCTTAGCATCTCCACCCCATCCCCAGAAATACCCTCTCTTTAAAGCTTCTGAGCCTAATACCCTAAAAGGGTCTGGACTTTGAGCTAAAGAGTTATCTTTACCTTCACCGCGCATCCATTCGCCATTAATAAAAATATCAAAATCAGTTGCAGCGGAAAAGTTGTGCAAAGAAATCGTAGTATCAGATGCCCCCCGATTTGCCAGTTCAGCCTGCTCTTTTAAATCTCTCCTACCGCCCTGATGGGCTATTCTTACTTCTACATCATCTGTCTTATAGAACTTTTTCAAATTATTTACTGTGGCATTGGCAATTTCTTCCATATTTGTAGCAAATTTATCTTCATCGAACGTAATGGGAGGGGCTTCCGCGCTGAGGGGAGATGCTACAGGTTGTACCGGCTCAACAGTTTGGAGGGGCGGTGGAGGTGGAAGGTTAGGATGGCTTCTTAAAGCATTTTGCTTATATATCTCTTCTTCCTGAATATTCGGAGGCGGAGGTAGATTTGGATGTGTTTTTTTTACTTGCTGCTGATGAGGCATCTAAGCTACCTCATTTATTCGGCATTATATGTCTAGACTGATACCCGGTGTCAGTGACCGTCCATTCAGTTGGTACAGTTGCTATAATAAAATCGCTCGCGTATTCACTACCAAGCAGTTGTTGTTCTTGTAGCCATTCAAAAAATCCTTTTTTAAAAGCCGTTTTAGCGTTTTCTTCTGTTTGACTAACATTAGACTCGTCATCAAATTCTCCTCCTTGCCATTGTTTATATATATTAGAGTATGAACCGCCAATTTCTGAAGTATAATCCATCCACGCTTTACTGTTTTTTAATTGACTAGACGTGTATGGAGGTAAATGCCTTGGCGAAACAGCGAATTTGCCTGTGTATTTTGTATTGTCCTTTTTGTATTGTTCGTTAGTGGCATGCTGTTTTAAATAAGCTCTATATGTATCTTCCGATTTCTTGAGATTGCCCTTTTCAAAAAGTGATTTCGCAGTCCCAAGGTGGGACTCGGCAAGCTTTTCATTAGACGCTTGAACTTTCTTTAATTTTTTAGCTGGTTGCCTTACTGTTTTTGACTGGATATATTCATCAACCACTTTTGGGACATATTTTCTTTGTCTTGTTATTACTCCATCTTTTTCCGTTTCAGTCTCAACAGCAACAACTCCCGGTTCCAACACCCCAAGACCTTTATCTCTTAATTTATCGGCTATACCACCTGCCCTACTCCTAGCTTGACCCTTCAGATTTCTAAGGGAAGTCAAAGTTTGATTAGTTTCATCGGCTTGATATTCTTTGTTAGAATCTCCTACTGGAACATCAAACAGTCCCGTCTCGGCATTAAAGAATAAACCCTCAGACTCTCCTATAGTTATAAGAGCTGACACATGACTCGCAGCATAATCAACGACCTCATCCTTCTTATCTGCTTGTTTAAATCCTTTTTTAACAGTTTGACCCGGATACATATTTTTAATAGTTTCGTAAGAAACAGTTTCACCTTCTGGCCCCTCATAAGATTCTGTATAAGTTACATCCTTACCTCTTAGATTAACGTCCATCGCCTCCATTAGATTTGTAACAGTCGGTTCGTGGACAGAGCTTCCAGCCTTAGTGTAATTTTTAAGAGCTATACCTATCTCATTTAGATTTTTAATTCTATCTTTATCGTGGGGTTCTAATTTCTTAGTTCCGCGATAAAAAACACCACCCATATCTTTGTCAAACGCTATATTCCCTTCACCAAAATCTCCTCCAAGCTCAGCCATTACAGTAGACTGATAATTACTATAAGCCGTTACTGCTTTATCTTCAACTTTTTTAGTCGGGTCTTGACCTGCTAGAGTAAATTTGAACCCACCAGTTGTAGGGTCTACAGTTCTTAAATATACTTCACCAGATTCAGAAGTTTCGATTTTAGGTTTCTCATGAGTAGGTGTTGGGTCGTAATACCTACCACCCCTAGTCCGCCTTCTTCGTTGTAAAAATTGGTTTATAGTAGCATAAGCATCGGCTTCTGCCGCGCTTTTTCCTACTCCACTGACTGTTAAATCTTCCATTATGAATACTTTAATTTATCTATTTCTAAACTCTCAATTAAATCAGAAACCTTATTTAAAGATTCGTCCTTAGCCAGACCAACTCCCTGCAAATCTCTTTTTGCCGATAAATCCTGTAAATCTCTGGTTGTTTCGTATGAACCAAAGACAGAATCAAACTGACCTTGAATATCTTTGACCATAGAACCACTATGAGCCAAATTAGCCGAACTTGTCTGCTGTTGTCCCTGATTAAACAGGGCATTAGAGGAGTCTAAAAATTGATTAATACCAGATTGAGTCTTAATCTCATCTTCCTGAATAGATTGACGTTCTAAATTGGCATAATATTTTAGTATTTCAGGTATTCTTGAACTTAATCTTTTCTGAGTGTCTCCAAGACGACCCCTAATTTTTTTATTTCTCTTCGCCAATTTAGAATCTATGAAGGAACCACCTACTGCACCTACGAGGAATCCAATCCCTGCACCTATTCCAGCGCCAACAACTCCACCGGGAGCGCCTATACTCGCCCCTGCAGTCGCGCCAGATATTCCACTCGATAAAGCCGATTTACCCATTTTTATTTTTTATCCTTTTTATCTTTAAAAATTTTCATTTTAAAATTTTCTATAATATCTAATAACGCATCCAATGGACTATTTCCTTTATTCCATTCTGATAGACTTGTTTTAGCTTCGTATTTAGCAGTTTCAAGCTCATAGTCCTCATGCCTTTTCTCGTATTTCCCCCTTGGTGAAAGCTTGCCCGGTTCAGTATAGGTTCCTTGCCATGTCTCCTTTGACACACCTTCAGGCCCATATTTGCTAAAATCTTTATTACCCTCATGTTTCATCCTTGCTACTTCTTTTTTATCAAAATCGAATTTAGGTTCGTATGTAGCAGTAGGCTCATTAAGGTAATCTCCTAAAGTAATGCTCTTTTGCCCATGTTTTGGTTGTTCGCCTGCTGTTAATGGGTCTTTCACTACCTTATAGTCTTTATTCTTACCACCACCATACGTTAGACCGGAATAATCCCTACCAGCGCCCCCTCTAGTGAGTGAGTCCTGCGCCGGCTTTGGGTGAAGGTTTGCAATTTTCGCGGCCAATTTTTCTTCATTCAACCTTCCAGCTCCAAGACTATAATACTGGCCTATCTCATCAACCTGAGCGTCACTACCAACACTAGCCACCATATATTCTGGGAAACTACCTTCGTACCCACCTTTCTTAGCAATGCTCCACTCGTTGTAAGTTTGACCAACCCCCCCCAATACGCCGAAACCTTGTTTCATTTTCTCTGTACTCGCTGCGGCTTCCTTTTCAGCTAACGCTCCCTCAATGGCAATGCGCTGTCTAACAAGTCTTACTGGATTTTCTAATGTTCTATTATATTTATTTAATAAATAAGACGGTGTAGGCATTATAACCCTCCCCTTTCTCTATAAACTATTCCTAAATCATTCAATTCAAACGTGTTTGCCATCGTACCTGTAAATTTCAACTGAAAACTTCTAATGGCTCGGATACTAGCGCTAGGGGTTAGCACTAATTCTGTTTGGTTAGTTGATACGCTATTCAAATCTTGAGCAAATCCTAAATAATTTGCCCCACCATCCTTTGAATAAACAACATCAACATTTTGGTTTTGCCCACCTTTGTAAGTCGCTATAACCTTATAAATATCTTTTTTGCTAGCAGGATTACCAAAATCAATTTCTTTTGTAATCAATTCAAAATTTGGCAATCCAGATTTAATAGTAATAGTCGAGCCAGCGCTAGCAGCGGTTAAAGCATCGGTAGCAACCAACGTAATTGTATCTGCGACAACAGTATCAATCGTAAAAGTGGCATTATTTCCCGCCTCACCTGAGCCAGTAACAATAATTTCCATTCCGTCTTTAAACCCCGAAGTAATAAAGTCAACATAACTAGTACCAACAATAGTGTCTGGGTTACTATTAACAAAGGCAATCGTAGAAGAAGTCAATGAAGCCGTTGGAATAGATAAATCTTTTCTCTTTAGAGACACATTTGCCCCACCATCTTCAATCCAAACAATATTTCCATCCCATAAATTAATCATATTGCTAATAGCATAAGTGTTGGAAACAAAATTTAAAGCTTTTACCCAAGAATTTGTAATAAAATCAAATATATAGGCATCACCACTAGACCCGCCAGCATTATAAGAAGAAATGACGGCTATTTGCCTTAACTCGGGGAAATAAGCGACAGTAGATTGGTCGGTAAAAAATCCATTCCAAGTATCACGACTTATTGACCTCATAGCGCTTTTCTCAAGCAAATTCATAATATTGTTACCATTATAAAAGAAACAACCATGTTTATTCGCCCACACAATACCAATTTCAGTTTTGGCAACTGCCCCTTGATGAGAAACGCCCCTAAAATGATGAGTAGCCTCAAGCACATCATTCACTCCAGCTATATTTAAGATATATAAGGTTCTCTCTTTAAATTCTAACAACTTATCTCCAAAAGCAATTAAAGCAGTAATTGACTCACCATCATTAACTGTGGCATCTATAGCATTTTCTATAGGAAAAATATCAAATTTATTTACAGGACTTTTTATAATCCTATCACCAAAAACCCTCTCGGTTCCAAGCTCGTCCTTTATCTTAACATTCCCAATATACATCCTACGATTAGCAAGAACCGCAGTTTTATATCTAGCCGTTAAAGATTGTGTCTCCTGCGAATATCCTGTATTACCATCATATGTCATAACGGGTAAATCTGTACTAATATCACCAGAAAGAGAGAATAAATATCCACTATTTGCGGTGCTATAAGCGCCGGAATGCTTCAAAGCGTCTCCTAATCTGAATACTTCTCCAGATTTTAAATCAGCAACTCCGTGTAATAACCATTCTAAGTCTGTTTCTTTTTTCATATAAACATTAACGCCAGTAATCCGCTGATTCCATTTCCTGTCGTATTGAAAACCAATATTCATATAAGGAGCTTTAGTTAATGTAACGGTTTTAGCACCAGTATCAACATCCGATAATTTTCTAACTAAAGACTCTTGATTGCCGTCATAGGTATAAGAAACCCCAACATTCCATTTCGCAGCATAATCAGTTGATTCAGTAGCAGAATCTCCAATTACAATAGATACCGCATCAGTTTGACCATTATAAACTTCATCTCCAACCCCACCACCTCCACCAACTATTGTTATGTGGTCTATTGCTATAGTAGCCCCTGAAGCGTTGGAGCTAATAACTCGTAAGCTTACCAAAACATCGTTCACATTAATCGCAAATTCACTTCCCCAACTAAATGAAACCTCATCAGTCGCATTCCATTCGGGAATACCGCCCCCAAAACCAAACCCCTCAAGATAAACAGATTTATATTGATAACCCGTATTCCCAGTTTGCCAAGTGGTGGTAGTATTTTTTTGTCCAATCCGAACAACAGCACTAACAGACCAATCTTCATATAGGGGAAAATTGGTTATTTTAACTCGAACAGTTGCGCTAGAAACATAATTTCCAGTAAAACTCATCGTCCCCTGAGAATAAGCAATACTTGTATCATTTCCATGAATAGCATTTGTAGGGCTAGTATAACCAGTATCCGCATTAGGTGTTGCAGCCCTGTCCGTAGCGTCAGTATATGAAACTTCTAAGGACGATAAGGCCGACCCAGACTTCAAAGTACATGATACAGGCGGAGTCTCAGGCTCTGAGTCCTGTAAAATCCAACCGTCTATAATATGCTGATATGTAGAAGAATATCCTTCAAATAATGTCCTATTTATATATCCATACCATTTATTCTTATTATTTGCTACATAATTTGTTGTAAAGGCAGAATCGCAAACGCGAAGCACACCATCTACACAGTAATATTTTGGTATAATATTTGTATTTGTATTAAACTCTACAATAGGCGCAAACGAATTACCGCTATTCCTTGACTTTATAAATATTCCTCCGCCAGATGCTTTTTGCCTTGGGATGCAAAGATAATCGTCACCACTTTCAGTGACTGCAGTTGATTCAGACATCGCATAAACCTTATAAACATCATCAGTATCAAAATCCTCAGAACCTGATAATGTAGTAATAAGCATACCAGCGCTACCACTATCTGCAGTATCTATTATTTGCCCAAACTTATCATTCGTCAAATTGTATATATACGCACCATTTAACTCATCGGCAATAAACCTGTTGGAAGTATCTACTGCGTTGGCGGAATCATTACTTGCAGTATGTTTCCCAGTAGTCTTTATCTGACCTCCACGCCAATCAGAACTAAAAACGAAAAGACCGTCTCCATTTATAAGTTCTGTATCCTCGATAGTCATTCTGGCTCCTGCAGATGAAGTTGGATTACCGCCATCAGCAGTAAAAACATTAGTAGTAGAATAAAGAAGCGGTGTAATCATACCAATAGTATCAACGCGACCATTTATAATCGAGACTACTTCATTATCTGCAATATCTCTTGAATTAGCATGGTTGTTAGTCCCGCCATCAAATCTTTGTAATTTATAAACTTGTTTAGGCATTAGTTCGCCATAATAATTTGTAACTGTTCTTTATAATCTGCGCTTAATCGAGCATACTGGTCTTGATACCATTGGTACTCAGAATTGTATTTTTGTAAATCAGCACCATACTTTTGCACATCTGCGTTAAATTTTTCAACAATACGCGCATAATCCGAATTATACTTCTCAAAATTCTGAGTCCATTCCTCAGCAGTCCATTTTTGAATAGCAGAAGCAACCTCCGCTTGATAAGCTCCAATTTGACCATTGTATTTTTGTAAAGTCTGAGCATCGCCCTCTGAACTCAACTGAGCATTTTGAATAGATATTTGTAATTGAGCCTGATATTCAGCCGACTCTTTATTAAAGTCATTTAACTCGTTTTGAATATCTACTGAATACTGCTCTAGGTTTATCTTATTTTGAATATTCCATTCTGATACTTGCCCTTGATTTCCCTGAACCACCTTAGTCACTTCAGCTTGATAGGAACCTAATTCATTTTGATATTTTTGTATTAATTGACTATCGTCCTCTGAGTTTAACTGGGCGTTCTGTATCGAAACTTGAAGCTCCGCCTGATACACTGTGTTCTCTTTGTTGAACCCATTTAATTCGTTCTGAATATCAGAACCGTATTGCTGTAATTTTAAATTATTTTGAGTCTGCCATTCACTAGCCTGCCCCTGATTACCCTGCACAACTTTACCAACT
>Ga0187827_10006476_pt1 | contig 13362 bp, 7 predicted proteins | sample ETNtaG_39_FD_167969 | JGI IMG/M metagenome (GOLD analysis project Ga0187827, IMG submission 167969) | Marine microbial and viral communities from oxygen minimum zone, Eastern Pacific Ocean - ETNP2014_SV_150_PacBio MetaG (Illumina Assembly) | ecosystem: Environmental > Aquatic > Marine > Hypoxic... | reverse complement strand
AAACAGTGTTTGTTGGACATTTTTACGGCGTTATCGCTTTTTTATGTGAAACAACCACATGACAAAAGCTCTGCCTTGTATAAATACCCAACAAATCGCTGTAAAATAAAGCTCGAAAGATCAACAGACCCTAATACTATGTGATTATCGGTAATATTATTTTTATTGTTACGCCATCAGGTGAATGATGGTTGTGAGCTGTGATTTCCCCCTGATGAAACTGGCAAATAAGCCTCGCAATATAAAGCCCTAAACCTAGGTGAGGCACTTCTGGTTTATCTACACTGTAATGGGAGCGAAGTGATACCATAGAATCAAATAAGCGCTCACTTAATTGTTCAGGGAGTAATGCTCCATTATTTGCAATGAATAATTCGGCCTTATCGTTATGTTTGGTTAATTCAATGGTAATTAACTTGTCTTGGCTAAACTCTACTGCGTTATTAATAATTTTATCTAACAGCTGCACTATATGTTCGGGTGAACCGTAAAAAGCTAATTTATTTAAGCTAATATTCAACTTAAAGTTAATATTATCATATACTTGTTGGTAGCCAGCGATACATCCGTCAATAACACTTTTTAAGTCAAACGTTATTTTTTCTGTGCTCAAAAGCATTTGTTCAAGTCGGGTCGCCTCACTCATATTAGTGAGGATCAAATTTAAGGTATTAACCCCAGTTTGGGCACGTTGAATATAGGCATTTTTATCATTACTGTCGATTGATAATAATTGCTGATTGTTTTGTATAGCAAGGTTTTCTAATGATGTTTTTACCACGGCAATAGGCGTTCTAAGCTCATGAGATAAGCGTGATGACATGTTTTCTAGATAATGATTATATTCGCTTAAACGATTTACTGCTGTGGTAAAGCTTCGAGATAAATCACCTATCTCATCATTACTCTTTGATGGTGACATCTTGCCAATAATGCGCCCTTGATGATCAATAGCGCGCTCAGCTTGATTTGATAATTGCCTAATACGTGATGATATTCGGGTAGCAAAAATAATAAAAGTTAATGCCCCAAAAACCATGATTGTTAATATTACGCTAAAGAGTTTTTCTAAAGCGCGGTTACGTAAGGTGCGAATGCCATTAGTTGTTTCTTCAACAATGACTGCGCCACGCACTTTATGGTTGATATAAATAGGATAGGCGGCCGAGAGTACTAAGGCTTTTTTGTCGGTAGTTAAGCGCCACTGTGATTTACCTTGACCTCTTAAAGCACTGTCAATGTGCCCACCTTTTAGATGTCTTGCATCGTATAGTTTATCAATAAAGTCAGGGGCGGGCTTGGTCAATATTTTGTAATACAGTGGTAACAAAACCGTCTGTTTAAATTGAAACCAAATACTCTTTGTTTCTTCGGGGTTTGGCTGTAGATTTTTTTTATGCCAAACACCACTGGCCGATTTCAGTGAACCAGCACTGGCGAGAACTCTATGATGTTGATCTACTACCCAAATACTCGAGTTGGTATAGTGCATACCTTTAACAATTCGTTCAATCTCGGGTGATGGAACCAATATCGTACCAAGATCTTCAATTTTATTTGGATTTGCAGAGCCTACCGCAGAGTGAACTTTGGCTGACGCTTGGTCTACGTCATATAAAGCAAATGCTATCTTTTCTCCCAGCGATTTTAAAGGGATACGCAACTCAATGTTATAGCCCTGTGGTGTGACCAGCCATTGGCCTTGAATTTTGTGAGCAGGAGAAGGAATGTCTTGTTCATCGTCACTGATACTGTAAGCAGATAACCATCCCGCTTTTTTATTACTAATAATAAAACGATTAAGGTTATTATGTTGATCACTAAAGGATAAGGCTAAATGATCATTATGGCGGATGCTACGGCTGTTTTTGCCACGAAATACAAGGTGATCATCGACAACTTGAAAGAATAAGTACAAGTATTTATCGTACTTACCAACACTGGCTTTAAAGTTTAGACTTAAGGCTTGGTGGGCAAAAAGTTGCTGTTGGTGATTATAAAAGTGGGCCCGCTCGGAAAAGTGAGGCCAGTCTTTAGGTAAACCGTCTAATTGAACAGCTTCAGTTAACTGATAACCATATAAATCTTTTCCTTGCTCTACGCTTGGCAAAAAGCTAGCTTGGTTATTAAATAGATTTTCACGTTCATGCAATGCAGTCGCTAAAGCTCTTGCGGTACCGACTAGCGTTTGCTCTTGCCCGAAACGTAAATATTTTTCCATTTCCCATACATATTGATAACCAAACCAAGGAATGACAAATAAAAAGCTTGAAAGTAACAACAACTTAGTACGCAAACCAAAGCGCAGATTAATACGTTTTTTATTCATGAGTATTTTGTGGATTGTTCTGGACGCTTAACCATCGATAACCCATGCCGTAAACGGTTTCAATACAGTCAAAGCTCGAATCAAATTTAATAAATTTTTTACGAATTCGTTTTATGTGGGAAGTAATAGTGCTGTCATCGACATAAATTTTAGAGTCAGTCATTAACTGATGGCGATTTTTTACATGGCCTGGGTGTTTAGCTAATGCATGCACTAACCAAAACTCTGTAATGGTTAAATCAATAGCTTGATTTTGCCAAGTAATAGTCATGCGTTGGCTATCAATGGTTAATGAACCCGTTCGGGTGATGTGTGCATTACTTATTGGTTGTTTTAATGCCTCTTGACGGCGAAATAATGCCGAAATACGAGCGGTTAAATGTGGAAGGCTAATGTCTTTGGTTAAGTAATCATCCGCACCAATACGTAAGCCCGAAACGGTATCAAAGTCATTATCGCGTGCAGTAAGGAATATAATAGGTAAACTGGCTGATTGGCTTCGTAATTGCTGACATAATAGGAAACCACCGTCATATTCTTCATTTAAACCAATATCTAAAATAACTAAATTGGGCAAACGTAAATTAAATGCTTGCGTGGCGGTTTCTCTATTAGCATAGGTTTGCACTTGATAACCTTGGCTGCGTAACACATCAGCATAGTTTTCACGTATAGCGGCTTCATCTTCAACAATAGCAATGCGTTTAGACATAGTGATTGTACTTCTTTTAATTATTCAACAGTCTTTCGTTTCCCTGACTATATCTAAATTTTTTCCTAAACGCGCCAATTTTTTTAAATTGCCATATTGTTGCCATATTTGCTCAGCACTTTGCCTTATTTTTAGCATTTTAAAGACTTTTTGTTTTTGTTTAATAGCAGCTGACAACAAAACTGTTTTATAACAAATAGGGTAGAAAAGAGGAATTATGATGAATACAAATACACCGTTAATATTAACAAAAACATTAATAGCTTCAATCGTGATGGCGACATTAGCAACGACTCCCGCGTCAGCAAATGATAGTGTCATTTCAAAAACGCTGTCAGAACAAAAACAGCAAAAAGTGAATAATGAAAATATTGGCTTTGGAACAGGTGCCGTTATTGGTGGTATTGTTGCCGGCCCTTTAGGCGCTTTTGTTGCCGGTATTGGCGGTACTTTTATTGCTAAATTTATTAAGGTAAATGAAGAAAACCAAGCGTTAGCGTTAGCGTTAACTAAAGCTGAGGGTGATTATCAACAAACGAGTAAACAAAGTCACATTCAATATCAAGCTAAGCTAAAGCGCCTAGAATCTTCCTATCAAGAGCAATTAGTTGCTTTAGAGCATCAACAAAAGCAAACAGGACAATTACAAGCTGAAAATTTGTTGATGAGTTTACAGTTCTCTACCGGCTCAAGCGATATTGCGCCCCATTATCAGGAACAAGTAGCGGCTTTGGCGCAAATATTACATAACTCACCTAGCATGAAAGTAGATTTATCTGGTTATACCGATTTAACCGGAGAGGAATCTTTGAATCAAACGTTATCACAAGCAAGAGTTGAATCCGTAAAAAGATTGTTAATAGCGCAAGGGGTTGATGAGCAGCAAATTGCCACTTTTGCTTTTGGAGAAGGATCGCCTGTGGTGGCAAATAAGACACGTGAAGTGAGCTTTTATGATCGCCGAGTGGTTTTGAAATTACATAATCCGAACAAATTACAACATCATCAAGTAGCGAAAAACCAGTAAATAAAGCGATCAATGAGTGGTTGTGTTGTTTATAACATAAGAAGAAGTTAACAAGTGCCTGCTAAGTTATTTTTGCTAAAAATATCAAGGGTTGGCATTACTTGACACAACTAAAGGGCTTAGTTTTCTAACAAAATTTACCGCAAAAAGATCAATCACCCTACAAAAACAACAACAAAGGAGGTGTTCTAGATCAAAGCTGAGGGTAAGTCTACTTTACGCCTCAGCTTTGTTTATATGGGCAAAAAAAAATTATCCGGTAACCTTTCTTACCAAGGCTCTGCCAACCATACGAACCTTGGTGGGTAATGGCATGCGCTTTAAGTTGGTTTTAACCGCACCTTGGGTAAAGGCGGTAGCTTTTGAATAATCAATATTAATATCTAAAATGACAGTTTTATTTGCTTGGGCAAGCTCACGTGCTGTTTTTATGCCCGTTTTTATTGCTTGATTATTTTCTATACGAACATACTCAGCGCCTGTAGCCATAGCTAAACCTTTGAGTTTAGTCTGGGGCAGTACCGAGCAGGTTTTACGGTTATAGGGAATTTGTTGCGCTTGAGCAATTTGTGATAATTCGCCGTCATTAAACACACCAATAACTAATCCTAAGTTCTCACTCACCGCTGTTGAAAGTTCGGTGGCGGTCATCATAAAGGCACCATCACCGACAATGGCATGCACTTCGTGATCAGGCTTGGCCATTTTAACGGCAATGGCGGCAGGGGTTGCATAGCCCATACAATTAAAGTCAGTGGGGGAGATAAAACCATAGGCTTGATGTATTGGCATTAGCTCTGCGGTTAAAAAGGTGTGATTGCCATCATCAACCACAAGATGGGCATCATCACTTAATTGTGCTCTTAATTCATCAAAATACAGGACAGGGTTCACTCTATCTTTTGAATCATGCTGGTACCAAGTTTGACGATAAGATTTTTTATCGATAGCGATTTTTTGAATTGTTTTTGTGGCATCTTTGGCGGTATCAATAGCTGCTAGCGCCTTCATTAAATGCTGACAAATTTGTTTTGAATCCCCTTCAATAGCGATGGCTGTTTTAAAATTGATATCAAAGACTTGTGGGTTAATATCAATATGAATAAGGTTTGCTGGTAATTTACCGCCAAAACTGCCTGTGGCTATTTCACCAAAGCGTGTACCAATAGCAAGTACACAATCTGCATCGGCAAAGGCATGTTGTACTGAGGGTACAGCCGCAGAGCCTAGACAAAATCCTGCATGTAACGGGTGGTTTGCAGGAAAAGTACTAAGGCCTTGCAAGGTTGTTGATACCGGCGCGCCAATATGCTCACTAATAGTAATGAGTTCATCACTGGCATGTACTGCTCCCCAACCCGCAAAAATAGCAGGCTTTTTAGCTTGCATTAACATTGTTGCTGCTTGGTCTATTTGCGCCATAAGTGGTGTTGATAACGGGGGTTGATTTGGTTTTTTATAGGCAGGCAAGTCAGAGATATTTGCTTTATCAAGCTGTAAATTAACAGGTAACTCAATAAATACTGGTCCAGGTTCGCCAGAGGTGGCAATATCATAAGCCTTATAAATAGTGTTTATTACTTCTTCATGAGTATTTATTTTAAACGCGGCTTTGGTAAAACCTTCGACAAGCTTAAGTTGATCTATTTCATGCAGTTGGTAATCAAAGTGCGAGTCATTGCGAATACCACCACTAATAACTAACATAGCAATGCCATCAAGAAATGCTTCAGCAATACCACTGGCGGCATGTGTAACACCTGCCGCAGGCACGATAACCATGGTTCCAATTGAATTGGTAACGCGACTAATAGCGTCAGCCATAAAGCCACCGTGACCTTCGTGCATAACTAAATTAGGGGTAATGTGCTCAGAGTTATTCAGTTCGTCATAAAGCTCAGTATTATGTACGCCGGGAATACCAAAGGTATGTTTTACGCCAATTTGTTCTAGAGCGTATCTTGTTAACCATGCGGCTGTTTTTTTCATTATTTAGTTTCCTGTTTTTCGGTATCTATATTATTTTTATTGTTGATATGTTTTGCTGCTTGTTGTGCTGTTAATAAACAGCCAGATAAAAATGTCCCCTCTAGTGACTTTTCACCATTTGATCCACCCCCACCAAAACCAGATGCTTCACCTATAGCATATAAGCCACTGATTGGCTCTGCATTAGGGCTAAGTACTTGTGAATTTAGGTTGGTTTGAATACCACCTAAACTTTTTCGGCTAATAAGAGATATTTTGATTGCGATCAGTGGGCCATGTTTTTTATCTTGAATGGGGTGTGGTTTGCAGGTTCTTAATTTATCAGCCCCCCATTTACGTGCATGCTCTATGCGCCTTATTTGATCGTCATTCCATTGTGAAGGTGGTCTTGACAGTACGGTGTCGTAATCATCCAATGTTTGTTGTAATACCTGTTTAGTTAATAATTCATTATCGGTGAGTGCATTCATTTTTGTTGTGAGTTCTTCAACTGAGTCAGCAACAATAAAATGATCGCTTTCCTTTTGCATTTGCTTAACTAACCTATGATTGCCAAGTAGCGTTTCTTTTAGCATAGTTAACAACTTTTTATCGCGGATCATCTGGTTGTGTTCAGCACCAGATACCGCAAATTCTTTACTGGCTATTTTCCAATTAAGCACTTGCCATGCATAACCTGACTTTTGTTGACTCATGCGTTTACATAATTCATGGGTATCAAAACCGGTAATTAGGGGCTGTGGACCTATGCGTTTACCTTTGCTATCGAGCCAAAGGGCTGACTTACAAGGAATTAAACTCAAACCTTGATGTTGAAATGTTGCTTTAGGGTGAGGAATGCCAGCGGCATAATTCCACATTTTATCAAGGTGTGTAATATTACCACCAATATCAGAAACCACATCATGCATAGTGCCATCACAACTGGGATGTGTACCGTTTAACATCGCTTTTGGAGCAGGGGAGAAGTGTTCAGGCCAGTGAGCTTTAACTTTTGCTAAATTACCGGTGAAACCGCCCGAAGCAACAATAGTATGACTAGCAATGTATTGATTTTGTTCGGTATCTTGGCAACCTATGATAGTGTTTTTTGAGCTAAGTAACTGGTTTATTTTGCAGTTAAAGATAAAATGAATATTTTTGTGCTTAAAGGGGGTAATCGCGTCAAGTACTTTGTTAACCAGCTCTAATGAGGTGCCCCACATCACATGATAACGTGGCACCGAGTTACCGCCAGTATATAAACCACGCTCTACCCAGTTAACCGCAGGTAAAAATTTAACGCCGAGTTTTTTGACATATAAATAAATATCTTGGTAACTACGTTCTACGTATAGTTTTGCCCATTGTTTGGGAAATACATCATCATCAGAAAAATTGGCAAAACTATACCAGTCTTTTAAGGCAATGATAGGGGAATCTTTAATATTGTTGCGTTTTTGCTCAGGCGTGCCAATAAGTGCCATACCGCCAAAAGCGCTTCTTGCTAAACCACCGACATGTTCTTCTTTTTGTGCGTCAAGTATTAATACCTGTTTATTGCTTTTTGCTAATTCAAGTGCAGCGATTAAGCCGGCAATACCTGCACCAATGACGATGGCATCATAGTGCCTTTTATTGTTGTTATGAGTATTTTTTGTCGTTAATTGAGACATTCAACTTGCATCATATTGGTTGACATAGCATTATCATAGCTCGACAATTTTTTAATGCTATAGTAAAAATTACCCAATGCTTCATGCTTCTTTGTCAAACACCTCACCTGAGCAGAAAAAAAAATTACATCAATTTATTGGTGAACTTTATTTATCAACCAGTAAAATTGATTTGGCTGAATACAGGCAATGGGCGCTAGCTAAGTTACAAGGCTTAATTGACTTTGATGGTGCCATTTGGAGTAATGGTCATCAACAAACAGCCAAGTTTCATAATCATACCTTAGTGAATGTGCCTGAATCGTTAACCCAAAGTTTATTAGATAATCTTGCCATCAACCCACTTGCGGATAAGCTTTTTGATAATTTAGGCTCCCCTATAGATATGCAAGATTTAATTGCCGATCAAGACTTTTATCAATCCCCAATTTACTTGAAATGTTTTAAGCCCAACGGTATTGAGCGAATATTGTCTTCGGTGCATCTTGATGATAGAACTGGCTTATTTACCTTATTGACCTTATACCGTTTTGAGCGAGAACACTCCTTTTCTGAACAAGATAAAGACAACCAAAAGCAGGCGTTATATCACTTGTTAACAGCAGCTAAGCATGCATTGTTTTTACAATTAGCGCATTCAGCTGATAGTAATACTCATAAAAATAATCATAAGGCTATTTGTGATCGCCAAGGTTACTTTCATCAGGTGCAGACGAGTTTTATCGATTTATTAGAGAGCACTTATGGCAATGAAAAAACAACGTTACTGAAATTGCCCTTTGCTTTAGATATGATGAAGAAAAACTATGAAGTAGACGGTTTACAAGTAGCCCTTAAACCTTTTAATGATTTAGTGATTGTTGAAATTTGGCCACAAGGACCGCTTGATAGCTTATCAATGCGCGAGCGAGAAGTAGTGCAAGTATTAGCAACCGGTTTAACCTTCAAAGAAGCCGCTCGTGAGTTAGACTTATCGCCTTCTACGGTTTCAAACCATTTATATCGTATTTATCAAAAACTCAATATTGGCAGTAAAAGTGAGTTATTTAAGATGATGTCTACAACTGAATAAAAGTGCTTGCTTACATACCAATTACATGAATTAATTGTTCGCTTAGTGTGCGTCAAATGTGGGTAGGCGAAGAGAACGGTTATTTCCTTGTCAAAATAAATAAAGAAGCCTATAAGCCTTTTAAGCTAGCCCCTTGGGAATTCATTGTCGAACTGATAACTGCTCAAAATAGATGAAATTATAGTTATATTCTGTTTAAGTCATTTGTTTTGTCTTAATCTCACTAATATAACGTTAAGCAGGCACACATTATTAATGTCATTAATGGTATAACTTTAATCTATTCAAAAACACGCTCAAACGGTGGTAAAGCGTCTAGTAATTGTTTGCCATAGCGTTTAGTGACCACGCGTTTGTCCATTAAGGTAATTACTCCTTCATCTTGCTCGTTTCGCAATAATCGACCACAGGCTTGTACTAATTTTTTCGAGGTTTCGGGTACTGATAAGTTCATAAAGGGGTTGCCACCTCTGGCGGTTACATATTCTGCTTGCGCTTGTTCAACTGGAGAGGTTGGCACAGAAAAGGGCAGTTTGGTGATGATCAAGTTATTTAAATAATTCCCCGGTAAATCTAATCCTTCAGAAAAGCTTTGCGTACCAAAAATAATACTTGTTTTATTGTTATCACAGCACTTTTTGTGGTTTTCAATGATATGTTGGCGAGAATGTTCGCCCTGTACTCCAATGCTCAATTTGTGTTTATCTCTTAATGCTTGTGCCACTTTTTCCATTTGCCAGTAGGAAGAAAATAGCACTAGTGTCGCATTGCCTTGATCTAAGTATTTAGGCAGTTTGTCAATTAATTCGTCAGTAAATTGGTTAGCGCTAGGCTCATTGGTCATTTTCGCAATTACAAGTTGAGCATTGTTTTGATAATCAAACGGTGAACAAACTTGTTGGTACTGACTACCATCGTTGTTTTTTAAACCGGCTTGAAAACGAAAATGTTCAAATGAATTAAGAGCGAGTAAAGTGGCAGAGCATAAAACTGCGCCTTCGCATTGGCTCCATAATTTATCTTCTAGAGTAAAGCCTACTTCAATAGGAGAGGCACTGAGTAAATAGTCTGGTCTTTTTAAGTTAATCTGTTCAATCCATCTAGCCATAGGTGCGGCTTTATCGCTATCTGTTTTAGCGTACATCTGCCAAAGTGCTTGCAAATTTTCTAAGCGTTGCAGCATAAAACCTGCTTCACTTAACACCGGTTCAGCAGCGTACATTTTAGTGTCACCCTCTTTAACAGACTCAATCAGTGCGCTGTAAAGTTTGTTTAAATGACTTAAAGATTTTTTACTTAATTCATGACAATCTTCAGCCCAGTTTTTTAATGTTTTAGGAATAATACCATTTTCAAAGCGATATATTTGTTGATCTTTTTGCTTGTTTATCGACTCATTTTTATTGTGTGCTTCTGCAAAATAGATACCGGTGTTGCTTTCTATAAAGCTAAGTACTTTTTGCATTTCTATCAATAAATCTTGGCAGTCATCACTCAGTTTTAAAGCCGGTGAAATAGCACGTTGTGATTTGATCAATTTTGCCATCTTATCACCCGTATCTCTGAGCTTAGTTAACCAATCTATAGCACCACGTAAGGTGATGCTAGCACTTGAATGATCACGGGTTATTTTGGGTAAGTGGTGGGCTTCGTCAATAATGTAAAAGGTTTCATCGGGAGCGGATAGAATTCGACCGCCACCTAGCTCAAGATCGGCTAATAACAAGCTATGATTGACCACCAAAACTTGCGCTTTGTCCATAGTGTCACGGGCTTTATGAAAAGGACAGTGTTGATGATCACTTAAGGTTTTTAAACAGCTATGTTTATCACTTTGTATTTGCGACCAAATATGATGAGGTACTGTGCTTTTCCAAGAGTCGATATCCCCTTGCCAAGAGCCATCAGTTAATGCTTTGTACATGGCGTTTAATGTGCGGATATCACCGGCTTTTGGTTTTTCGGCGAACGTAAAGCCCGCTTGGGGGGAGTCGGTGGCGATGGCTTGGCTGAGTTTTTGTCGGCAAACATAGCGTTGTCTACCCTTGGCTAAAGTAAAAGTAAACTTTAATCGAGCATGTTCTTGTAAAAACGGTAGGTCTTTATCAATAAGTTGCTCTTGCAGTGCAACCGTCGCAGTAGAAATACAGACTTTTTTATCTTGTGCTATAGCTAAGGGGATTGCGCCTAAACTATAAGCTAGCGATTTGCCTGTACCTGTGCCAGCCTCAATAGTAATAATTTTTCTTTCTTTATCGTATTCTCCAGCCAATGTTTTTGCAATTTCAGCGATCAAAAAAGTTTGCTGTTTACGCGGATTAAAATTATTCAAGTTTTCGCCAATGGCTTTGTATGCTTGGCGGATCACTTGTTTTAATTTGTCTGTTAACATTGAGTAGCAGTTTCCACAGGTTAAATAATAAAGTACACTGCTGTATATAATAACAGGTTTAATGATTTTCTCCTTATAATTTTTAAAGTATTTCAACGTATGATTAGCCAATTACCACAAAATATTCATCAAGGTTTTTTACTTAGTCGACACGTGAAAGATTGGACTAATGCATTGCACATTATTTTGTGGGTAAAAACACAAGCGGGAGTGAAAAAGTTAGTGATTAAGAACGAGCTTGCTGTATTTTTTGTAGAATCAAAACAGGCCAAGCAAGCTCAGTTAGTATTGAAAGAACAAGGGGTTTCATTTGTTAAACGTCAGGCTCTATCACTGAAAACCTTTTCACAATGTCGTGTTGATGGTTTTTATTTTGCCAATTTATCTCAGTTTTATCGTGGCCGTGACTGTCTTAGATCACAGCAAATAAAATGTTATGAAGATGATATTCGCCCTGATGATAGGTATTTAATGGAGCGTTTTATTACTGCTGATATTGATTTTATTACTCAAGGTTCTGTGAAGTGTAAAAAATCTGATCAACAATTATCAATAAAGTTAACCATGTTGTCAGTTGATATTGAATGTTCAAGGTCAGGAGAGTTATATTCCATAGGCTTGTACGCTAATAATGAAAAGGTTGAATTTAAACGTGTGTTGATGATTGGTAAGCCACAAAGTGACGCGGCTGACTATATTGTTTGGCTTGACAATGAAATGCAATTATTGCTAGAGCTAATTAGGCAAGTTGAAATCCTCGATGTGGATATATTTATTGGCTGGAATGTTATCAATTTTGATTTTAACTTGTTGCAAAAACGTATGGACTTACACGGGGTAAAATTTGCCATTGGCCGTGATGGTAGTGCGCCTCGCTGGCGAAAAAATAGCAATAATACGGAGCAGCAATTCATAGAAATAGCAGGGAGGGTAGTACTTGATGGTATTGATTTACTAAAAACCGCGACGTATAACTTTGCTAGTTTTTCGTTAGAGAATGTTGCCAATACTTTACTGGGGATTGGCAAAAAAGTTACCGATGTAGATAATCGTGTTGCTGAGATCACACATAACTTCTTACACGATAAATTAGCCTTGGCCGCTTATAACCTTGAAGATTGTCGTTTAGTTTGGTTAATTTTTAAAAAAACACAGTTGTTAGCCTTTGCTCAACTTAGGGCAAAACTTACGGGGCTTAGTATTGACAGAGTCGGTGGCTCGGTGGCTGCCTTTACAAACCTTTATTTGCCAAAGTTGCACCGAAGTGGTTATGTTGCGCCTAATATGGGCGATGGCGTCTCGGATTTAATTTCACCGGGCGGCTATGTAATGGACTCTATCCCAGGTCTTTATGATAATGTGCTAGTACTTGATTTTAAATCATTGTATCCAAGTATTATTCGTACTTTTAAAATTGATCCTATGGGGCTAATTGAAGGGTTAATTGAGCAACAATTTCTAGAAAAAAGGCATAATAAAAATCCTATTCAGGGGTTTGATGGAGCTTACTTTTCACGAAACAAACATTTTTTACCTGACATTATCACTTCCCTTTGGCAAGAGCGTGATAAAGCCAAGCAACAAAAAAATGCCGCCTTATCACAAGCCATTAAAATTATTATGAACAGCTTTTATGGCGTATTAGGCTCAACGGGCTGTCGATTTTTTGATCCACGTCTTTCTGGCTCTATCACTAAACGTAGCCATGAAATATTAAAAACCACTAAAGCTTGGATTGAAAAAAAGGGCTATCAAGTTATTTATGGCGATACAGATTCTATCTTTGTTCATATTGATACAGAGTCATCTTTATTACAAAGTCGAAATATAGGTGTTGAGTTACAAAATTTTATTAATAGTAAATGGCAGCAACATCTACTGGAATCATTTGATCTTAGTTGTGAGTTGGAAATAGAGTTTGAAACCCATTTTAGTAAATTTTTAATGCCCACAGTTCGTGGTAGAGATGTAGGAACAAAAAAGCGCTATGCTGGTCTTATTGTCTCTGTAGATGAATCATCAAAGGAGCAACAAACGTTAGTTTTTAAAGGCTTGGAAAGTGTTAGAACTGATTGGACACAACTAGCGAAAGACTTTCAACAGCACTTATATATGAAAGTATTTAATCAACAAGATGTTGATGAGTATATTAAAGAGATGGTGGCCAAAACCTTAAAGGGTGATTT
>Ga0187827_10006474_pt1 | contig 13363 bp, 10 predicted proteins | sample ETNtaG_39_FD_167969 | JGI IMG/M metagenome (GOLD analysis project Ga0187827, IMG submission 167969) | Marine microbial and viral communities from oxygen minimum zone, Eastern Pacific Ocean - ETNP2014_SV_150_PacBio MetaG (Illumina Assembly) | ecosystem: Environmental > Aquatic > Marine > Hypoxic... | reverse complement strand
TCTGACCCCGGACGTATACTCATCCAATATTCGGCTTTCTGAGCTGTAGGACTGTATTCAGGGGTGATTACTACAACCTTTCCTCCTCTCTCAATTGTTTCGATAAACCAATGTGCATCAGGCATCTTGTTCTCAACAAGATTTTTTCCACATTGGACAATCATTTTAGGAAATCGAAGGTCGTTTTGATCCATATCGTAAGTTTGCACTCCAGTAACCATAGGGGTACCTGGATCAAGGTCTCCATGCCAGGTATAATTAGACCAATATCTCCCACCGAGAGCTTCACCTTTACCTACTCCTCGTTGTGCTCCATCAAGTAGCTGAAGCATATTGGTGAATCTTATGTTTCCTATAATTCGTATAACTCCAAGTAAACCCATACCGGGTCTGAACTTACAGGTTTGAGTACCCGCGCCTTTCATAGCTTTTATCATTTCTGGAGCATATTTTTGGGCCTTTAGCTTATTGGCGCCTGCTGCACCTGCATATTCGCTTGAGATATTCATAAGGCCCTTTGCTGCATATTCTGCAGCTTCGTTCCAAGATACCCTAACCATATCATCCTCACCTCGCTTCTTATACTTCTCTTCAACCTCCCCATCTGCATTTCGTGGGAAGCCTGCATTAGCCCACTCTAACCATCCTTGCCTCACCATTGGATACTTCAGACGATGAGGATTATAGAATCGTCTCACGAGAGTATATCCTTTTAGACAACCTCGTGGATGCCAATTCGGAGTAGCAGTATTTCCCTGTAGGTCTTTAGCCTGATCTTCAGCGTATGTCTGCTCTATACGTATAATGATACCGTTCTTTACGTATGCCCTTAGCCGACAGTTGTGTGTATCATTAGGCACACAACAAAATGTAAAATCAGAATCATAACTATACATGTCTCTATAAACCTCCTCCCAACCCCGCTCAGGGTAGAATTCCAGTGGATTATCTACACTTACAGGCTCCAAGAGCTTTACAGCTGATTCAGCCCAACCAAAGTATGTGTAAGCAACTGCACCGGCTGTTGCCGTCGCAGTATATTTTACAAAACCTCTTCTAGTTACTTTACCCATTCTTATGGCCTCCGTATTTCCATAATTTTATTTATATTTGTTCTCATTTTTTTCACCATTACTACTGTCCCACTTGAGCCTCAAATTCATCAGGCTCCAACACGACTAACTTGTAAACCAGAAAATGATGTTCAGGACTGCATACCACACCACAGAAGATAGTGAATGTGCCTGCCTCATCAGGGGTAAATTCTATTAACTTTGTTTTCCCAGGGGATATTGGACCAGTATTTATATCTAGATCTGGAACAACAAAGCTATGAATTACATCTCCACCTATCAGATATATCTGTGCCAATTCACCCTTTTTGAGTATTATAGCAGCAGCTTCGTGTTCCATTGTCTGTCCTAATGGTGGAGCATCAAAAGTCCAGCCACCACTTTCATGCTGATAAAGATGAACTGTTACCATATCTACTTCTGCTGGAGTAAACATATTATCCATTAATGGCACAAAAATAAACCCCACCCCGGCTAATAGAATTATTAAAGAGGTAAATTCCCAGAAATATTCCATATTGATTGCCATTTTATTCACCCTATGATTACCCACGCAAAAAATAAGCCCATTCCTGTATGCAGGATTGACATGACCGCGGTTGCCCTGAAGGCCATTCGCTGGTCATCAAAGAGTTTGTAGGCAATGTTGTAAGTAGTGTTGATTGCAAGAGCAAGACCAATTAGGACTATCGGCATCAATATGTAAGGTAGCAGTTCGGGTGCTATTGGATTCCAAGCAAACTTCAATCCTTCAACAGGAATCAAAGGTGAGGACTCCCATCCCCACCCCATAGGATCTGAAAATCTTGATATCGGATATGCCCAATTAACTAAGATAAGGTTGAGTGTAAAGGCAAGCCAAATGAACAAACCATATGGAGCTAATGCATATGTGAACGGAACAAATACATCATTCTTGGTTGAGAGATTCTTCGCTCCTGCCGCCATCTTTGCAATAGATGTGAACCCGTAAAAGATTGCTGGATATACGAAGAGACTTACACCAGCTACAATTGTTGCCCAAACTATCCAACCCATGAAGGCTGATGAGCTAGGCGTTAATACTCCAATATTGAAGACATTGACACCGAATATGATACCCATGTTACCCCAATCCTTAAGTGCCCAGAATGAGCCAAAGAAGACTAACTCATAGAAGATACCAAGATTGAACCTGATGAAACCCATCCACGCCATTCCAAACCTCCTTTTAGCCAATACCGCCATATTTGCAATGTCTTTTCCGATCATCCTATATTTTAGAGTCATCGTATCAAGAGGACAAGACTTCAAACATTCATAACACTGTCCACACCATGTGCTCTCAGTTAAACCTCCAGGATAAGGTGTAACCCATGGACAAGCGTAACCTTTTGGACCTCCTCGCATACACTCTTTTGCTAAATGTTTGTCACAGATACTCTTATCTCTCGATCTGACAGCAAGAAAAGAAGCATTAGCATGGTAGCCTATGTAACTATTCGCAGGACAGATAACACGGCAAAAGTATCTACGTGTAAAAATAAGTGCAAAACCTACACCCAATAATATTAATACTATGAAAAGCAGACTACTAATCCAAGGCCTTGTAACCAACCATGGTACTACAAGAGATACTCCTAAGAAACCTAAACCTGACCCCCACATGTTATCAAGATATTTAGGAAATTTTCTATCAAGTGATAAAGGCTTTCTTAGTTTATGTACTCCATAGATTCTTCGTCTCGCAATCCACTCCCCGAAAGCAGGAAGAGGACAAATTGTACACCAGGTTCTACCTGCAAAGAGTATCAAATATTCAACCGCTGTAAGCCAAAGAATCCACACTACACCAACTGAGAAATTCAAGTTACCAGTTGGGTTTCCGAAGAATCCAGATGCTAAAACAATCATAAAGATAACGACATTTGGCCATATCAAGGCGAAGTGTATCCCTCTCCACTGAAGAGCCCTCTTGAGAATCGGACCAATACCTCTAACTCTTAGCAGATCGATTTCTTTGTCTAAGGGAACTCCAAGCATCTTTTCCTTAGGACCCCTCTGGACATAAACGACAGTAATGGCTCCAACTGCTAAGGCTGAAAGTAAAAATATAGCAAAAGGAAAGTTGGGCTCAATAATTATATCTGCAATCATAAAGGGATGAAGTGGTCCACAGGTCTCCGAGCATCGAACTTTGAGCTTTCCAGGGGTATCAAATACTAGGGGCCCAACTTCAACTGTTTCTAATGGCGGTACATACATCATAAAGTCTCGGCCATCTATATAGAAACCATGGCCAACCACGTTGTCACCCTCAACCCTGAAGATAACTTGTTCTCCAGCATCAACATGAATAATCTCTGGTTCCCATCCAAATTGAAAAGCCTTAACTTCTATGACTCGTACCTCAGAATCCTGAGCTGAAACACTTGGGAAAATAGATACAGCAGAGAATTGTGTGAAAGCAAAAAGTAAGATAATAATCGCTAAAGGAAGAGTTGCCAAAACTATTTTTTTATTTTTCTTCATTTTTTAGCCTTCTTTGTTCCTAGTAACGAATCCGCAGTTTCAGATATCATATTATTGTATGCTGAAAGATCCCCCTTGGATGCATCTAACTGATTCCACATTTGATCCGCCATTTTTCTACCAATTTCAGTGATCGCGTTCGCTTCAACTACATCAGAAGTAAATCTCCTCCCAGTACATTGTAAAATAAAATCAAAAAGTAATGCTCCTGCATAATGGGTCTCACTCTTCTTATCCAAACCAGCATTCCATGCCTTGTAAACATAATCCGTCATTTCAGAAAAGGGTTTCAATTTAGACTCTGCGGTAACATCACTACCTTTACCAAGTTTACTCCAATAATATTTTTCCATCTCTTCCCGAGAGTTTTTAAGTAAAGCATCATCAATTAAGGGCAATGTTAAACCAAAACCACAATGTCAGGAATATATTAACTTTTGCAGAAACAACGATAAATCACAATTTTGTTCATAATAGACATTAATAAAAGGTCATGTGGATTATCACATTTGATAATCGTTTTGTGATTATTAATGGGAAATATATAATTCCAAGGACCTCTTTCTCAAATGGAGCCACTCAACACATTCTTTAGTGCTAAAGAAAGTTATGTCACATATTTCGCGTAGATATAATATTTTTCACATATAATATTAGGTTCACCTAATTAGTTGAACCTAATTTTATATATAAATGTTGGTGTTAATATGATGGTATCACCCTTTAAATTTAAAGTAGATTGAATTGTTTATCATAATTCAGGATACAATCATTACTTCCAACAGAAATAGAAAATCAATTTCCAAGTAATGGTGGGGACGATCGGACTTGAACCGACGGCCTACAGGTTCCTCCTGCGCTCCAAAGGTACATCATCCACGAATGTCAGCGAACCTATAGTTTTTCGCCTCTGGAGCCTGTCGTCCTACCTTTCCAGGGTTCCCAATAAACCAGGCTGGACTACGTCCCCACCCAAGCAATAAATTCTTTAAAGCCACGTAAAAACATTATCGTCCAGAGTATCAAGCATTGATTTCTTATGACATTTGAAAAACAACCTATAAATCGAATATTCTATACTCGAGATACTCTAAAAGTTGCCAAAGCCATCCTTGGGAAAATCCTTGTAAGGCGTACTCCACTTGGGTTTCTTACAGGTAAAATAGTTGAAGCTGAAGCTTATAGAGGAACTGATGATCCAGCAAGCCATTCATTTAGAGGAAAAACTATCAGGAATGAAGTGATGTTTGGGAAACCAGGTATCACATATGTTTACTTTACGTATGGGAACCATCATTGTTTGAATATTGTTACAGAAAAATCAGATATCCCAGCTGCTGTTCTGATCAGGGCAATAGAACCGCTTAAAGGAATTGAAATCATGAAGAGAAATCGGTGTGTAGAGAAAATCATAGACGTAGCAAGTGGACCAGGAAAACTGACTAAGGCTTTCCAAATAACGCTGAACGATAATAATCTTGATATCACAAATTCTTCTTCAAATATTAGCATTTATACACCAGTAGAAGATGAATCATTTCAGATTGTGCAGACAACTCGGATAGGTATAAGATTAGCTCAGGAGTTACCTTGGAGATTCTATATCAAGGGAAATCCACATGTCTCTAAAAAATAGATTTAATCTGAAATAATAGGTAACAATGATTCAACATGATTTAGATTATGGTTTGAATCTTTTTATTGAATAATTCTTTTTAATTGCTTTTAAATCATCTTCCAAATTAATGGTAGCATTTTCTATGTCTTTATGTGAGTCGATTGATATCCAGAAGTCGTCACTATATCTCACTGCCTTAATTGTACCATTTGTTGCCAATTCAGGGAAGGCTGTGGTTTCGATATTTCCTTTATTTGGTAAATGATCTAGAATACTTGTAGATAAGCAGTAGGCTCCAGCATTCATCCAATAGCCGTCTAGAAGTGGTTTCTCTCTAAATCCTAGAATTGTGTCGTCTTTTGCAATATCAATTACTCCAAATGAACTTGGTAGAGGAACTACTGCTAACGCTGCTTTTATATTTCCATTAACTCTATTGCAAAGTTTTTGAAGATCTAGCTTAGTTAGAATATCCCCGTTAAGCATAATAAAATTTTTATCATTCTCAAGTATTTTTTTTGCATTTTTCAATGCGCCACCTGTTCCTAATGGAGTTTCTTCAAAGACGAATTCAATTTTCATCCCGAAGCGACTTCCATTTCCTGTGTAATCAATAATTTTCTCTTGCAAATAACCAGCTAATATTACAACCTCAGTGATTCTATTTTGTTTGAGCCAATTTAACTGCCACAATAGAATAGGAACACCAGAGATTTCAATCATAATTTTAGGTAATTCATCAGTTAAAGGCCTTAATCGCTTCCCAAAACCTCCAGCTAAGATAACTGCCTTCGTTCATTACACCCCAGAATAGAGATTATCAATTTTCCAATTGTTTTAAGTTTTCCTTCCAAAAAGTTAATCAATATGGTAAACCTGGGCAATCATAGCCGGCCATAGCAATGGGGTTCCACCCGGTCCCATACCGAACCCGGAAGTTAAACCCGTTGACGCTACCGTGTTAGTGAGGTCCGCGAGGTCTCGTGAAGCGGTGGTGCCGGCACCTTATCTAATTCGTCTATTATTACAAAATAAAGCCTTAACAAAACCTAAGACAAATTAATGTAAAGAATATATTTTAAACTTGAGTCTTAGCTTTTTTAGAGATCAGGCCAAATGACTTGGCAAGATAAATGATGTTTACACCAGCTATTATTGCAGTTACACCTATAATTGCTAAAAGCAGTATTCTCAAATCTTCGAATATGTCAGTCAGAAGATCGTCTGCAGAATTTTGGGTAGATACTATCCGTTGATCAATATTATCAAGCTTTGAGTTCGTATTTTCTTGCTGAGATACAAGGTCAGCTATTATCTTATTAGCGGATTCTAGCTGCGATGTAACTGTATTTAGTCGATTATTGGCTATCAATAATTCGGATGTGATACCAACGAGCTTGCTGTCGGAAAGGCTAAGCTTTGTGCTTACATCATCTAACTTCAGATTAGTTTCATCCAGAATTGATGTAATGCTCTTCAATCGAGATGACATTGATGCTAGTTCTGCATTCACTTCATTTACCCTGAATGAAACTTCACCTAAAAGTGATGAAACTTCTTTAATATCAAATGAGATATCTTGTATGCCTACTGAAACTGCATCAAGTTTCTCGTTTGCTAATGGATCTGTAAAGGGTACAGCTGACATACCAACAATTGGTACTCTGAAACCTTGTGAGATGTGCTCTGCCGGAATAATATTAACAGTTGTAAGACTAAGATTCTCTTGGATCCCAACATCCTCAACCACATCGAGAGTTGTTCTCCAAGATGGGGCTTGAGCGTAGAAATCAACAGCAGAAGAAGCTGCAAGTGAACCAGCATAAGCTGTTGCATCTGATGGAGGAGTAAATTGGATAGAGGCAAGCCATATACTATTGGCTGGAATGATGATAGGCATATCTTCCACTATAGAGATTACACCTCTTATCTCTCCATCATAGAATCCAAACCATGGAAAGACGATTTCTATGCCAACCAGTGTAATTGGGTAACTGCTATTCAAGTTCCAGATAGAAATATCTATCGCATTACTTTCACCAGGTGTTATCAATTCCTTGACGGTTGCCGATGACAATATCAGGCCAGAATATGGGATACGCTCGAGAGCAGCCCATCTAATGTTCGCTCCTCCCTCTAAAAATGATGATATACCGTAGACATCGTTATAGTGTTCTGCACTCACGGTAATAATATAGACTCCTTCCGAAGGGAGTACAATCTCAGCTATACCATCGATATTTGTTTTATTTTCCCCAATTAGGGTGTAGTTGAGTGGAGTGTATATTCTAACAGTTGCATTTTCGATTTGTTGAGTTGTAATTACATCAAAGACGTTTAATTGTATAGATGGAGGCAAAGCATATCTCATATGGATGCTATATCTACCAACTCCGTACATAGAGTCTGAATGCTTTACTTCAATGTAATAGGTTCCATTTTCTAAGATGTCACGTTTTATAGTTTCGTAACCCCAGGTCAGAATAACTGCCTTAATTGTACCATTTGATTCTTCCGATGAATAAAGGGTAAAGAATGCACTCATAGCTATGCTTTGATTAGATACCTCTATTACAAACGAATCTCCAGCAGTCGCATTAAACTTGTACCAGTTTATGGCTCCAGGTGTAGATATGACTCCATCAAGCCAAGTGTTTAATTCAATTTCTATTGCGTCGGCACCGAATTCGTCTTGAGCGTAGATTGGTAAGGTTATTTCTGATGTAATTAGACTAAATAAGATTAAAATTGATAAGATTATGACTAGTTTTCCATTTTTTACCATACATTTCTTCATAGTATAATATATTATAAATACATTCATTGATTGTTATAGATACTATTCAAATTTGGTGAAATTGTTTGTTATTTGTTTAACACAATGCTAAAATACTTTACTTTATTCTCCAGATGTAGTATAAAACATGTCGATAATTTCACCTTTATTTGGTCTGCCAGGAGGAGGTGCATTAGATAATCCAATTTGGTATATTATAATGTATTTGCCGATACTCCTATTCTTCTTTTATGGACAGAAAATGCAGTCTTGGATGATGTTAAATGATGTCTCAAAATCTCTTAATCGAATCAAGGTCATGAGAGAAGATACAAAGAAAGAGGCGGTAGATTATATCAAGAACGTTTTAAATCCAAAAAATGATCCTGATGAGAGAATAGATGAATTCCTTGAGTACTTCACAATTATGCCCGTGGATACTGATCCGTCAGGAATAATGAATAAGATAGAACACCTTATGCTAATTAGAGATGGACGCGTAAAAGAGGAGATAATGATGATGGGTCCCAAAGCAGATAAAGTTCAGATAAGTATTGCTGAGAATATGCTTGAAGTTGCTTCATCAATGAATCTCATCTTCAAGATTGTGAGACATTTTTACATAATGGGGAAAAAAACTTCCAGTATCTATGTGCTGGCTCAACTCCAGATGCTTATGCCGCTCATTCTGCAAGAGGCAGAGGCACTCACTAATGCAGTTGATACATTCAAGAAAGCCCAACCTATTGGAGATGGAATAGGTGCTATGGTTGCTGGAAAATTAATGCTAAAAACTAAAAAGAAGCAAATAGCGAAGGACACTGTCTATTCTGTATCAAAGTACAATGGTAGAACTCTCCACCTTATCAAGGCTGAAGGACCAGCTGGAACAGTTGGCCAGCCAGGGGTGGCAGTTGAAAAGGTTATTGGAGAAATGGGAGAAAAGGTGGATACAATAATTATGGTGGATGCAGCATTGAAGCTTGAAGGTGAGAAAACAGGTGAAATAGCTGAAGGTATTGGAGCAGCAATAGGTGGGATAGGTGTAGACAGGTATCAGATAGAAGCTGTTGCTACAAAAAATGGAATACCACTTTACGCGGTCGTGATAAAGCAATCTTTAACTGAAGCGATTTCCATTATGAGAAAAGATATTGCTGAAACCTTTGATAAGGTGAATAAAAGAGTGTACAGGATCATGGATGAGAAGACCAAAAAAGGTGATAAGATTCTCATTGTCGGTGTGGGCAATACTTTTGGGGTTGGTCAGTAGTTGGGTACGAAATATGCAAAGCCCATTAAAAAGCCTAATAAAAAGCCTAAGTTTAATGTGTATACAATAGAGGTGTGCCCCTCCTGCAACTTCAAAACAAAAAGACCATTTGAGTCAGGTGACTATGTCTTTCAAGAATCTGCAGAATGCTCACATTGCAAAAAGGCGAAAGGCAGAATTGAAATGATCTACGCTGAACCAATAAAGAAGTCTTAGTAACAGTTAAGTTATTATTACCGTACCTGTTTCTGTTGGTATAATAGTATGCTCGAACTGTGAAACATACTTACCTTTCTTTTCAACAAGGATAGAATAGCCCTTAAGAATCCTTCGACTCACAAGCTCATCGATAATGTTCTTCAGTTTTTCTTTTTTAAAGAGGGAAAGATACCAACGGGGAGCGAATGGTAAAGTTTTACGTCCATTCCATATCTCTTCTATTAACAAGTCTAGGTGTTTCTTTCCAGTCTTCTTCCGAGAAACAAGAGCAAAAATACGTGGTGCGCCACCATCAATTACTAGACCATCTCCCTCTTGAAGAGTAAGGAAAGGCTCGATTGCATAAGATGTACCTGCGTTGAGGCGAGGTGTTCCCGGTACCCATACGTTAGGTATTGATACACCAGCATGAATGGTGTACTGGTCAGTTGAATGCCCAGTAAGGTTTGAAATAGGTCTAAATCCCCATCGTTCAGCTGTTTCAGATATTACTCGTCCTATTTCTCCGGCAGATACATCTCTTTTTACTTTCTTGATCGCTGCTTTAAGAGTCTCTTTTGTTGCTTGATTTAATACATCATAATCAGAATTGTAAGAAATAGTAGTAGCTGTATCTGCAATATATCCGTTAATATGTACTCCCAAATCGATCGTGACTAAGTCGCCTTCCTCAACTATTTCGGCGTTGTCATCCAAACCAGCTGTACAATGTGCAGCAACCTCATTTATGGATACATTACAAGGGAAGGCTAGTTCACCTCCAAGTTTCTTTATTTTCCCTTCAACCATATCACATATTTCTGATATACTTTGATTAACAAGATTATGATTCTCCACCATTTCACGGGTCTTTACAGCTATTTGTCCCGCCTTAATCTGATCTGAATGAACTGACAAGGTTTACAAACCATCATACATTATGTTATTATATTAATTGTTCAGTAAAAAAGAAGAATAAAACAGATTGAAAAAACGATTTAAAACAGCAGCATTAGGTGGAACCTTCGACTTCATCCATAAAGGTCATCAGGTTCTTTTCTCAAAGGCCTTTGAGTCTGCTGAGAATATTTTAATCGGTGTGACAACTGATGATTTTGTGGTACGACTTGGAAAGAAGATAGATCACAACTTTAAGGATAGAGTAGAGAAGTTAAGAGATCATCTAGACCAGATCTTCGGTGATAGAGATTTCCAGATAGTTCCACTCGATGATTATTTTGGGGTTGAGATTTATGCAGATAATGTTGAAGTCATTATAGCCAGTCAGGAGACTTCATCAAAAGTAATTGAGTTCAACAAGAAAAGGGCAGACCAAGGATTTAATCATCTCCATCTGGTGGTTGTAAATACCGTCTTGGCGGATGATGGGAAACCAATATCTTCCAATAGGATCAGGAGAATGGAAATAAATGAAGAAGGACATCTACTCAATAAATGATTAATCTTTATAACGTGTCTTAGACTTCTGTTTCTGAGTATGCCAGACAATACGGAGTTCATTGTAACACCGTGGCAAGTAGATGGTGAAGTTGATTACGATAAGCTCATTAAAGAGTTTGGAACCAATAAAATAACATATGATCTTATAGACAGATTAGCAAAACATACCGGCGAAATTCATAATCTTGTGAGGAGAAAGATATTCTTCAGTCACCGAGATCTAAATTGGATTCTTGATAAATACGAAGCCAATGAAAAGTTCTTTTTGTATACTGGAAGAGGCCCATCAGGTCACACTCATCTTGGTCACCTTGTCCCGTGGCTCTTAACACAGCACTTACAAGAGAAGTTTGGTGTTGAATTATATTTTCAACTTACTGATGATGAGAAGTTCCTCAATAATCCCGATTTGGCACTGGATGATACACTGAATTATACATATGAAAATGCTCTGGATATCATTGCTTGTGGCTTTGACCCAAAGAAAACTTTCATATTCTCAGATATGGAGTATAGTAAAACTCTTTACAATATCGCTATTAAAGTAGCTAAACACATCACATTCTCCACGGTGAAGTCTGTATTTGGGTTTAAGAATAGCACCAATATAGGCATGACTTTCTTCCCAGCAATTCAGGCAGCTCCCTGTTTTCTGCCATCAGTGTTAAAGGGGAAGAATATCCCATGTTTAATACCAGCAGCTATAGATCAAGATCCCTATTGGAGGGGGATCGCCAGAGATATTGCTCCAAGACTTGGTTTCTACAAGCCTGCTCAGATTCATTCAAAGTTTCTTCCAGGATTGGGTAAAGGAGGTAAAATGAGTGCAAGTGAACCTGAAACTGCGATATTCACAGTGGATTCTCAAAATGTGGTTCATAGAAAAATTATGAAGTCTTTTACAGGTGGCAAAGCAACTGTACAAGAGCAGAAGAAGGAAGGCGGAACACCGGAAATTTGCCCGATCTTCCAGTACTACACAGTATTCCTTGAAGATGATAAGGAAATCACAGAGATTCACCAACGATGCAAGTCAGGAGATCTTCTCTGTGGAGAAGATAAACTCCATCTTTCTGAAGTGATTAAAGTATTCCTCAATAATCACCAAAAGAAACGCAAGGAAGCAAAAAAAATACTAGAGAAGTTTATGTTACGGGATTAAGATGATTAATCCTTAAATTACAGCCACAAAAAGAATAATGTTTGACAGTGATGGGTGTGGCCAAACCTCTGCATAACCTCGAAAAAAGAATTTTAAAATCTCTCAATAAAAATAAGGGGGGTTTACTTGAAAAGGTTGCAGAAGAAGCAAAACTAAGTCTAGATCAAACTAGAAGGGCGGTGGAATGGCTCAAAGCAAAAGGGATGGTGAAAACTGAAATTGAGCAATCAAAGATATTTTTTTTAGATATCAAAGGAAGAAAAGCTGTAAAAGAAGGTCTTCCTGAACGTAGACTTGTAAACCACATTACTGATATGAAGGGAAAAGCAATTTTAGCTGATCTGAAGAAAAAGTATAGGACTACGCCTCAAGAGTTTTCAGCTGCTTTTGGAAATGCGAGTAAAAAAGGTTGGATAGGCATTACTACTGAGAATGATATAAGGATAGTAAAGGTGAAACAATTAGTTAAAAGAACACCTGAAGAAGGTCTCTTAATAAAACTGAATCAAAGCAAAGTTTCTTCTACAGGCATAACAGATGAAGAGAAATCAATTCTAATTAATCTCAAAAAACGACCCCAATATATCAAAGAAAAGGAGATCAAAAGGACTAAGATTAACATCACACCATTGGGGAGTAAAACTGTCAATTCTCTTGGGGGGGAAGAGGAATTAGAAGCATTATCACCTGAACTTCTAGTTTCTGGCGGCTGGAGAGGACAAACGTTAAGATCTTTAGATGTTGAAGCACCGTCTCCACCAATCTATCCAGGCAAGAGGCATCCTGTTCAAAGTTTCATAGATGAAGTTAGAGAGATATTTATGGTGTTGGGGTTTGAAGAGATAGACGGTCCTATTATCCAGCCATGTTTCTGGAACTTTGATGCCCTTTTCATACCCCAGGACCATCCAGCAAGAGAGATGCAAGACACATTCTACCTTTCAGGTGTAAAGGTAGATGATATCGAGGATAAAGTGGTTTTACATAATGTTTCAAAAGTACATAATGATGGCGGTGAAACAGGGTCAACCGGTTGGGGATACAAGTGGAAGCTAGCCAAATCTAAAGATACTGTTTTGAGAACCCACACCACTGCAGCTACCATAAAATATCTTGCTGATTACAAGCCTAAAGATGCGCGTGTATTCTCCATTGGACGAGTCTTCAGAAATGAGAAAGTCACCTTCAAGAATTCTGCAGAATTCCACCAGATCGAAGGAATAGCTGTAGGGGAGAATGTCACTCTCAGAGATCTTATGGGATTATTAGGCAAATTCTACTCTAAGCTAGG
>Ga0187827_10006472_pt1 | contig 13364 bp, 6 predicted proteins | sample ETNtaG_39_FD_167969 | JGI IMG/M metagenome (GOLD analysis project Ga0187827, IMG submission 167969) | Marine microbial and viral communities from oxygen minimum zone, Eastern Pacific Ocean - ETNP2014_SV_150_PacBio MetaG (Illumina Assembly) | ecosystem: Environmental > Aquatic > Marine > Hypoxic... | reverse complement strand
GGACGGCTCCTTCCAGTTTCTCCCTTCCTTTGCCATGAGCTTCTGGATCGAGAGCAGAGCCGCCTTCCGTTTGGCTGGGTCAGCAATCGCCTGGGCCTTCTTCCGTTGGCTGATGTATTCCTTGGACCAGCCGTAGTAAACAAATCGCCGATCAAACTGGCTGATGACCGCGATGAAGTCCTTGTCAACCTCGGGTTGCTGTTCAAGCTTGCGGAGCTCCTCAAGGGAAACGCGAGGCGTTGAATACTGCTCGAGCACTTTCTCCATGGCTTCTGCACGATCTGCTTTGTCTTGGATCTTTTGGGCTTCAGCGAATGCCTTCTTAAGCGCGGGGGCGTCCGGTTCTCTGGAACGCTTGAGCACGGCGCCCAGGAGAGTTTCAGGATCGGTTTTCTCTTGTTGGACCCACCATCGCCGTATGCCGTCAATATCAAGATTCTTCCAACCGGTAAATATGAAACCAACTTTCTTGTCAGGATCGTAGCCATCTGCCTGAAATGAAATGCCATTCTTCTGGTAAGTGTATGGCGACTTCATTGCGTAACCTTCTTTCTTGAAGATTTGATGGATGGTGCGGCGGGCAAGTCCTTCCTCGAGACGAGTGGGCTGACCGGTACCAAATGCGGAGGTAGCGAATGGCAATCCGCTATTGGCCACTGACAACGGATTCCCACTGGTGGCCTCTTCGCTGTTAGCCGATCCAAACGATGCTGCCAGGCCGGCAGCAGCCAGGGCCTTGATGAGGCGTTCACCGAACGGATACGCTATAGGATAGGGGTGAACCGTTGGATCCGGATCTTCCCAGGATGGGTATTCCGGTTCTGGATAATGCTCGAGTGGCAGCACAATGAGCTCAGGTCTGGTTGGCATGGTCTATCTCCTCAATCATTAACTGCTCAGCAAAACTGAGCACTGGGAACGCGGGGTTGTAATGCTTGTGAACGAAGTTTGGGTTACGTTGCTTCCAAAGGCGCTTCCCGACATCGTCGGCAATGGGCATGAGAACCTGTTCGTACTGGCACACCAGGGGGCTTGCCCGATCGATGTGGCCGGTGGATTGCCAGTTCACACAGGCACACCAGCTCGAGCACCGGGAATGCAGCGTGCATCCGTCGCATTCCGGCTTCTCCGCTTCTGACTGGCAATTCACCTCCATGCGCTTCTCTTCATCGAAGCCGGAATGAATATCACCGATCACCATCCCCGAGTCTGCATCATCACGGACGAACTGGACGCACGGGTATAGCCTTCCGGACGGCGCGATGGAAAACTGACGAATGCCAATAGAGCAGCGTTCTCTGGTCTGGAGCGGCCCTTTCGTCCAGGTCTGGATACGTTCATCGAAACAGCTCAGGTAGAATTTCATCCCGTCGAGCGTGTTTTCCACATACCAGTCCGCGAGCCTTCGAAGAGAAAGCTCGAGACGTGCCAGGTCGGCCGGTGTCCAGGGCGCCGAGTAATCAAGCGCCGGGCTGACGTACGCGAATCCCTGCTCAAATAGCCACATGACCGACTCGTCCAGGCTGCCGGCAGACCAGGGCGTCACCACACAGGTCACGTTGGTGCAGGGGTTCCATTCGAGCAGCCGTTCGATCACTTCACTGAGCTTACTGGATGTGCCTTCGCCGAGAAGATTCGGCCGCTGCGCGTCCTGCACTTCCGGCGCACCATCGATGCTGATCGAGATGTAGATCTGCCGCGCAGAAAGCTCACGGATCTTATCTTCGGTCAGCAGCAGACCGTTTGTGCTGAGCTTGAACGAGACCCGCAGATCGGATGCTCTCCGCGTTGTCTCATCGGCGATGTAGCAGAGCAGTTCCATCCTCATGAGCGGCTCGCCGCCAAAGAAAACGACCTCCAGATGTTGGGCCCCCTGCGCACGCGCCTCTTCGATAGCGAAATCGACCGCCCGGTCAGCCGTCTCTCTGGTCATCCCTTTGCCAGACTTCTCGCCTGTGTAGCAGTAGGTGCAGCGAAGGTTGCAGCTATGAGTGAGGTGGAAAGTGACCGACAGAGTCTGCTCGTTGTCCTGCTGCATTCCCAAACTCCAGGTGGACGAGGTAGCCGTGGATGTTACGTGATTCCTCACGCATTACCTTCATCAAATGAAAGCCGAATCCCCTTTTAGCAGCAAGCTGCTGCATCACGCAGTCAGAAGCTCATCATTCTGTTCAACTGTCTTTCTCTCCGCTTCCTGCTCTCAGTCTGGGAACACCTTTTTCCAGAGCCTCTTTTCTATATAGACAAGCAGATTCACGCCCGGTCGCAGGCCGAAGTACTCCGTCTGATATTCAGCCTTGAGTCTCTCCTCAATTTCCTCCTGGAATAAGGGATCGGCGATGATGACGGGAGCGTCGGGTGCGTCGATCAGTTCCGTCCAGTAACCCACTTTGTCGAATGCCCGCAGATACCACGGCATGGGCCAGAAGTCTGAGCCGGGCATGAAAAAATGGATGCGCATGGATTTTCCTTCTTCGTGGACCTCCGCCAGTTGTACCATGCGGTCGCGGAGTTTCTGGGTGTGCGTGCCGGAATGCGCGTACACGTACGGATTACGGCGGTCAGCGTAGAATCTGAAATTTGCCCGCTGCGATTGCTGCCACAAGTGCACCAGGCCGACCAGCAGCGTGAGCAGAATGACGCACTGTCCCGCGTTTGGCATCGCCCACCTTTTCTTTTCTTCCTCCGCTGAATCCTCTTTGCCAGGCCACGAGTAAACACACTCGAATCCGATCCCTGCCAACAGGATCATGCCGTGCAGAAAGCCGAGCATGCACCAGGGCGTCTTGTAAGGAATGGCGCTGTAAATCAGGAGCATCGTCAGTGTGTAAACAAAAATGAAACGCGCTGAGGTCTGTTGAATCCCGCACGGCAGGCGGCATCTGACCACAGTCACACCTCCGATGACAGCGAACACCAGAATAAGGGCCTCGGTCCAATATGGGCCGGGACTGTTCTTGAAATAGATGAGCGGCTTCAGGAAGAACAGAAAGGAATGCTGGTGCCCTTCACCTGAAGCGGCCCTGCTGAGGTAACGTCCGTAGGTCAGGAATGCATCAAGAATACCCCGGCCGTTGGTGAAGAATCCGGTGAAGAGGATCGCTGAGAGGAGGCTTCCCGACAGGACAGCAACGAGGAACGGTTTTGACTTCGCCCCTTCCAGAATTCGGGCAGCAGAAATCTTCCCCGCAAACGCCTGATTCACGGCCGCGGCTGCCAGCCCGCAACCGACCGCAACAATCCAGGTTTCCTTTGTGCAGAACATCAGGCCGGTGAAAACCCCGGCCGACAGTGCACTCTTTATCGATCTGCTTTCGCCGTAGCTTTTCCACGCAAGGTAAGCACAGGCAGAAAACGCAACCAACAGCATCTCGTGGATGTAATACCGGCTGTAGTAAGTCATGGCCGGTGACACCGCCGTCAGCGCTGCGGCGACAGCCGCGGCCCGCCAGCCGATCAGTCTGCCGAATCCCAACGAAAGTAGAATGAGCGCAGTGCCAAAGAATACTGGAATGAGCCGGTAGGCCCGCTCAGTCGCGTGCAGGTAGTCTCCCCCGAAAAGCCAGACAACCGGCAATGAAATGTACTGGAGTGTCGGCCCGTGGAACTCGTGCGGGTTGTAGACGTATTTGCCGGAATTAAGGAGCTCGCCGGTCTTGACGGCTTGGACGGCCTCGTCCGTGTGCAAGGGACGCAGCTCGAGTCGCGGCAGGCGGAGCGACAATCCAAAGATCGCGGCGAGAATGATGAGGGCCTGACAGACCCGTTCCCGTTTCATTTTGCGGGCATGCCGTAGACGGAGACTTCCGTGTAATGGTTCATATCGTCCGAGGTGCTGCCATTGCTGTAGAGCCGAACGAAGCGTCCATTGGCCCCCTTGACATCGATCAGCTTCCCTTCGTTTACCTCGAAGTATTCGCGATCTTTGCCGATGCCCATGCCGGACGAATTATCGTGATCGTTATTAAAAACGGTGTTGACATCCAGGATGAAATCCTTGTCCTGACCGAGCTGAACAATGACATCCTTATAGACGCGCGGGTCTCCGTGATAATGCCAGATAACGATGGCGTGGATCTTGTGGACGGCGCCCAGATCAATTTGCACATACTGAGTGCCGGGGCCTAGCTCCAGCCAACTGCCCTCAGTTGCCTCCTTGTTCTTATCGGTGACGTAAGGGGCTTCACCGACGATGGGCTCGTTGTCACTCATTGAGACCTTCTTGCCGTCCGAGATGAGCTTCGTGCCTTTGGGTGCCTTGAATGGCGGCCGCGGCTTCCCGGTAGGTTTTTCTACGGTCGTACCTGGCGGAATATTCTTTGGTGTGCCAACAAATGCCGGCTTGGGAAGTTTGATCTGAATCGGGACAAGATCGTCCGCGGGGAGCTCGCTCAGCGACACACTGATGCTCAATGCTGCCAGCAGAGCCATAGAAGTAGATATGTGTTTCATCATTTCAGTCTCCATCTGATAATTTCAGGGGCCATCAAGTGCGGCGGATTTTATCGGCTCGAACAAGGCTCGCACGGCAGAGCCTGGCTGATGGTTCAGGATGTCTGATGGTTGATGGAAAGGGGATGACAGAAGGGATTATGATAACAAAGCATGCAGATCGCGAGACTTCCCCAACAGCGACTGCGCTTTGCCATTTTGCCATCAACCACCAGCCATCAACCATGCTTTTCACTCGCTTCGAACAGTTCAAACCCTCCGGCCGTACGGTAAACGGCCTCCGTGTGGCCTTTGGCATCGATATCGACGGATGCGTCGATCCTGGGATGCTCAAACATGAAGATGGCTTTGCGACCGTTTCCGTTCAACATTACGGGCTGCAGATGATCACCGGCACCGCCAAACGCGCCTGGATGTTCGTCAACTGTTTTTCCAGTGACCGTGGCATCACCCGATTTCGAGCGCTCTACATGTGGGCGGATGTGCTGCTGCAGACGCCGGCCGCTGTGGAAGCGGGAGCAAAAATTCCGAGCTTCAAGTTTCTCCGACGCTGGTGCGATGTGACAGACTCGTACTCGCCGGAGGCACTCGACAGCTATCTGGCAGCAGGCGACCTGTCGGGCATCCTCGAAGAGGGAGACGCCCCTGCAGATGCTGTCTGTGAGCTTCAAGGCGTGCACGACTGGTCATGCCGCGTCAATGACAGTGTTGGCCCAGCCATCGAAAACATGACAGCGTTTCCTCACGCAGTCACCGCACTGAAACGCGCGCACGAGCTCGGCGTGGATCTATGCGCAGTCTCCGGTACTCCGGAAGAACACGTGGTGAAGCAGCTCCGGACGTACGGCGTCCTTGATTGCTTTATCGGGATCTTTGCCCAGCAGGCCGGCAAGAAATGCGTGGGACTTGCCACGATGATGGCCGGACCCGATTTCGCTTCCGCCGGCAGCCCAGCACTGAAACACGTAGAGGCTAATTACGATGTACTTCTGATGATGGGTGACGCGCCCAAGGACCACGGCGAATCCCTCAAGGCGAACGAAATTCTCACCGGCAATGAAGACTCCCCATGCCGAATGTATTTCATTGAGGTCGGCCGCGAGAACCAATCGTGGAAGACTTTCAACGAGGAGGTCCTCGATCAGGTGGTCGGCAACAGTTGGAGCAAGGAGCACGAGGCTGAGCTGGTCGCACGGGGGTTGGCGAATCTCGACCGTATGTGGGAGCCGGATGTCGCGCCTATTGACACGTTTGCCCGGAGATCATGAACGGTCCGCTGCTCCGATGACTGGTCGTCCAAGACGGAGTCGTTTTGACGGATTTCAGGGGCGAAGCCCCGGGCTGTTTGCCTAGCCCAGCCCAACGGGCTGGGTGAATGGTACAAAGATATGAAAAGGGGCAACGCCCCGGCCATTTATAAGGAGGCCATTCATTGGGGCAAATGACCGGGGCGTTGCCCCTAAGAATGATCTGCCCGAAAACCCAGCCCGTTGGGCTGGGCTAGGCAAACGGCCCGGGGCTTTGCCCCTGAAAACTGTCATTCAAATCCGTAAAATTGCCCTCGGCTCGCATAGGACGCCGCCCTGGAGGGCAGCGCTACGATGGGCTGCTCGACGGTATGAGGCGAAGCTTCGCTAGTTCCTTACCGTTGCTTTCCATTCATCCGTGGCTTCCGAGGCCATCCTCTGGAACGCCGTCAGTACCTGGCCACGTCGGATAAACGGAAATCATCGAAGAGACAATCCACGGCCCCACCGGTCGGGTACGCGGAACCTATCGTCAGATGCGGGCCGAAGTAAAACCCGATCGGTTCAGGCAACTCGAAGATACTCACAATCTTGCCGTTGGCGAAGATGCGGCAGGTCTTCTTTTTCCAGGTGATGCCGATGTGATTCCAGTCCTTGAAGCGGAGATGAGTTTTGTTCAGGCCGGCGTAGGCTTCCTTCGATTTATCACCCCTCAACCAGAAATGGGGTTGGACCATGTAGGCGTTGTAATTCTCGTCACGGTAGAAGTTGAAAAAGCATGCCTGCGCGTTGCTCTTCTTCAGCCCAATCAGTTTTGTGAATCGGACTGGTTTGGCCGGAGGTTCAGTTTGGATGTATTTGAACCAGAATTCGAGAGTGCCGGTCTCACCAGGTCGGTACTCGCCAAGGTCGTAGTAAACGATCTCTTCCTCATCGACCTCTGACCGAAATGCCTTACCGAACCGGCCGGTCTCGTAAACGGGTTTCCCTTTCGTCTTGCCGTCAAACTGCCCAAGCGATCCGGTCCCGCGGATGCTGCCGTTAAAGTTGCTCAACAGCAGTGTGTGTTCGTCTGTTTCGAACGGCTTTTCAGGAACGGAATAGCTTCCAATAAACGCCGGTCTTGTTCTGGCTGCAGTAGAAGTCTGGTCATCATCGCTGACGATTCGCGCGCCTTCGGGCAGAGCGATTCTCCGGCCTACGGTGACCACTCGATATCGCATCGGCTCGATCTTCAGACGAACGGGTTGTTGAACGGAACCCAGTTCCCTGTCGAGCATGGCATCGTAAACGTTCGGTAACGTTCCAGCGGGGAGAGCGGTGGTGTCAATGCTCATCGTGCCGGAGTAATCCTGGTTCGGGATGTTTGCCACAAAGATCAGAGCGGCCTTCCCGGCATCGTTGAGCCAGACGCTCGCCTTAGGGCCACTTGGCTCGAATCTTACGAGCCGCTGATTCCAGTAAGGAGCGAACCGCGAACCGTTGAATGCTTTCCGCACTTGTCGAATACGAACGTACGGCTTGGCCCGCCGGGCATAGCCGATTGTATTGCGATAGTAATGGATGTTGCCTCCGCTGTTCTTCATGAGAACGTCGTGCAGCATGTTCATCGTCCAGACCTGGTTTCTCAGGAGCGGCTTCTTGTACCAGTTCCACCAATGGCGGTGGGTGGTCACGCCGTGCGGCCATGTGCAGTAGAACATGAGAAACGTATCCAGAGGGCACTGCTCTTCGAGGGTTTTTCCTGCGATATGGAACTCGCCCGACGAAAGGTAGTCCGTGAAGGGCGCGAGAAAGTAGAGCGGTACCTGGCTGGTGTGGGAACCGATAATCCCCGGCGGATCCGTTTCGTGATGCCAGAAAATGTAGAGTCGTTCGGCGAACTCCCGCTGCGCCCAGATATCGTAGGTGCCGTGAAGTCGGCCCTGCTCGTCGCGCCACGCCATTCCTTCCAGTTCATTGAAGGCCAGGCGGGGGTACTGAGTGCTGTCCATGTAGTTACCGTCAATTCTCAGAACGTCTCGGGAATGCCTGAGCGTGTGCAGATACCAGTCGGGAAAAGTCGAAGCCATGACCTGGAGAAAACAACTGAAGGAAATGTCCCGGAACGGCTCGAGCAGCATCTCGTAGCCGAATGCCTTGAAGAACGGCAAACCGCTGTGCAATCCCCAATTGGCATAGGGAACGTATTTCAGATGGTGCTGGTGAACGTTTCTGAGCGCTTCAGCAAATTCCTTCTCCTGCTTCTCTCCGTAAAAACGTGGAACACCGAACAGTTGCTTATTCAGGTAGTCTCCGACACCGATTGCCCCATGTTCCTGCACTGACTTCAACATCGCGTAGTTCAACGCCAGCTTCTTTTCGTCCTTGATTCCGATGAGATAGTTCGGGCCGGGCGCGCTGATCAGGTCGACAGGATTATCCGGGTTGCAGGGCCGCACAGGAGTTGCCATCAGGCCAAAGCTGTACTCCGTCAGTCCTTCGATCCTTTTGGGCTTGTCGACGAAAGAGATGACCAGCGTGATGGCATCCTCGCCCTGTCTGATCGCAATCTTCTTTCTCTCGTCCTCGTTCGACCAGTGACGGTCGCTGGGACAGAACCACTGAATGCCCCGGTCTTCAGCGCTCAGCATGAATGCGAAAGTGAACGGCATGCCATCTTCGTATTCCTCGGACCATCGATTGAGGAAGCCGGCCTTGCATGCGGTGGAATTGGAATTCAGCCGCGTGCCGGTCGCATGGTGCGCGAAGTAGCGGGACCATTCTTTCTTCACCGGGATGTTCAGCTTGAACTGCTCGATGGTGATGGAATCCTGGCGCGGCCGAAGAGATACATCGAATCGCAGCATCCCGTCGTAGGCCAGCACGGTTGTGATCTTCGTCAGGAGATTGGCGCCTTGAGATGTTGAGACCCATCTGGCGTCTCGCCCGGAGAGCCCCTTGGATTCAAGTTGAAAATCCTGTGGCAGGATTTCGCCGCCGGCCTTCATAATGAACTTAATCGGCCGGGCCAATAATTCTGTTCCCCTGGAGACGATTGAGCCGGGCAGCCCTGACGGACCGATGCGAATGGTGCGTTCGTAAAGCTCGATGGTCGTGTCGTTGACCTTGTGCAAAGGCTTGAACGGCTTGGGTACGACTTTGGACTTCCCAATGCTATTCCCAAACCAGTCGGGCCTGCCCGGACGGCGTACCTTCACCTGCTCCTGATGTTTGACCTTGCCGCCAGGTCCATGGAGCGATGCTTTGATGATGAAATCCGTCTCTTCCTCAACTTTGGATGTATCGAGGTAGGCTCTCACTTTCCTGTAATTAGTGAGCTTGGTCAGCAGAGCTCTGTCGAGAGTTGTACCTTTGCGATCGACAAGAACGACTTCGATGGAATCGTTTTGGATGCTTTCATCGAAGCTGGAAAGATCCAGCTCAGCCCGAACCTTCTGGTGACGCAGATAAAAAGGATGGACCGCGATGCTGAAGCCGGGAAAATAAGCACAAGGCATGATGTTGCTGTACACGAGGTCGCCGGTCGCGGCATCGCGCATCTCGCTCATCACGAGATACTCACCGTGCTCCAATGTCTCTTTGAAAAGAGAGTAGCTGTTCTTTCCAGGTGCTATTCCCAACTGGTATTCATCCGTTCGGATGAACTTGTAGCGGTCGTTCATTTCCTTCACCAGGTCGGCCCGTGAGCGAAAGGCCTGAATCGCCATCTTTGGATCTTCGATCATCTTTTCGCCCGTCTGATCCATATGACGAACCATGTCCCAAAGACTGAGAAACGTCTCCGAAGTATCCGGGCGCTTCTCAGACGATCGAAAGACGGATGTCCGTACCGATACCCGGGAAGCCTGTTTGCCAGAATTGTGAAGGATGAATTCATTTCCCATCACGGGCTCTTGAGCGTCTCGCAGCCTCAACGCTCCAATCCGTTTCTGACGCACCGCAAGGCCATCGACAAAGCGCAGCTTCCCCATGGTGAGGGATTCGTAACCTTTGGATTTAAAGGACCACGCCTGGGACCAGGTGATCATCTTGCGCACCGGCGTCAACTGCTGGTTCATGAAAGCCATTTCCCAGGTGACTCCCGGCTTCGGCTTTTGAAAGCCAATGAGCTGTGAATACGGAATCTTCAGCTCGGCCTCCCAGCACGGCCAATGGAATGATTTCCCGCCCCGCAGATGACGCCGGGCAGCGTATTCCCACTTGCCATCCCGCTCGACGGGCGAGTTCCGCCCAATGGGACGCACCATTTCCGCATAGGCACCTTTCGAGTTGCCGACGAAAACATAAGTGTGCCTTGCCTGCTTCTCCCGTTCGCCTGGAATGATAAAAATCTCGAAATTGTCATCGCGCCACCAGATGTGTTGGTGCTTACCTGGCTGAAAATCCGCCTTCGGATCTTGAGCAAACCGCGGCCTCTGAATGAGCACGCCCACGTAGAGCGCGTCATCGTCATACTTCAGATAAAGCTGCGTGATCAGTTTGTTGAGGGTGCCGGTTTGCTGGTCGATGAACGCGCTTTGAACCGTGGCATCGCTCCATTCTTCGTGGTCCAGGTCCGCATCAATCACCGGCGGACGGCTCGTCTTCGGCACGGGGAGCACCGGATGTCGCGATCGCTTTTCGAGTGCCAACGTGCCGAAGCTTAATTCCTCGGCCTTCCCTTGCGGAACAGCGATAAAAGCTGCCAGTAGAAGAATGAGGCGAATGATCCGAATCATTGGAATGAGTGATTTCATGCTGAGATGGTGCACGCTCGCAGATTCGTCTGTACGCTGACTGGATTCAGTTCCCGTAGTGAGCGATCAGATGAGACCAAATCAGGTCCGTGATTACGTACCGCATCGGATCTTTCATACGCCTGACAGGCCGATCATCATAGCCTGTTGCCACAAGCATCTACACTAATTTCACCTGCCGTGAATCCGCCATGAAATCGGTCTGGCTCGATAATATTAAAGGCATCCTTGCCCTTGCAGGCTTTCTGTTTGGGCCTGCGCTGATTGGTCTCGGAGCCTACGCAATCTCTCGGAGCTCAGGCTCGGACCGATGGCCGACCACTCCCGGTACCGTCATCAAGTCCGATGTGAGTGTATTTGGCTCGGGCAACAGCCGTAGGAAGTCCTTTGTGCTGGAGTACGAATACGAGGTGAATGGTCAGGCGTACACTTCGAACATCATCTACTTCCAGACGAACACAGGGAAAGGCCACTATTATCCACCTGCCCGCTCGAAGGACTTCCCCAAGGGCGCGACAGTCAAGCCCTACTACAACCCGGCCGACCCATCCATCGCGGTTCTTGAACCAGGTATCCCGTGGCGAGTGTCTCTGGCGCTGGCAATCGGGATCCTCTGGAGCTGTTGGACGATCTGGCTGTGTTTCATCCAGCCCAGATTCTTTTCAGAAAAGAGTGAGAGTGATTCGATTCTCAGCGACGCTCCCCCTCAATCTGTCGAGTAATTACGATTGCTCCACTTCCAGTTTGTGAAGATGGGAACGCCAGGCCGCGGGAATAATGAGTTCTGAGCGGGTCCGCAACGTTAACCGTATGCCCTCCGATCCGAGTGGGCATGTCGTGACGCTCTCCCAATCTTGTGAACCAAGGACCAATGTGACACCAAGCCCTTCCTTATTGTTGTGGAGACGCAGTCCATCAGCCTGGTCCGCAGAGAATTCAAGTGATTCTGAGCCGGAAGATTTCTCTTTCGTCTCAGGCACGAATATCTCGACATCCTCCGGGCTGCCGAGATTCAAAGGCCAATTGCATTCAATGGCAGCGTCCTGTGCCGTGTTGCTGCGGTTCAGCACACGGACGCCGACCGCGACAACTCGCCGGCCTTCCTCGAGGTTCGCGTGCCACCAATGGTACATCGGCTTGGTGTAGTAGGCGTAAGAACCCAGCCCGAGGCCGCCTTCGGCCCAGCCGGCAACGAAAGAGGCAATCGGGTCTGGTTCCTCAGGAGCGGCGAGCCATCGCTCGTAATAGCCGGCATCGCCTGGGAAATCGGGATGGTTGGAATCCATGAGCAGAAGGAGGCTCCTGTCGCTCCCGTCCTCCTCGTCACTGCTGGAAAGCAGCTCGAGATTGAGCAGCCTCGGGCCGAGGCGCGGAGCGAAGGTAAGTCGCGTCAGGCCGTTCTCGAGAGTCACGATCTCCGAGTCAATGAGTCCCTCAAACTGCTCGTGAGAGAGCATACACAGCTTGTCCGCGCCGACGTCCCTGGCCCACTGCAAGACGGCACGTGACTCTTCTCGCAGCGCGGTCGGTTTCTCCGTCACATGGCGTCCGGACTTCAGTCGGCAGTTGTGAACGACAGCCTTTCGCGACTCCCTCTCGACACAGGCCAGCCGAGTGTGCTCTCTCTCTTTCCGGACACGTCCAAGGAACTCCGCATCGTCATGAACCGCATCCTCAGCCTCATCCCATAGTGTCAACGATTTCTTCAGAATCTGGTCCGTGAGATACGCTGGCGCGGGAGTATCGCTGTAAAAGACATGGACGTTCTCGTGATCCACCTGGTCACGGATCAGATGGAGGTAGCTCTGAATCGGCCCCGCGGCCGCGCCGTAGAAGGCTTCGAGGAATTCGTTGGAAAGCCGTTCCGGATCGTCATCCGGCCGCCAGAGAAGCCTCGAAATAAGCCAACCGCGCAACTCGTTGAACTGACGATTCCCGACGTCCTGGTAGAAATAGCCCGTTACGCCGTGCCGGATAAACCAGCGAAGGTTTTCGCTGAGTGGCGGCAGACCAGGAGTCGGCACGAGTGGATTCCGAAGGTGCGTGGCGTAGTCCCAGACCCAGAGCCTGGAGGCCGTCCTCTGCCAGCCCTCCATGTAATGCCGGAAGCGAACGTTCTCCGAAAAATCACAAGTGGAGAACGGATGCGCGAAGCAGCATTCGATAGGACATACCTGCACGATCAACTTTGGGTGCGCCCGGAGCTGTTTTGGTGGCTTTGCGGTGAACCGGTAGGAGATGGTCATGAAGGACTTGTCTGGGAATTCGAGGTCGAGCTTCTCGACAACCTTGTTGCAGAGATGGATGACCGGCGCCGCGTCAGATTCTTCTCGCTCCGTCAGCGCGCGGCACGAAGGGCACTCACAACAGTTCCCCCAATCGTTCTGGGCCAGGTAGTACACGTCGGGAGACGGTGATTCCTGTGTCTCGGCGGCCAGGTCGCTTTCGATCTGCCGACGAAGTCGATCTGTCAGGAGCTGGATGACTTCCGGGTGAGTGCAACAGAGCTGTGTCTCCTCGAGGATTCGTTGCCCTCTGACAAGTGCGAAGTATTCCGGGTGGCTGTCACGGAGTTCCTCCGGAGGCATAAGGGAATCGAAGGAGTGGCCAAACTGCCAGTGTGTGATCCTTCCGCCGTGTTTCGGGCCGACTTCACTGGAGAATCCGTTGACGTGATTCCGTGCGCACCAGTCCGGGCTCATCACTCCATCCAGAATGAAGTTCCGATAGCTGATCGGGGGTGTGAAACTCTCATCCCTGGAGCCAACCTCGATACGTTCCCTTCTGGGGATCAGACTCATCTTTCGGGTGTACCAACGGCAACCGAGCTCGTGGAGGAACGCATAGATTCCATTGAGGGTCCCTCTTGGTTCCGCACCCCATATCGCAAGGCGCGACCCGTCAGCCCGAATGCGGTATCCATCCG
>Ga0187827_10006469_pt1 | contig 13365 bp, 15 predicted proteins | sample ETNtaG_39_FD_167969 | JGI IMG/M metagenome (GOLD analysis project Ga0187827, IMG submission 167969) | Marine microbial and viral communities from oxygen minimum zone, Eastern Pacific Ocean - ETNP2014_SV_150_PacBio MetaG (Illumina Assembly) | ecosystem: Environmental > Aquatic > Marine > Hypoxic... | reverse complement strand
CTGTTACCACTTCGACAGTCAATGATAGTGGCATGGGTGATCCTCCTGATTATTCAGATTTTATATCTTTTGCTTTTGCCAATACTTCATCGATTGTTCCTACCATATAGAAAGCTTGCTCTGGTAAATCATCGTGTATGCCATCTAATATTTCTCTAAATCCTTGTACGGTATCTTTAACAGGAACATATTTACCTGATTGACCTGTAAATTGTTCGGCAACTGAAAATGGTTGAGTTAAGAATCTTTGTATTTTTCTAGCTCTTGAAACAGTAGCTTTATCTTCATCAGAGAGTTCTTCTATACCTAAAATTGCTATAATATCTTGCAATTCTTGGTACCTTTGAAGAACCTGTGTTACACCCATAGCTACATCATAGTGTTCTTGTCCAACTACATTTGCTTCCAGAATGTTTGAAAAGGAAGTAAGAGGGTCAACCGCAGGGTACAAGCCCTGTGCTGATAATGCTCTGTCAAGCGTCATTACTGCATCTAAATGTCCAAAAGTAGTGACAATTCCAGGATCGGTATAGTCGTCTGCAGGAACATAGATAGCTTGTACAGATGTAATTGAACCATTTTTGGAAGATGTTATTCTTTCTTCTAGGTCTCCCATTTCTGTTCCCAATGTGGGTTGGTACCCAACAGCAGATGGCATTCTTCCCAACAAAGCGGAAACTTCCATTCCAGCTAAAATATACCTAAAGATATTATCTACGAATAGGAGTACATCCTGACCCCTTTCCTCTTTAAAATATTCAGCCATGGTCAGACCTGTTTGTGCTACTCTAGCTCTAATACCAGGTGGCTCATTCATTTGTCCGAAAACTAACACCGTTTGAGGTAAAACGCCTGCATCTTGCATTTCATGCCATAAGTCATTTCCCTCTCTAGATCTTTCTCCAACACCCGCAAAAACTGAGACACCTTTGTGTTCTTTACCAATATTATTAATCAACTCTTGGATAATTACAGTTTTACCTACGCCAGCTCCACCGAAAGCACCAATTTTCCCCCCTTTAGTAAACGGTGTTATCAAATCTAAGACTTTTATTCCAGTTTCTAAGACAGAGACCTCGGTTGCTTGGTCTTCAAAGCTAGGTGGTTTTCTGTGGATAGGCCATTTATCATCTGGTGCCTCTATATCACCTAACCCATCAATTGGCTCACCAAGCGTGTTGAATAACCTTCCTAACGTAGAGTCTCCAACGGGTACGGATATAGCATTACCAGTATCTATTACCTCAGTCCCTCTACTTAAACCTTCCGTTGGCCCTAGTGCTATGCACCTCACCCAGTTATTACCGATGTGTTGTTCAACCTCTAAAACTAATTTTTCGGATCCAATATTAGTTTCTAATGCATTAAATACTGCGGGTATGTCTTCCCCAGTAAAATCAACGTCTACCACTGTACCAATTATTTGTACTATTTTTCCGGTTGCCATTCTTTGCTCCTAGACACTCTATTTTCTGGTTATATTAACTATCCTTCTAAGGCAGAAACTCCACCTACAATATCAAGTAGTTCATTTGTTATCATTTCTTGTCTCTTTTTATTCATTAACAAAGTTAAATCACCAACCATTTCATTTGCATTATCCGTAGCTTGATTCATTGCTACCATTCTTGCTGATTGTTCACTTGCATTTGCTTCAAGTATCGAGTGATGCACCAACGTTTGCACATATCGAGGCAATAAGCTTGATAATAATTCCCCTGCAGTTGGTTCGTATATGTATTCTTTAGTTGATGAAGTTAGTTGATCAGTTTTTATAGGAAGTAATTGTGTGATAATTGGTTTTTGTAAAGTGGTATTAATAAACTGTGAATAACCAACAAAAAAAGAATCAACACTACCACTATTAAACTCTTGGATTAACTGATTAGCTATTTCAATTGTATCGTTAGATTTAGGTTTATCTCCAATTCCTGAAAATTGTCCTAGTAATTCCAAATTATTTCTTCGGCTATAATCTATACCCTTTTTACCAACTCCAATTATTTTAGCCGGGATATCTTCTTTGACTATAAAAGCATCTAAAGCTCTCATCAAATTTGAATTCAAGCCTCCTGTAAGTCCTCTGTCGGGCGTTATAAATAAAACACCTATGTTTTTGATTTCCCTTTGCTGTGCCAATGGTTGATTAGCAATTTCATCACCTATTTGTGATATGACATTTGAGACCATCTCTTTCATGCTGTTAGAGTAATATCTCCCTTGTGTGGCTGCATCTTGGCTACGACGCAATTTTGAAGCAGCTATCATTGCCATCGCTTTAGTTATTTTCGCAGTATTCTGGACACTACGAATACGTCTTGATATTTGCCTTACGCTTGCCATGTATTTACACTAATCCACTGTCTATAAATTGTTCTATCGCAGAATTTAATTGGGATTTAGATTCGTCAGTTAATGCATTTGCAATATCAACTAACAACTCTGAGTGGTTAGAAGTAGTATATTTATGAAATTCATCTTCCCAAGTTTTAATATTTTCTACATCAACGTCATCTAAATATCCTTCGTTGAGAGCGTATATTATAGCTACTTGCTGACCAACAGGCAGAGGAACATTTTGTCCTTGTTTCAATACTTCAACACTTCTTTGTCCTCTAGCTAATTGTCTTTTTGTAGCAGCATCCAAGTCATCTGTCCCAAATTGAGCAAAAGTCACCAATTCTCGATATTGTGCTAAATCTAAACGCATTTGACCTGCTACAGCTTTCATTGATTTACTTTGAGCAGCACTGCCTACACGTGAAACGGATAAACCTACATTTACCGCAGGTCTTGTTCCTGCATTGAATAATTCAGGTTCTAAATATATTTGGCCATCTGTAATAGAAATGACATTGGTAGGTACATAAGCTGAAACATCGCCTGCCAGAGTTTCAATTACAGGTAAAGCAGTAATTGAACCACCCCCATGTTCATCATCAAGCTTTGCAGCTCTTTCAAGCAATCTACTGTGTAAATAGAATACGTCTCCAGGATAAGCCTCCCTTCCAGGTGGGCGTTTCAACAATAATGACATCTGTCTATATGCCCAAGCGTGCTTAGATAAATCATCATATGCTATCAAAACATCTCTACCTTGAGCCATGAAATATTCAGCCATGGATATGCCCGTATATGGAGCTAAATATTGCATTGCAGCATTATCAGATGCGTTTGCAGCCACGACTATTGTATGATCCAGCCCTCCAAATTGTTCCAATGTAGCTACTGTGGTTGCTACTTTACCTACTTTCTGTCCTATAGCTACGTATATACATATTACATCTCCACCTTTTTGATTAATAATTGCGTCGATACAAATAGCAGTTTTACCTGTGGTACGGTCTCCAATGATTAATTCTCTTTGACCTCTGCCAATAGGTATTGCAGCATCTACAGATTTGATACCTGTTTGTAAAGGAGTATCAACTGATTTTCTTATAGCAACGTTTGGGGCAACTATTTCAACAGCTCTTGATTCTTTAGTATTGACTGGACCTTTCCCGTCAATAGGTAATCCTATCCCATCTACAACCCTGCCTAGTAGAGATTCTCCAACGGGTACCTCCATTACTTTCCCAGTTCCTCTAACCTCAGTCCCTTCTTTAATGGAGGATGGATCTCCAAGAATAACAATCCCAACACTATCCTCTTCTAGGTTCAATGCCATACCTGCAATGTTGCCATCGAATTCCACGAGTTCGTTATATGAAACTCCAGACAAACCGTGTACTCTAGCAATTCCATCACCTACTTCTATTACTGTGCCTATGTTAACTGTAGTTATTTCAGAACCAAACTCTTCAATTTGGCTTTTTAACACAGAAGCTATTTCATTTGCTTTTATAGCCATTTATTCCTCCATTTTTATCCAAAGTAACTTTTATTGGATACTATGAAAATGATATTTAATATTTAAGACTTTTCCTCATTTGATTTACGCTATTAGATAAGGATGCATCAAGTAATGTGTCTCCCATTATTGCTTTGAATCCTCCTATGATGTTCTCGTCTACATCAATAGAAATATTCGCGGTCTTACCTGAAATCCTTTCTAAAATATTTTTAATCTCGTTTAGTTGTTTAGTATCTAATGATTTTGCAGTTGTAACAAACATTTTCTGTACCCCATTGTTTGAATCAACGATGTCTTGAAAATCAGACTTTATTTTGCCTACCCCGTCTATGGAATTTCGGGTTGCTAGCAAATATAAAAGATTCATAGGTAATTTACCCAGTGATTTGCCATATATTTTGTCCAAGATAGAACGTTTTAATGCAATAGGTTTGTGTGGTGAATTAAGGATTGAGACGAGATTTCCATCAGCCAAAGTGTCATTGATGGATTCAAGATCTTTTATCCAATTATCTACATTATCGTTTTCTTTGGCGATTGCATATATCGCTTGTGCAAATCTTTTAGATGAAGAAAAATTTGACATGTGCCTTCTTTATTTAATTATTGCTCAATTTTGAAAGTTCTTCGTTCAAAATTTTATCGATTACCTTTTTATCCGTCTGAGTAGCTATAGTTTGTTTCATTAGATTTTCTGTTGCGGTTAAAACCAAATCACTGAAATGATTTTTTAAATCTGCTATTGCAGTATCACGTTCTTGTTGAATTTGGTTTTGAGCTTTGATTTTTTCCGACTCTATTTGCTTTTTGGCTTTGGCCAATTCTTCCTCCCCCTGTTTTTCAGCAATAGTTTTTGCTTTCGCAACTGTTTCTTGTCCTTCAACCCTTGCTGCTTTTATCTCCTCTTGCATCTCAGCCCTTGCTTTTTCAGCTTCTTTACGTGCCTCATCAGCCATTTCTAGACTGTTTTTTACCTTTTCTGAACGCTCATCAAGAATTTTAAGGAGAGGTTTATACAGAAGCTTAGTCAATACTAGTAGTAGTATTACAAAGCTTATAACCTGAGTTATCAAAGCCGGTAGGTTAATCCCCAGTTGAGTTATTCCATCCATTTTTTAGCCCCTAAGCATTTGCTTGATTTGAGATATCCGTTAGCAAATTACTGTGTTTATCAGTTATTCACGCAACAAATATGATTATCAAAGCCATTAGAAATGCGTATATTGCTATCGCTTCTGCGAAAGCCAATCCTAAAATCATGTTTTGTTGAATTGGCCCTCTTGCCTCAGGGTTACGGCCAATTGCTTCCATCGCTTTCGCAGCTAGCATTCCAATTCCTAAACCAGGGCCTAATCCCCCTAATCCTATTGCTAGCGCAGCTGCCAATGTTTTTACGTCTCCAATTATACTTTCCATTATTAGATTACTCCTGTTTTGTATTTTTTGTTTTATTAATGTTCGTCTGCACTATGCGCAGTAGTTGCTGTTGCAGCAAATACTAGCGTTAATATAGAAAATATGAATGCTTGTACAACTCCAACGAATACTTCCAAAAACAGAAATACTAGTATCCCAGTTAATGGTATTAAGAACGCAACTACAATTAAAAGTACTTCACCAGCAAATATGTTTCCAAACAAACGGAATGTGAAACTAATTAGTCGTGCTACCTCACTAATTGCTTCTATTATTCCTACTACAAATCCTGTAGGTCCTTCCTTAATATTAATGAATTTGCCAATGTGTGTTAGTGGTCCTAATGTACTCAGTCCCCACCAATGAATCATTACCATTGCAACTAAAGCTATTGCGAGTGTTGTGTTGACGTCTGTATTAGCGCTTCTTAGGTATGGAGATAATCTCCCTGCTTGTACATTAGGATTAGTTAATTCATTGGTACTTTCACAATGACTTGGATCAAGTCCACATGTTAGGGATATTTCTTCTTTTACTGAACCTAATGGCTGAATATATACTGGTCCAGATTTAACAAATTTTGCTAAGGGTTCATCATCATATTCTGCATCATGTCCATCATCATGATCAGAGTGTCCGTCTGAACTAGAATCACCATGACTGAGGTGACTTTTTATTATTTCGGGTGTTTCAATCCATCCTATAGTACCGTATCCAGGCAAAATGCCCATCCAGTTAGCAATCACAATGAACAAAAATATAGTCATGATTAGTGGGAAAAATTTTTTAACTTGAGTTGCCCCCACTATTCCACCAATTAACGTTATAAAGAATTCCATCACTATTTCTGCGAACCCTTGCAGTCTGTTAGGGATAGGGTTTTTATTTTTATTAACTAACCAGGCAAATATAATAAGGACAATAATGGTAAGCCAAGTAGCTATCATAGTGTTAGTTATATATGTGTTTGTTATAGCTTTAACCAGTTTGCTGGAAGAATTTGTTCCAAGCGATAATGCTTTTATTGGTTCAGCATGGACTGGTTCGGCTTTTATGGCTATGTGTCCTATGGGTGAAGAGAAAAACCCACCCCCCCATGAAGGTGGTATAACGCTGGAACCAAGTTTGCCGCCAAATACTCCAAGCAATGTTAAGAGTAATATGGATATTAAAATTATTTTTGTGTTCAACTAAATTTTCCCGAACATATTAATTATATTTTTCAGATAACAGGGGTTTTAACATCAAATAAACAGCCCAACCAGAAATTATTACCCCCAACAAAATTCCCCCTAGAGTAAATATAGGATTCTTTACTTCAAGTTTAGAATCCAGAAATATTCCTAATGCTATCCCTCCAAGTATTGGAACCGCTACTACAAATCCCAATGACAGGAGTCTGAAGGCTTTATGCATTTTAAAATGCTCCAGAATTACATAACTTGCAGGAGATATGTTATGAAAAATTTAACAGTTTATCAATAATCAAATCTGAAATTATTCATGATGTATAAATTCAATAAGTATTTATTTGCTGATATTTCCGATATCATCGATGTCCAAGGTGTCAACAAAATCCTTAAAAGCTGAGAGTTTTTCATCATCGTTTGATGGTTGACTATCCGTGTCTGTTTCTGGATTTAGAGTTACGCCCGCTTTTTCAACCACCAAATTTTCAGCGAATATTTTTGCTTTACTTCTTACAGCTATAGCAATCGCATCACTTGGTCGCGAATCCAGTTCAATTGTATTATCTCTATATTCAAGCAAAATCTTTGCAAAAAAAGTATCATCTTTTAAATCAGAAACGATTATGCTTAATACTTTAGCACCTAAAGAATCTATCGCGGTCGTCAATAGGTCATGTGTTAGAGGTCTTGGCGCATCAACTTCTTGAAGTCTCATTGCAATTGATTCTGCTTCGGATGCCCCTATCCATATTGGTAAATAAATTCCTGGAGTAGAGTCTTTTTGGCGTAATATAACTACTCTTTGACCATAGTTTTGGACGCTAAATCTTATGCTGTCGATTACCATTTCCTGCATGTATGAATCCTATTCTAATCTAATTAGTGTTATTCTAAAGTTGAAAACAATCTAGTGTCAATCTAAAAATCTTTTTCTTAGAGTTATAGGGGTAAGGATAGAGTGTTTTTGAATTTCTAACGAGATTCAGATAAATTTAAGAGGGAATTTATTTGAGAATTAAGGTTTTGAGCGGCTATTTTAACTTTGTTAATTTCATCTGTTGGTTCTTTGGCATAAATGATACTACGAGAAGCATTTATTAATAGATTGACCGACTTATCGCTAGTTCCGTTTTTTAAACATTCTTGCAAATTTCCAGATTGCGCTCCGATTCCTGGACACAATATTGGGATATCATCGGACATCGAGCGAACAAATGATAGGTCATTGGGAGATGTTGCGCCAATAACCAATCCAATATTGTTAGCGAGATTATGTTTAATGGAGTTTTCTATAATTAGCTCATAATTTTTTTGGCATTTATAATTAGTTTGTATATCTTGTAAATCCTTAGACCCCTCGTTGGATGACTTTGCCCAAATAAATACTCCCTTATCTTCGTATTGAAGTAGTGGCTCGATTGATTCAAACCCTCCCCAGATATTTGCGGTAGTACAATCAAACCCCCATGTTTCAAAATGAGCGATTCCTACTTTTTCAATGGTTGAAGGAATATCTCCTCTTTTGCCGTCGGCTATCAATAATTTAGTGGGTGTATTTTCTTTTATAAATTCGATGGTTTGTTCCATTGCTTTATAGCCTGCAGATCCAAATGATTCATAGAATGACAAATTGATTTTGTATGCTGAACAGTATCGTTGAGTAGAATTTACAATAGTCTTATTGAATTCAAATATATTTTCTTTAGAAACCCGGCTGTTATCTATATCAAGTCCAACACATAATAAACTGCTGTTTATTTCTATTGCTTGAGATAATTTTGTTCTAAAAGACATTAGTTCACTTCGCTAGGTTGATGGTAATAGAATTCCTCGTTTCTTTATATTGAAAGTTTAAATCAAAAGATTTATGTTTGAACTCTTTATTGCTAGATAAATTTCTAATCCTTTATGTAATGCAAGAGTATTAGCGGTGTATTTTGGAATGTCGATAGATAACGGTTGGCCGTCTAGGTTAGTTTTAATTAGTGTTGTATTTTTATCGTGGTTAATATCATCAATTGTAACAGGTATCATGTTTTCAACTGCCAAATCGCCAATTTCCCCTTTACATAGAATGATATCTTTAGAGTTTAATATAACGGTGGTTTCATCTCCCGAATTTAAATTTAATGGAGAACAAAGTATCTCTATTTGTCCTGTTGACAATAAGGATGAATTTGAACTAGTAATAGGGGATTTTACTTTTACATTGATTTTATTAATGATGTTCGGCTGAGCGTGTTTTTCGCCACTTTGATTTTTCATCGATAGCGACATAGGGTCTATTATTGATGATATTTTGCCTTCGTTAAGGACTACTACTTGATTCGCTATGTTATGCACGTCCTCAATATCATGAGAAACGAAAAATAAAGGCAAATTAAATTCGCTGGATATAGTTTTAATATAATTTATAATTGTTGATACCAACCGCTTTTCCAATCCTGTCCAAGGTTCGTCTAATAACAAAAGGCTAGGAGATGTTGCGAGAGTTCTGGCTAGCGCAACCCTTTGTGCTTGACCTCCAGAAATACTATTTATGTTTTTCTCTAGTAAGGTTTCAATTTCCAATATATGTATTATTTTTTCTATATCAAACCTTCTTAAATCAAGTGGAGTTAAGTTCAAAGCATAATATATATTTTGCTTAACATTCATGTGTGGAAATAGAGATGGGTTTTGCAAAATATACCCAAGCCTCCGTTTATCTGGGGGAATGTTTATATTATTGGTTGAAGAAAAAACTTGTGCGCCATTTATTTGTATAGACCCTTTATCAGGAGTTGAAAATCCTGATAAACAATTAAGTAGCGTACTTTTACCACTTCCTGATGGTCCAAAGATAGCGGTTCTTAAATAATTGGTTTTGAAGTCGCATGCCAAGGTGAATCTCGGATAAGTTTTGGTGAAATTGACTTCTGTGACTTTAGCTGAATGCTTATCTATATTCATTTGTAACTTAAGTTTCTTTTGTCTTTTTTTAATAAGATGTTGTAAATAATGAGTGATATTATAGCGATTCCTAGTGCAACTGCACTTAAACTGAAAGCGGTTGATTCATCTCCTATTTGAATTGCAGAATATATAGCTAATGATATGGTTTGTGTTTTTTCAGGCATATTCCCTGCTACTATTATTGTAGCTCCAAATTCGCTTAAGGCTCGAACGAAGCATATCAGGGACCCTGCTACTACACCCCTGTAACTAAGTGGTAACGTGATTGAAAAAAAAACTTTTATTGGGCCGGCGCCTAGTCCTTGGGCTGTTTTTTCAAGATTGGAATCAATTTCTGACATAGATACAATAATTGCTCGTGCCATTAGAGGGAATGATATTATTGCTGTTACCAGTGTGGCTGCAATCCATGTGAATATGATATTAAACCCAAACAAATTAGTTGTTATTTTGCCAATCGGACCATTTATACCGAATATTACCAAAACAAAAAAACCAATTAGTGTTGGAGGAATAGCTAAAGGTATGGTCATCAATATTTCTAAAGCAGAACTGCCGCGAATTCGTTTTTTTACAATCAACCAGCTGAATAATAATGCTATCGGCAAATTAATTATAGTTGCAATTATTGCTATTTGTATTGAAAGAACTATTGGGAATATCATTTTGTAAGAGCTTATTTTTCTAGAATTTCAACTTCTTCTATTTTTATAAATCCGTATTTGTTTATGGCTGGTACAGTTTTTACAGATAGTAGATATTCTATCAAGTTATCTATCTCATTTTTGTGATTTTGATCATCGATGAGAATTATTGGATATTGTATTTTAGGGTAACTATCAATTGGTATTTGCGTTGTTTTCAAGGTAGGTTTCGTAATAGCGTCAGTAGCATATACTATTCCAATTTCAGCATTTCCTGTTGATATATAAGTCAAGGCTGCTCTTACATCTGAAGCAAGAACTAATTTTGGTTCCAAAACCTCCCACAGAGAATTGTTTTGTAGGGCTATCTTGGAATATTCGCCCGCAGGGGCTAGTTTTGGGTCTGCAATTGCAAATCTTGTTATTTCAACCTTGGAAAGTTCGGATATGTTTGATATATCGATTTGATTATTAGGGTTAGAAACTAAAATCAGTTCATTTGAAATAAAAGAGTGGACTTGTAAATTGGAATTCACTTTTTTATTTAGAATTTCTATTGGACCTGTACCTGCAGGAACAAAGATATTTGCAGGAGCTCCTTTTATAATTTGTTGTGTGAGAAGGTTGGAGGCACCATAGCTTATTTGCAAGTCGATTGTATTGTTTTGTAATTCATATTCGGTTTCAAATTCATTAAGCAAATCTGCTAAGCTGGCGGCTGCAAATATATTTATCTTGATTTCGTCTGAAGTATTTTTACATTGAGCAATTAGTAAAAAAACTGTTAATAGTATTAAACCTAGAGTTAGGAGTTTTTGTTCAGGAATAATTTTGGTTGAATCTATTGGTGTGGCCTCATTTTTTGAGATTTCAAAAAAAATATAATTTATAGTTGAAGATAATATCCTATAGTAACAAATTTAATGCAATCAAATAATAAATAATTTAATTTTTCTTAAGCACCGTTCATAACCGAAATTTGGTTGTGCAATATCAACCAAAATGCTATAATTTTCATTAATTGATTAAAGTGTTTTGTTTGTAGGCACTTAGTTACGGTTTTACAAGTAAAGTGGGTGAACCCCACTTTTTTTGTTTGTTTTTAATTTGAATAGGTAATAAAGATAGGAGTTATAATATGAAGAGCGATTTTATCGTCGCGTTAACTCAATTGGCTTCTGAACGCAACCTACCTAGAGAAATTGTTGTTTCTGCAATAGAGGATGCACTTTTATCTGCATATAAACGTGATAGCGTTGCAGCGAATCAAGATATTTCCGTGAAATTAGACCCTGGCTCAGGACAGATTACCGTCTTTATTCTTAAAACTGTTGTTGAAATTCCTGAAAATAATCAGCAAATAAGTTTGGAGCAAGCCAGGCAAATTAAGGCAGATGCTCAAGTAGGAGAAATGGTGCAAACGGATAGCCTAGTTCAAAGTGCTGGACGTATAGCAGCACAGACTGCGAAGCAAGTTGTACTGCAAAGATTGAGAGAGGCTGAATTAGAGTTAGTGCTTAAAGAATATGCCGATAAAGAAGGTCAAATGTTTTCGGTTACTATTCAGCGTATAGAGCCTAGGCAAATTGTCGCTGAGCTTGGAAGGACAGAGGGAATAATACCATTGACTGAACAAAGTCAAGCTGAGCGATTTAGAGTTGGCCAGAGAATAAAAGTTATACTACAGTCTGTGAGGACTGCCATCAAAGGTCCCGAAGTCATTCTTTCTAGAATCGATAAGTTGTTAGTACAAAGGTTATTTGAAACAGAAGTCCCAGAAGTCCAGGCCGGATCTGTAGAAATACTATCAATTTCCCGGGAACCTGGTTCTAGAAGTAAAGTAGCTGTCTGGGCCAAACAAGAAGGAATAGATGCCGTAGGTTCTTGTGTAGGCTTAAGAGGTATACGTATACAAAATATTGTTAATGAGTTGCAAGGAGAGAAGATAGATGTAATAGGATGGGATAGCGATCCTGCTAAATATATTTCCAACGCCCTTAGCCCATCTGATGTAGGCAGGGTGGAAATGAATCAAGATGATTTATCAGCGACGGCGATTGTTCCGCAAAAACAATTATCGTTAGCAATTGGTAAGGATGGTCAAAATGCAAGGTTAGCAGCAAGGCTGACTGGTTGGAAAATTGATATCAAGAGTCATGAAGAAGCTATGGAAGAGGCTGGAGGAGAACTCCCTGAATTAATTAAGAATGTATCCCAAGTTGTTGAAGAATCTACTGCAAGTAGTGCTGATTCTATAAAACAGGAATCAGGCGAACAAGTTGATAAAGAAGCTGTTCATGAAAAACCAGTCTTCGACAAATCTGTATTTGAAGCTGAAACCAACGATGTGAAAGAGGAAGTAAATATTGCTCCTGATGCTAGTACCGAATTGACTGAGCAGCCGGTTGAAGAGCTAGCTGCGTTGTCAGATGAAGAACTTGCTGGCATAACTGGTACTGAACCTAGTAAAACTGAAGAAATTGAACCTAGCGCCAAACCTGATTTAGTAGCAGAATTGCCTGAAGATATTTGGAATATTAGTAAAACTAAGGCTTCTAGCGATGGAGGATTAAGGTTTGCTGAAGATATTGATGAATTGCGAAGAGGAACGGGTGGTGCTAATCAGAAAAGACCGAAGCGGAAGGCTAAAGCTAAAAATACACGAAAGAGATAAATAATAGCAATAGTGTGAGTTTTGTCTAGCAAAAACAAAAACCATATTCCGTTTAGAATGTGTCTAATATGTAGGCAAAAATATAAACAGGAGTGTTTGCTGAGAATCTCGTTTAGTGGGGGTGCTTTAAGCGTAGTTAATAGTGGTGAGAATATTGGACGTGGTTGTTATGTTTGTTTTGAAGAAAAATGCATTAATGGATTAAAGAAGCAAATTGTTGAAAATAGCTTAAGAACTGGATTAACTGATGATGAATGGATGGAATTAGTTTTGGTATTGAATAATTTGGTACAGGCAAAAAATTTGAACGGGTGCTTGAATTAAAAAGGAGTTTCATTTTGACAAGTGAAAATGAAGTTATTTCAGGCGAAAGCAAGCCTGTAACGCTAGGTCCTACTACAAGAGTAAGCGATTTGGCAAACATGTTAGGCGTGGATCCTGTTGAATTGATTAAACAATTGATGAGGCTGGGTCATATGATTACCTTAAATGACCCTCTGGAATATGAAATCGCATCTAAGATATGTACTGCTTACGGGATTGATGTAAAGTCTGAATCCGAGCAACAAACAATTGATTCGAATAAACCTCCAACTGCCGAAGTGGTAGACTCAAATCAAAAGACTGTTG
>Ga0187827_10006467_pt1 | contig 13368 bp, 11 predicted proteins | sample ETNtaG_39_FD_167969 | JGI IMG/M metagenome (GOLD analysis project Ga0187827, IMG submission 167969) | Marine microbial and viral communities from oxygen minimum zone, Eastern Pacific Ocean - ETNP2014_SV_150_PacBio MetaG (Illumina Assembly) | ecosystem: Environmental > Aquatic > Marine > Hypoxic... | reverse complement strand
AAATTGAGTATCGTGGAAGAAAAGATTTTCTCCCATTTCCTAAACAGGCTGGTAGTTGGTACCATCAAAGCAAGGTTCACGACAGCAATAATATAATAATGGCTTGCAAGATTTGGAATTTGCGCTCTACTGATATTATGCAGGGAGTTGTTTATGGGAATCGGATTGATGAAATGGGTGGTGACGAACAATTAGTGACACGATTGGATTTTGACCAATGCTTTGGTACAGCTATTAACCGGTTTTGCTGCCAGGCGGTTATAGGAGAACCTTTATCTCCTTACGGGAAAGGGCTCCAATCGAGAGGATTTCTCCCGTTAAGAGATTCCATGCAATGTCTGGCACTGGCAGTAGAAAATCCACCTCAGTCCGGGGAGTATAGGGTTTTTAATCAGTTTGAAGAAGTCTATGATATCACTGACCTTGCTCTTAAAGTAAAAGAAGTCGGTGAGAGCCTGGGTTTAAAAGTGGAGGTTAAAAACCTGGAAAACCCGAGAAAAGAGATGGAAGAGCACTACTACAATCCTGATTGTAGCCACTTATTTAATTTAGGCTATAAGCCTACTCATGACATAAACCAGGAATTAAAGATAATGCTAGCAGATCTTATAAAGTATAAAGACAGGATAGAATCAAGGAAAGAGGCTTTGGTTCCTGATATTCTATGGAGCGGCAAAAGAGAAGCTGTTCATTATTTAAAAAAACACAAGTAAAGAATCTATCTGCAGAGCAGGTTGTTTTGGGATAACCCCTAGAAGGAGGTAAATATGCCTTACTCCCAAAGGAAGCAAGGTTGAATTACCTCCGTGGTAACTTTATCTTTTAAACTTGTTTTGTTCTTTTTGACGTTCTTTCTGTTCTTGACACTTCACGGCCTTTTTACTCAGAAAATGCTGACTTATACACCTATCTACTACATTCGATACTTGACCTGTTAGAACCCTTAGACGTACTTCGGTGTCCAGAGTATATGATGATGACAATGCCATATCGTATGTGATAATTTGCGAAATCTACGCATTTGATTCTCTTTTGTTGATGCTGTAGGGATAACTCAACTTAGATTATAACAATGAGTCGTTTTACTGGCAATGCCTCCTTTCTATGACAACACCCAAAGAGTGTGGATTTCCATATTATTACTAAATATTATGCGTTATACATATTCATTATTTGCAAATACTAATCAGGGGATATTTGAGTAGAAATATTTATAAAGTTGGCATAGCTGGATGTGGAATGGCTGGAAGTGATTATGATGTTTCCAAAGATGTTCTACTTCCTAAAAGTCACGCGGGAGCTTATACAAAAGATACCCGTTTTGAGCTTGTAACAGCAGCCGATCCTTCCCAAAAGTCTCTCAGGCGCTTTGGAAGGAAATGGGATGTTTCAAATTTATACTGTGACGTTGAAGAAATGCTGGCAAAGGAGAGCCTAGACGTCTTAAGCATAGCCTCATCAACGGATTCACATATTTGTGTGCTCAAACAGGCATTAAAAAGTTCTGTCAAGGTTGTTCTTATCGAAAAACCTGTTTCTAACTCGTTGGCAGAAGTAGTGTCTCTTCTACAGGATGTAGCTGAGTCTGGGAAAGCAGTGATAGTTTTTTATAAGAGGCGGTGGAATAAAAACAATATTCTGATAAAGAAATGGATTAGAGAAGGTGTGTTTGGCGATGTAGTAAAGGCGTCAATGTATTACAGCAAAGGTTTGCTTCACAATGGAACACATGGTATTGATCTGATGCGATGGTATTTTGGAGAGTTTAAAAACGTAATGGGTATCACAAATGTTTCTGTTGGAGGTGAAGATGTTGTGGATGCATGTTTTACACTAGGTAATGACGCCAGTTTTTTTGCAATAGGAACTACAGGGAGAGACTGGAATATTTGGGAATTGGATATCCTGATGGAAAAAGGAAGGATACGCTTTTCCCTTGGGGGTCGCAAAATTGACTTAATGAAACCTGTTGAGGATCCTGATTTTTCGGGTCTTAAGGCATTCGGTTTTCAGGATATTACATTTGAGAATGATTGGCATAATAGTATGAGTAATACAGTTGATTCGATATATAATATACTGGAGTGCAGTGCTCCAGTGCCGTGTTCATATTTTGATGGAGTTGTTGCTCTGGGATGGGCGGTCAGGGCTATAGAATCAGCCCAATTTGGTGGTGAGCTCAAGTCATATGTACTTAATGATTTAAGGTAATTGTAAAAGTTTTCCAGGAGGTTCATTTGAAAATAAAAATGTTTGAGACTGAAGGATTCCGAAGGGGGGTATTCTATGCCTGATTATGGGAGCCCACAATATTCCAACTTGAAATATTGTGTTAGGTGCTGTATGCCGGAAACAGCAGAAGGAATGGATTTTGATGAGATGGGCATATGCCGGGCATGTCAGTCACAGGAACAGAAGATGCATATAGATTGGGTTGAAAGGGAGAAGGCACTGCGGAAGATACTCAATTACCACAAGGAAAGAAGCGGTGACAATTACGATTGCATAGTCCCCATAAGCGGCGGAAAGGATAGTTGTTTTCAACTGCATGTAATTGCCCGGATTTACGGAATGAAGCCGTTGGCTGTTACTTTCAACCATAACTGGTTTAGTGAAACCGGAAAATATAATCTGACTAATATTCTGGAAAAACTAAATATTGACCACATAATGTTTACGCCAAACCGGTCGTTGATAAACCGCATTGCTAAAAGGTCTCTTAATAAAATTGGTGATTCTTGCTGGCATTGCCATAACGGTGTTGAAACATTTCCACTACAGGTAGCTGTCATGTATAAAATTCCACTCTTAGTATATGGAGAATCTGCTGCGGAAGGTGTTTCAGGAAAAGCGACCTATTATGATCCTCCACCGTTTGATATGGAATATTTTCAAAAGATGTCTATCAAGGCAAAAGTCGAAGAAATGGTAAATGAGGAAATCTCTTTTAAGGACTTAAAACCATTTCAAATTCCTTCTTTAGGAGAAATTGAAAAGGTTGGTATGGTACGCATTTTCCTTGGAGATTACATCTTTTGGGATGCAGAAAGACAGGTGGAACTTATAAAGAGACTATACGACTGGAGGGAAGATGAGGTAGAGGCAACATATAAAAAATATAAAAGCGTAGAATGTGTCATGGATGGGGTGCATAATTTTTCAAAATTTGTTAAACGTGGTTTTGGAAGAGCTACGGACCATGCGTCAATAGACGTAAGAGCGGGTTTATTGACCCGTGAAGACGGGTTTGAAATAGCAAAAAAGTATGATCCTAAAAGACCGGAAGCCCTGGATCATTATTTGAAAATTACCGGCATGAATGAAGAGGAGTTTTTGCGCATTTGCAAATCACATAGAAAAGGCAAGGCAAGGGAGTTGGAGTAAAATATGGAGCCATGCAGGTTAAGCGCTGTGGAAGCTATAAAAGCTATTAAAGACCGGCGTATGAGTGTTTTCGAGTGGGTTAAGTCTTGCGTCAGTCGAATTGACGCTGTTGAAAAAACCCTTCATGCTTGGGTATGTTTTAACCCTGGACAGATATTGGAAAAGAGCAGGAAGATAGATAATAAAATTAATAACAATAATGATGCGGGTATTCTTTGTGGTGCACCAATCGGTGTAAAAGATATTATCGACACCAAGGATATGCCAACGTGTATGGGTAGCCCTATATGGGAAAATTTTACACCAGGACATAATGCCAGAATATTGGACCGATTAATATGGAACGGAGGCGTTGTTGCAGGAAAAACAGTAACATCAGAGTTTGGCGTTCATTATCCCGGCCCTACAGTTAATCCTCATAACTTTAATCATACTCCGGGAACTTCTTCAAGCGGTTCTGCTGTAGCAGTTGCGGCATTTATGGTTCCAATGGCACTTGGAACCCAGACCCTGGGATCCCTGATCCGCCCGGCCAGTTATAACGGTATTTACGCAATGAAACCCACTTTTGGACTCATCCCAAGGGTGGGAATACTTAAGACCACAGATTCCCTGGACCAGGTGGGGTTCTTTTGTCGTACAATAGAAGATATTACTCTTTTCTTTGAAGTTGTTGCTCATATAGGTCCAAATTATCCCTATACACTAAAAATGAGCAGGCTGGAAGACAAAAAAAAACCTTATAAAATAGCATTAGTAAAAATGCCTGAATACGTTCAGTCCAAAGATTATGTGGAAGATGCTGTTTCAAAGTTTGCAGAATCCGTAAATGAAATAAGCGAGGTGATTGTTGAAGAAGTCAAATTTTCTTCATATTTTAATGATGCATGGAATATTCATAAAGTAATTTATGAAAAATGCCTTTCCTATTATTTTAAAAACGAGATGGCCAATCATCTGGATAAAATCAGCACCATGATGAAAGATATGATTTCAAGAGGACAAAAAATCTCACAAGCTGAATACAAGAAAAACCTGGAAAAACAAATAGAACTTTCTCTAAAGATTGAAAGTTTTTTTAATGATTATGATTTTATATTAACCCAGTCGGCTACAGGCGAAGCTCCGGAAGGACTTCGTGCTATGAATGACAAGGATTCTACTCTGATATGGACAATGAGTGGTGTGTCAGTATTAAACATTCCACTTTTCATTGGTCCCAATGGGCTTCCTTTTGGTGCTCAGTTAATTGCAAAAAGATATGATGACATCTCTTTAATTGAATTTGCAAAATACCTGAAAGAGAAACAGTTATTGCCTGACGCCCCCAATCCTATAATTTCTTATTAATTTTACCATAAAATTATAATTAAGGAGTGCTGTACGGTTAGCAATGATCTGAAGAAAATAATACTTTTTTATCCTGAGAACAACAGGCCACCCTGGGTACCTTTTTCGTATATGGCAATGGCTTCTATTTTAAGAGATTCGGGATTTAATCCAATAGTTATAGATCAAAGAGTTCAACCAAATTGGAGAGAGCTTTTGCATGAAAATATTAATGATTCTCTTTGGTTGGGATTTTCCTTGATGGTTGGGCCAAGCATTATTCATGCTTTGGATGTTGCTAAAGTTGCAAAGAAATGGAGAAATGATATTCCAATTGTGTGTGGTGGTAATTGGCCTACTGTTGCTGCAAAAATCACATTGTCAAATTATCTAGTAGATTACATAGTAGTTGGTTCGGGAGACCATGCAGTTGTTTCACTTACAAAATATTTTTTGGGTGAAAATAAGAATCTGCCAGACTGTGTATATTCAAAAGAAGACATTAATAATATTAATGAATCTACAATAAAGTTTGAACAAGTGACGCCCATCAAAAGTTCATATTGGCGAACATCTTACGACGTAATTCCTGATATAAATCTATATAAAAGTAGCAACAATGCTGCTGCGTTGTTTGCTGCTTCTAGCTGTCCATATGGAAAATGGAAATTTTGTAGCATAATGCAACCTTATGAATACTATGTTCGCGAACCCAATGATATTTTGGATGAAGTATCTTTTTTGGTGAACGATAAGTGTTTTTCAGTGATATTTTTCCTTGATGGACTATTTTTTGTAAACCGTCAGCATACTTTGGAATTAGTAAAAGGTTTTAAGGACAGACAGTTTAAGATGGAATGGAAGGGTAGGGTACGATCAAATTCATTTGAAAAATTTACACCTAAGGATATAAATCTTTTTAAGGAAACAGGCCTTAAAGTAGTAGCTGCAGGATTTGAATCTGGATCTGACAAGGTTTTGAAGAGTATAATAAAGGGAGTAAAGGCAAAAGACGCATTTAAACTGGCAAGGATTTGTAATGATTATGAGCTAGAACTACAAGCTAGTTACTTATTTGGGCTGCCAGGAGAAACGGTTGAGGATCTTAAATTAACAATAGAACATATTGAAAGGATAAAGGACATATCAAAAAAGTTTTATTATTCCAATTATTTTTATGCTCCAATACCTGGTACTGAATCTTACGATGAATTTGTAAAGCTTGGAGGGGAAGTTCCTTCTACTCTTGATCAATGGGGAAAGGCGTTGTGGGAGGAAGTGGGAATTAGTAATGTACCATGGTTGAGTAACAAGGAAAAGGATAAGTATATGACTATATATAATAATTATTTTAAGCCGACAATTAAAGAGGAACAAAATGAAAGTGCGAAGGGTATCTTTGAATTTAGACATAAGTCTCATGAAGTGTCATAACCATTACAATTTAAAGTATAAAAATTGGGGTTTGTCAAGAATAGCACAAGTAAATGTGTAATAAGGTGAATAAGCGAACAAATCCATTCTATAAAATTGTTAGGAACGAAGTATTTCTAAGGCCTTTAGATTTTCCAGTAAATGAGTTTCCCTTTTATGTTGATGTGGAGTTGACCAATGATTGTAATATTGACTGTATTATGTGTAAGAGACAGATAATGACAAGAGAGATTGGGTATATGCCAGAAGATGTTTATAGAAGAATTATAGATGAAATGTCTATGTATAATGCAGGCATAAGATTCTGTAGAAGCGGAGAACCTACACTACATAAACAAATAATACAATTTATAGAAATTGCTAAAGAAAATAATGTAGTTAATTATCTTTCAACTAATGGTTATTACTCAAGAGATAAGGCTCAGAGGATATTGGAAAGTATGCCGGATATTATAAGGTTCTCTTTTCAGGGACTTGGTGCTGATGACTTCGAGAAGTTTAGGCGGCCATCAAAGTACGATAATGTTAAAGATAATATAATATATTGTTCAGAAGAACGTGATATAAGGGGATGGGACAAGCCTTATCTGATTATTAGTACTACTGTACTTGACGAAAGTCAGAGGAAAATAGGATCGTTTAAAAAAGAATGGCTGAAACTAGTAGACAGGGTAGAGGTAGGAAAAACCACTTTTTCGTGGGTCAAGCAAGAGGGAAAATATGAAGATGAAAAAACCCGCGTTACTGTACAAAAAGAATACATCCCATGTCTTGAGGTAATGACCAAAATCAGTATAAACTGGAATGGCGACATTACTGCGTGTTGCGGTGATTATAATGGCTTAATGGTTATAGGTAATATAAGAGATATGTTCATAAAGGAGGCATGGGATTCCAGCAAGGAAGAATACTATAGAAATATGGTTGCTTTCAGTATACGGCATCCAGAACTTCCCCTCTGCAAAGATTGTTTTAAAGGCAATCATAAGTTCAAGGACAATCCGGTTAAATGATATTATTTGAAAAGTTTTCTTTTGTAAAGTTTATAGTACTGTTATTCAAAATCAGAAAAGAAGGAGGGTTTTATATATTCAATGACTGTGCTAGATCGAGTAAGCCTCCTGATCTGAAAAGTATAGAGAAACTGTGCAGGAAGGTTGTCCCTGGTATCAGGATTAAAACGGTTGGTCATTATGAATATCCACGCGAGTTTTTTCTGTCCAGCTACAATTTACCATTTTTCATTCACAATAAGGTAGATTCTTTACATAAAACTCCTATTTGTAAAATGCTAATAAGCATCTATAATGATACTGAGGTAATAACCGGACTTAAGAAGATTATGCTTCACTCCATCAAAAGTGAGTTTTATTTTTATCATTTTGCAAAGAAGCTTGCTGAAAATAACGAAGAAGTTGTGGTTATTCCTTATACGCGTGATTCATTCGGTCTGCTTTCAGAAGGCAACAATCTGGTTATACCTGTTTTGGTTGTATTTATTAATAAAATCAAAGATTTGTATTTATCCATAAAAACATTTTTTGTTTATCTCGCATTTCTTCTTCATAACATACATAAAATCCGAAAGGCTAAACCTGCTATACCTTTTAAATATGCTTCACATATGTCGTTTGATACATTAAATGACGAAAGAGAATCTTTAATCAATAACAAAAAGATAGCCATTAGGACGAGATGGGATTCCTTTTTTCTTGAAGATGGTAAAGAGTTTTTACATGAAAACATCCTTTACTGTTTTGATATTTGGCGTTTTTCCCAAGAGAGGGAAGCAAGAATTGTCGATTATATTAAAAACAGAGGTGGCCGGTACTGTTATGTTAATGATTTAGCGTCTTCACTTCTGCATTTTCTTGGCATTCAGGTAAAACAGTATGGGATCAAGGGTCTTGTTCCAATGCTTGCCTCAGTGTCAAGAGGAGGGACAAATCTTCGCCTTGCTGAGTATGCAGTCAAATTCTTTTATAACACCAATAAGTGGGAGATATTTTGCCTACATTTCAGGCCTGCGGTTATGATGACATTTGATGACTACAGCTTTTCCCATATAGCCCGTACACTTGTTTTCAGGAAATACGGATTGAAAAATGCAGGCATTCATCATCCTGCAGAGACAGGCCTTTATACAGGTGATATTATTGCTTTTGTTTACTATGATATGTATTTCCAGTATGGCACGTTTATGGAAAAATGTTTTCGTCCTTTTTGGGATGATGTGCCTCGAAAGATAGTCGGCCTTTTACGCTCTGACCTTATTTATCAAAGTATTAATGATGAAAAACGACGTACAGAATTCAAAAGGAAGTATGGTTCGAAAAAGACGGTTTTGGTTAATCCTCCAGGCAGCAATCTTGTTAACCTCCCTTCCAAGGTTGATGAGTTTTATAATGCCATAGCACGCCTGGTGCTGTCACGTAATGATTTGGCTGTTATTATTAGACCACGCGGCTTCGGTAGCAGTTTTAATGCCGCGTATAGTAAAGTGATGAGCAGTGCTTTTGAGACAGGACAAATATTCATTGAGTTAGAAGAGTTTGACATGCATGAGTTGATAGCTTACTCTGACCTTGTTGTTAGCATATATTCGAGTGTTATACAAGAAGCAATAGACGCGGGGAAAACAGCTCTTGCTTTTTGCACAAAAGGTCTTGATGAGCTCTACCCATTGTATGAATTGGCTCCTGATCTTGTGGCTGACAATGGAAAGCAACTATTTGATAGGATTAATGATTGTTTAGATAACCATGTAACTCTTGATAATATGGTATCCTTGAGAAAAGAGTTAGGGTGTGGTTGTGACGGGAAAGTTGTGCAGAGGATAAGAGAAGGATTAGTGAGCCTTGCAGAAGATAATTGCCACAATTGAAGCGAGAATGACGTCAAGTAGATTGCCCGGTAAGGTTTTAAGGCCCCTTGCCGGCAAGCCTATGCTTCAGTGGTTGATTGAGCGTATAAGACCTGCCAGACAGATTGACGAGATTGTTATTGCCACATCGAGAGATGAATCGGATGATTCAATCGAATTGTTTGCAGCAAGGATGGGCGTTTCGTGTTTCAGAGGAAGCCTTAACGATGTTCTTGGAAGAGTAACACGTTGTGCAGAATCATACCATGCAGACCTTGTGGTAAAGCTTTCTGGGGATAATCCCTTATGCCATTATAAACTTATTGATGCAATGGTGAGTAACTTTACAGAATTCAAATGTGATTTTTTAGGTACAACCTTTATGAGGTTCAGCCCGACTTGGGATGTTCCGGTGACCTTTCCTTTGGGTTTTGGTGTTGCAATTATTCCTGCTAGGATTTTACAGGAGGCCGAGCGTTTAGCCGAAGCTTCTGATGACCGTGAAAGCGTGGTTAAATATATTATTGACAGACCGTATAAATACAAACTGGGCGATTTTCAGGCCGAAGAAGAGTTTTCGGCTTTAAATCGTCCCGAACTCAGGCTGACAGTAGATACTAGAAAGGATTTTGAGCTTATGGAGTGCATATTCAGCACTTTATCTAGCAAGAACTTGCTCTTTCCTATTGAAGAAGCAATTGAATTTCTGGACAGGCATCCTCAGATCAGGGACATTAATAAAGATGTTAAACAGAAAGGATTTTGCAAACAATGAGATGATATGAAGAATTCATTTATTATAGGCAAAAGGTTATACTTAAGGCCGGTATCTAACGAGGATGTAAATGAACGGTATCTCTGCTGGCTCAATGACCCTTCTGTGCTGGAGCTAAGGAGCAGAAAGGTCTTTCCGGCTGATATTGCTGATATCGAGGCCTTCAGAAATAAGCAGAAGACGAGTGGTTTTATTCATTTGGCCATCGTCTTGCGTGAAGATGATCGGCATATAGGTAATATTACATTAGGGCCTATAAACTGGTATCATCGGCATGGAGAGGTATCTATTCTTATTGGTGAGAAGGATGCTTGGGGAAAGGGATACGGCAGGGAAGCTGTGTTCCTGATTAGCAAACATGCATTTGAGAATGCTAACCTACACCGTGTCTGGTCTGCATCGGTTAATCCTGCCTTCATCAGGATTGTAAAATATCTGGGTTGGGAAAAAGAGGGTGAATATCGTGAAGCCTTATGGTGTAAAGACAAGTACCTCTCAGTAGAGGTTTATTCAATTTTAAAGAAAGAATTCATAGAGAATATGAGTTTGTGAGACTGTTCAGATCCTGATAGTAGTGGGGTGTTACCATGTCAAAGGCGGCCTTGCTGGGCGGAGAGCCTGTAAGAGATAGATTTTATAAACATACTACAAAAATCGGAGAAGAGGAGAAGCAACTGGTTCTGGAGGTTCTGGAATCAGAAGTCCTATCGGGTTTTGCCGCTAGCAATGATCAGAGATTTGACGGTGGGAAAATGGTTAGAGAGGTAGAGAGATTATTTTGTGAATATTTCGGGACAAAATATGCTGTGAGTTTTAACTCTGCAACGACCGCTCTTCACGCGGCGGTAGCCGCATGCGGTATAGGTCCCGGCGATGAAGTCATAACAAGTCCATTTACAATGACCGCAACACCATCTAGTATACTACACGCAAACGGAATACCGGTATTTGCCGATATTGAGGAAAGCACATATGGTTTAGATCCCGGTAGTACTGCTGAAAAAATAACATACCGTACTAAAGGTATAATAGCTGTTAATTTATTTGGACACCCTGCAAGATTGGACGAATTAAAATCTCTTGCTGCCAAAAATGAACTTTTCTTAATAGAGGATAATTCCCAATCTCCTGGTGCACGTTTCAAAGGCAGGCATACGGGAACTATTGGCAATATAGGCATATTCAGCCTTAATTATCATAAGATTTTTCAGTGTGGTGAAGGTGGTGTCGCCATAACCGATAGCGAGGAACTTGCACTGAAGATGAGATTGATACGGAATCACGGAGAGGTTGTGGTTGAGGCAATGAAAGTAAATGACATATCAAATACACTTGGTTGGAACTACAGAATGACAGAACTTCAGGCTGCAGTGGCAATCCCTCAATTTAAGAAGATGGAATCTCTCATTAAATACCGTGTGAATCTTGCGGAAAAGTTAACTCATGTTCTTAAGAAGTTTGATTTTCTTTCAACACCTCATATTGAAGATAACTGCGATCATGTTTATTATCTTTATCCGATAAGTTTTAACGAAGAAAAAGCGGGTATTCCCAGAAAAATCTTTTGTGAGGCCATTAGAGCAGAGAATTTTCCAGTTATCGAAGGATATATAAAACCTATATATCTTGAACCTTTATATCAAAGAAAGATTGCGTACGGGAAGCAGGGTTGCCCTTTTAACTGCCATTATTATAATGGACTGGCACAATACGGTCAGGGCATGTGTGCTGTTGCGGAGAGGATGTGGGAAAAGAAACTCATAATAGCAAACTTTGCAAAGTATCCATATAGTGATAAAGATATGGAATTGTTTGGGGCTGCGGTGGAGAGAATAATGAATTACAAACAAGAGATCCTGAATTCTCTAAATGTGTAAAGAACTTTTTTTTCGTGGTAAGCGAAAACAGAAGATTATGATATATGCCCAGGAAGCGGGTGGTGGAAATATCCTTGCTCTGACAACACAGGATTTACTGTTAGATAATAAATATGATATAGACATAGTTGTCCATCGCGAAGGTGTAAAACCATTCAAAGAACAGGGTATACCTTATAAGCTTCTTGAGAGTTTTGGATATCCCATTCCTCTGACTGTAAGTGATGCCGTAGGCCTTTTATCGTTGTTGGAGCCGGATTACTTATATGGCGCCATGGGAAACATAAAACTTGATGTCAGTAATGGCAATATTTTCCAAGCTGCAAGAAAAATGAATATAAAATCGATATCTGTTCTTGATTGCTGGAAAGGGTGGACACGGTTTCAGGGTAAAAATGATCCTATGAAATATGCACCAGATGTTCTGTTAGTTATTGATGAGTATTCAAAAAAAAGAATGATTGAAGAGGGGTTTTGTGAACAGAGTGTGATAGTAGCCGGACATCCGGTTCTCAGCCAGATAGAGAAACACTTTAGAAAGCCAGAAATGGAGTGTGAGAGGGTTAATTTGAGAAATAGATATGGCATTGATGAAAACGACTTTCTTTTAGTATTTACCAGCCAAATGCTAAATCACTATGTTGAAAGCCATTCTAAGAGAGAGGATTATTACTCTATTAAAACAGAAAAAGGAAAAGTGGTTGAACGTATTTTAAATGTTTTACAGGATATCTCTAAAGAAATGAGAGATACGAACTTTGTGTTGTTGTTAAGACTACACCCAAAAGAGATGTGGCAGGATACCCTTGAGTATAATAACTCAGAAGTTAGAGTTATTGTAGATAAAGATATTTCCAGGTTTGATCTTTATTATATGGCAGATTGTTTTGTTGGTTTTGATACTATGATCCTGGCGGAAGCTTCGTATGCAAGATGTTCTGTGATATTGTTCAGGCTGCATGAGATAAAGTGTTCTGAGGAAATAAATTTCGTAGAAAGAGCCAGTGACGATATTAAAATTGCACAAAATGAGGCCGAATTGTACAGCTTATTAAAAAGAATTATTTATCATAAAGACGAGAAAATAGAACCTAATAAAAGCTTTAGCGATAATTGCTGCTACCCCTACATCCTTTATCGGTACTTTTCGTAAAATTAATAGAATGACAGATAAAACATGCCCGCTTTGCAATTCGAGTGACATTAAGGTAATTTGTCATAACATCAGGGGGTCCTACCCATGTAAAGTGTTACGATGCTTTTCGTGTGAGCTGATATTCCTTCCGGATAATATGCGAAATGCCGAGACCTTGGACACTTTTTATCAGGATGAATATGAATATAATCCCCCTATTAGTAAAGAGGCAAGCAGGCCTTATGAGGCAAGGCTTAAGCTTCTTCGTCCCTATCTTAACAATCAAAACACAAGGTTTCTTGAGATTGGTTGTGGGGCTGGCCACTTTATAAAATATGCTAAGCCTTATGTTAAGGAGTTGATTGGGCTTGAATTGAATAAAGCACAGGCCGAATATTGCAGAAAGACTTATAATGTTGATGTTAGCTCAGAGCAAATAGAGAAATTTCAACCTCACGGTCAATTTGATGTTGTCTGTTGCTTTCAAGTCCTTGAGCATGTACCACATCCAGTCGATTTCTTAAGAACTGTTCTGAGGTTTGTTAAACCAGATGGAATTTTAGTCTTAGAT
>Ga0187827_10006464_pt1 | contig 13374 bp, 6 predicted proteins | sample ETNtaG_39_FD_167969 | JGI IMG/M metagenome (GOLD analysis project Ga0187827, IMG submission 167969) | Marine microbial and viral communities from oxygen minimum zone, Eastern Pacific Ocean - ETNP2014_SV_150_PacBio MetaG (Illumina Assembly) | ecosystem: Environmental > Aquatic > Marine > Hypoxic... | reverse complement strand
CGAGCCGTGGAAGTTCACGCGCAGGCAGTCTTCTCTCGAAACGCCGGAATTTGATCTGGGCAATTGGGACCCGGCGAAACCGCAAATCAAAGCGGTCCGCATGGTTTCCGGGACGGAATCTCTCTTGTCGCCGCGTTTTGATGTTAATGGCGGCTGGCAGTCAGCGGATTTCGACTATGCGAAATGGGTGACGCAGAACGAGGTCAAGCGTTTCAAGCGTTACGTCAATCGCCGGCAGGTAGACCGGGACGAGTATTACGACTTGGGCAAGGCCCGTTCCAGAGATTTAGAATACGCCTACCGGATTTATTTCAAAGGGAACATGTCAGACTACCTGGACGAATCGGATGCGTGGCACGCGGAGTTCTTTGGCAATTTCATTGAACAGGTCGACGGCATCGTCAACATTCTGGGAGTAATCGAAGACACGATTCTCAAGAACAACCTGTTCCGTCCGAAGAACCCTTTCAAGAAGTGGTCTGAGAACTTTCAGTCCAGGCGGAATTCCAACCTGCAGATTACCAGGCCTCAGTTCTTTTCCAGCCCGGCCAAAGCCTGGGAGTGGGAGGGGGACATTTCTATTGGCGGCAGCGCATCCGGTTTGGATTTGGATGAGGTGACCCTGCATCTTGGCCAGTTCCGTTTCTCGGAGCGATTCAAGATCGAAGTGGATCTTTTCTATCTGGAAGAGAAGAGAAACTAGCGGTTTGTGGGACGGATTTTCTGTCTGCCATGGCTTGGGCCAAGCCAAAGGTCTCCCTTCACAGGTTATTTCCTGCGAACTGCACTGGCTCAGTTCCCGGACACTGGCTTCCTGGTACCACAAGGCCCCGAGCAACTTACTTTTATCCGCCGAATCTTCTCTATAGAATGGACGTAAGGACAAACACGCCGTAGCAACTGAGTCATCAGTGGAATAGATTCATAACTGGAAGCCAGGGAGAGACACATGGACAACGCAAAACTCATTTTGAACGGTCAGGAATACGAACTGCCAGTCCTCGTTGGGACAGAAGGCGAAGTCGCCGTCGATGTTACCAGGCTACGCGCCCAGGCCGGTGCTATCACCTTCGATCCAGGCTACGCGAATACCGGTTCCTGCAAGAGCGAAATTACTTTCATTGACGGCGAAAAAGGTATTCTCCGTTACCGGGGTTACCCCATCGAAGAGATCGCCCTCAAGTCAAAATTCTCCGAGGTCTGCTACCTGCTCATAAACGGCGAGTTGCCGAATGGAAAGCAATCCCAGGCTTTCTCCGAGCAGATACGCCAACACGCACGCCTTCATGGGGATTCGCAGAAATTCTATGAAGGCTTCCCAGGCTCCGCGCATCCCATGCCGATCCTCTCTTCCATGGTCGCATCACTGGGCACGCATTATCAGGACAGCACGGAAGGCGAGGATCTCGACCTGAACATCATCCGCCTGATCGCCAAAGCCAAAACGATCGCTGCCTTTTCTTATCGCAAATCGCTTGGAGAGCCTTATGTGGCGCCACGATCGGATTTGAGTTACACGCAAGACTTCCTGCACATGATGTTCTCGCATCCCGGTGAGGAGTATGAGATTCCCGAAGTCATGAACGACGCGCTCAATATGCTTCTCATCCTCCACGCGGATCACGAACAGAACTGCAGCGCCTCAACGGTACGTATGGTCGGCAGCAGCCAGGCCGGGCTTTTTGCCTCGATGTCCGCGGGCATCAGCGCGCTTTCCGGCCCGCTTCATGGTGGGGCCAACCAGAAAGTCATCCAGATGCTGCAGATGATCCGTGAGGACGGTGGCAATTACCAGAAGTATGTGAACATGGCCAAGGACAAGAACTCCGGTTACCTGCTCTTTGGCTTCGGGCATCGCGTGTACAAAAACTTTGACCCGCGGGCCCAGATACTGAAGACTGCCTGTGACCGCGTTCTCGCGGAGCTCGGTATGGACGATCCGCTCCTCGACCTGGCGAAGAATCTGGAAGACGTCGCGTTGAACGACGAATACTTCGTGCAGCGCAAGCTCTACCCCAACGTGGACTTTTACAGCGGCATCCTCTACCGGGCCATGGGCATCCCTACTAATATGTTCACCGTCATGTTCGCTCTCGGCCGACTGCCCGGCTGGATCGCGCAGTGGCTTGAAATGCGAGAAGACCCGAATGCACGGATTCAGCGCCCACGCCAGGTATACACCGGTGAAAACGAAAGGGCGCTTGTGCCCGCAGAAAATCGGTAGTGACATCAGGCAGCCTTTGCATGCAATCCTGGCTGATTCCGCAGGCCACTGACAGAAGCACAGCCAGATGAATCTCCGACCTCGGATGCAGTTAGAGACTCAGATTTCCGGCGGCTCAATCCTCTTCACCGTCACGTAATAGGCTCCCCATGAATTCCCCTCCTCAGTGGTGAGCCAGGTCTGGATGTCGGCATCCCCGGCTTTCAAGTGAACGCGGAAAGTGACGGACTTTGAATCCTCAGGAATCGGTCTGGATTCGTCGAAATCTTCGACTTTCAGGCGGGCCGTTTTTGCGAGGATCGGTCTGCTCGGAAGCTCAAATAATCGCCAATGCGTATCCAGCTTTGCGGGATCGAGTGGGCCGAGCTGGACGGTCGCATCAAAACTGATGTTCAGCTCCTCTGGCCAGCGGCGGAGAGCGATCTCGTACGTGCCGCTTTGGGCGACCGTTACATCCCAGAAACCATTCGCCTGCATCGCCGACCGGACGTGCTGTTGGTTGTATGGACAATCATCGCCGTGCCAGGCCTGGGAGGTCAGCACCGTCTTAGCCTGTTTGTCCGAACCGACGATGGTCCGGCAGTACTCGTCAAACCGGGTGGAGATGTCAGCCCACCATTTCTCGTAATCTTCCTTGAGTCGGGTGGCGACTTCGGGATGCTCGGCCGCGATGTCTTTCCGCTGGCCCGGGTCCGCCTGACGGTCGTAGAGTTCATCCCCCACGAGCCGCCACCGGTCGGTCATCACTGAGTAGGCTTTGTATTTGACGGGACGGTCATCTGTAATCTTCTGGCCGAAGCGGCCCTGATGATGGACAAGCAACGTTCGATCATTCCATGAAAAACTGCCTTTCAGGAGCGGCTTCAAGCTGGTTCCGTCGAAGTCCACGTTCGGTAGAGGCAGGCCGCAAAGATCGATCAGAGTGGGCAACAGATCAAAGTGGGCGGATAGCTGTGGAATATCCGTGCCCTTACTGATACCGCCATTTCTCCAGTGAACGAAACAGGCCACGCGATGTCCTCCTTCGTAAGCCGAGCCTTTCTTGCCGCGCATCCCTGCATTAAAGCCGCTGACAGGAAATCCATCTGTCTGCCTGCCGCCCCGCGCGGCCTTGAGCCCGACACCGGCCGTCGTGCCATTGTCGGTCAGGTAGACGATGACGGTGTCGTCGGCCAGCCCGAGCTTGTCGAGACCATCCCGCATCTTTCCAACGTTTTCATCAACAGCGGCAAGCATCCCGTAAAAGCGCGCCCGATGCTCCGGAATGCCCTTCCTGCCCAGGTGAGGTTTCACATACTTTTCTGGCACGTGGAACGGCCCATGGGGCGCATTGGTGGCCAGGTACACGAAGAAGGGCTGATCGGAGTTGCTTCGGATGAACTGCATGGCCTCGCGGAACCAGACATCCGTGCAGTACCCATCTACCTCTTCGGGCTGCCCGTTGCGAAGATACGTATCGTCGTAGTAGTCGTTCCCCCAGATATCTGGAGTTTCTCCGACCACTCCCCCACTGTGAATGAGTGACTCATCAAAGCCGCGATCCTGCGGCCGGAAAGGATAGTTATCGCCAAGGTGCCACTTGCCGAAGACAGCCGTCCGGTAACCCGCCGAGCGAAAGACATCGCCCATGGTGACTTCATCCGCTCGCAGGTGATTGCGTCCCATGTAGGTGAGCCAAACTCCCGTCCGTGACGCGTAGCGTCCGGTCATCAGAGCGGCCCGAGTCGGCGAGCAGGTAGGGTCCACATGGAAATCAGTAAAGCGCGCGCTTTCACCATGAAGGCGATCGATGTTCGGGGTGTTGATGTACTCATTGCCATGGCAAGACATGTCCCCGTAGCCCTGGTCGTCTGTGAGAACGATGATGACATTGGGTGGTTTCGCTTCCATTCTTGATTCTTACCTCTATCGGGTCTGCCGTGATGACACTTTACTGTCGCACATCTGGTTGTGTGAGGCACGTCGGTTCTTCCGAAGGCTGCCTGAGAGAATAATTGCGTTTAATGCTGAGCGCCGGTACCACACATCCTCGAGTACGCCCTTGCCCCCTTTTCCCATCCGCAGTCAGACACTCAACGCCGCAGAAACCATGAAAGCAGAGATAGGACTCATTCCGGGAATCATTCGTGAAGAAGTTCATGCCGATCTCTGGTGCACTCTCGCAAGGGTGGCGGAGATCGGTTACCAGGGCCTGCAAGGCGGAAACGTCCTGGCCGGCGTTATCGAGGGCAATCGGAAGCGACTGGATGACATCGGGCTGCAAGCCATTGCCATTGGCGCCAAAAGAGAACAACTGTCTGAAGACATTGGCAAGCTCATCAAGGAGCTCGGCCTTGTCTGATGCAAAAGTGCCCTGCAGATCAAACTTGCTCCTGTAATGCGGTCCTGCTGATCCCTCTGTTTGTTATTGCAGGGCTCACTTGCGCGGACCAGATCACGATACGCCTGGTAGCGGAACTAAACGGTGAGCGGCAACTGCTTTCAGACATTCGCATCTACCGCCTCGCGCCGGGGGGACTGGTTGCCAGGGACTGGCTTGGCGGGACGCAGGTAAACGGAACGGCCCTGTTTCCGAAGATCCCGTTCATTCTTGAAAAGGGCGGCGAAGAGAAAGACGAGTTCCTGAGCGAGGTTGCCAAGACCGATCCTCTGGCACTGGAAAAGCGAAAGCGATACATCGATCCGCTCTATGATGGGAAGGCTGTGGGCCCGGAATTTCTTCGACCCTCCGAGGTTAAGATTGATCTGACAGGCACTGAGTTCGTGCTGACGCCCGGCGATCTCCGTTTCTCGATACAGGGCGGTAATGTCATCACGAAGGACCCTCGGGCCAGGGTTGTGGATGGAGACATCCTTGAGATTGAGTGTCTGCCTGTCACGGTAAGCGCCGTCATTGACAAAGGCACGAGACATTTCGCGTTTCAACCTCAGATATTCTACGAAGGCCGGAACCTGCTCGAAGACATTCTTTACGAACGGGACGAGTTCTACCTTGGCCAGCCCACGAAGGGCAGCGAGCGATCATTCCTTCGGCTGCAGCTCTACCTGATCCCGAATCGCATGGGAGCTCAACGGTTTTCACCGTATCGAATCCAGGGAGCAAAGTTCTGGGTTGGCAAGACGGGTATGCAACTCGTGCCCGGCAAAACCTCGATCAGAAAGGTCGGGGACAAAACCATACAACTGGCCCTGAAGCCCCGACAGGAGCCTCCCCGGCAGCGTTTTCTGCCGATCGTTAAGCTTGGGCCAATCGGCTATCACCAGATCGTTGTTCGAACAAACCCCGGTACGGAGTGGTATCAGAACCGTGTTCCCTATCCGATTTTGAACGACCCGAAGCGGAAGCAGCACTTCTTCGTCCGGCTTGGCTACAAAAAGGAAGCCCATGAGTTCCATTTCTCCATGCCCGCAGATCAGGATCGGTTCCCGCTACGCGTCTGTGCGTTGGATGCACGCAAGGGCGACGTGGTCGATGCCTACGTTTTTTCCTCGTCACTGTCTGCTGCAGGGGGACGTTTCGAAATACGTATCACGGCCAATCGCAAAGGCAAAGACTTATTGGCCGGGCGGAAGCATATTCCGGCACAGATCACTCCGACTTACTTCGCAGGTGAACGGTCCTGGCGCGGCCGGTCCATCGTACTGAAACTGACCGATGAGCCGGGCATCTATCAGGGGCTGTTGCCGGATGACTTGCAGGGGCTGGTGTCGGTGACCTTTCCGGATTTCATTCCGGACAGAGCATGGGTGGAGATTCCTGTCATCAACGGGGCTGATGACAATTCCGGGTCTCTCTCATTTCTTACACCGCGCAATCGCATACGCTACGAGGTGGGTGAGGACATCGAGATACATGCCGTTCTGCGCTCGGACAGAATCAAAGAGCTCACCTTTGAGCCAGTCTTGCTGAACGGAAAGGACCGTCTGGAGCTCGCGCCATTGAAGATTGCTGGCACGCATTCTGCCGCCACGCTCGCGCTCGAGACGGATGCCTTGGCACCGGGTGTGTATCGAATCACAGCAGATGTGGATGGGCTGGTTACGCACGCACTCGGCTTTGAGCTCTTTTCCGCGCAGCCGCCGACCGATTATCCGTCCGTCACGATGAAACCTTTCTCGCACGAGACGCCGGACAATCGCATCGGATTTATCAGGCATCTCATGGGCGCGGCCCCGAATTCTGCGCTGAGAAACATGATGCCGGAAGAACGCCATGCCCTTGCCCGCGGCGGGCGCCTGCCCTTTTACTGGGCTGATATGCTTGCAGAGAATCCGTTGCTGCCGCCACCGGAAAAAGCGGACGGACAGAGCCCGCTTCAGCAGATGCTGTCACACGGCATTTCGCAAGGCAGCCGTTACTACTGGGAGCCCGCCGCGGGTTATGTGCAATACAACATCAAGCACACCACAGAAATCGATAACGCGAGAATGTATCGGGTGCAGCAGATGTACGTGCAGCAGGCGCGGGGCTATGCCAGCTTCGGCGGTCTGGCCAATTACTGGCATGCGCCAATTTATGGATACTGGGAAGGCACTGCCCGTATCGACGGCCATCAGCCTCTACGAAATCGAAAAGTTGCTGAAGATTTTCAGAAAGCAACGGGCCAGAGCCCTCCCGGGAGGGACGAGATCAGGGCTCTCTTGAAAAAACAGCTCAAGCCAACTGAAGCGGAACAGATGCAACGCCGATTGCTGGATTGGAGGTACTGGCAGGCTTCCGTGCTGCCGAAGTCATTTGATCTTTGGCACAAGGCCATGGATGAGATTCAGCCCGGGCTCTGGCTTCTCAATCGTCCGCCGAGCGGGTGGTCATCCGGAGCAAGCGGCTATCCGCCCGCGTTCTTCGGGCCCCTCGATGCGGTCTCGACCTACAACATTACCGACTTCGGAAGAATGCCATTCGATCTGCCCTATGGGACTTCCCTCTCCACGGCGGGAGTTGATGGGAGGCCAAAGTTTGTGCACGCCTGGACATTCTCCCGCGCCGGTGCGCTCAGCGAAGCTCTGCTTGGACTGACGATGGGAGCGGACGGCGTCGACCCCTCGGCAAATGCATTTGCCAGCCATAATCTGCTGAGTCATTACCCGACCTACGACCGCCGGCAGGTGATGGATCTCCTCTCCCGCTACGGCCGCTTCATCACCCGGCTTGGGCGGTTCAAAGATATCGCCATTCTCTTTTCTGCAAGGCAGGCGTGGGGGAATGTGGACCGTCTGCATCTCGGCCGCGTGCGCAGTCTTTATCACGACCTTCTACGTTCTCGTCGCTCACCGCACATCCTCCTTGATGAAGATATGAAGGTGGAGAAGCTCGAAGGCTATCGCGCTCTGTTTCTGCTCGGCCTGACCGTCCCGCTTTCGCCTGAAGCCCGCGCGGCGATCCGGGAATTCGAAGATTCAGGCGGCGTCGTAATTAAAGATGAACACTCCAGCGAAGAATGTCCCGGCCAGGCCGAGACGTTGTGGGGCGACACAAAGCCCGGCTACCCCCGCGGCGATGGCGAATACGAATTTGTCTACACGTGGGAGCAGTATCTGAAGCGGCAGCCGGCCCTGGAGAAGATTCTCGAACGGATAAGGAGACCATTTGTGCAGACCCATTCGCCAAGGCGGCTCATCGCTCTGGCCAGCGGCAGGCAGGTGAAGTTCGCTGCAGTCATTAATGATGAGCTGATCCCGACCACGCTTCCAGGCAAATACCGCCAACATCATGCGTTGCCTGTTAAGGCGACGGTAACGTTCGATCAGCCTTACGTGGTTTACGACCTTCAGAAGAAAGGTGAGTTTGTAAAAGCGAACGGACTCGACCTTTCATTTAACCGCAGCGAAGCTCGTCTGTTCGCCCTGGTCAGAGAACCTTTCGAAGAGCTCAACGCTGAGATAAACACAAACCTTCAAGCAGGACAGGCGCTTCGGCTGAAGATCTCAGTGGCCGATCGTGCCGGCACAATCATCAGCGATCCTCTGCCTTTCGAACTCTCCACGCCCGTTCATGCTCCGGCGTACGCACGATGGTTTTCCCCCAGCGTGCGCCGCCGCCGTGGGTCACGAAACGAACGCTTTCAAGATAGCGACCCGCCAGACCGACCGCAGACGCGTCGATGGTAAGCTTCGCCCACTTTTTGGATTCAGGCAGCGAGCCGCCGTTGATGCGAGCCGGTTTGCCTGTCTGACCTTTTGCGTAAGAGATGACATCCTTCCCCCAGAAGATTCCGTGGGCAAATTTGTGCCGGTGAAAGTAATCGATGCCCTGCGCGTCGCGATTTCGCTCGCAACTGCGGAAGACCATCATGATGGAACCAGGCGCCGGATCGGTGTCCAGCAGCACCTCTTGCACCAGCTTTGAGCCGGGCGGAATCCGGATGGGATCGCCGCCGATGAAATGGTGTTCCGTCTGGCCTTTGTTCCCTTCGTGCCAGTGTGCCATCCGGCCGGAGACTTCACCCCAGCGACCATTGGCGGAAATGCCTTTGATTGCCGGCATGCGGCCATCGATGAACGTGAAAGGTTTTTCAGGCACTGGCGTCTTGGATTGGCCGGCCGCATTTCTCTTCACGATTTTACGGACCTGGCGGCCGGAGAACGTTTTCTCGAGCGCTTCCGCGATCAGCCCGTGCGCCTTTTCATCAGGGCACAGCCGGGCATAGAGCGATTCCAGGTTTTCCTTCGCTGCGAGGAATATTTTCCCCGAGTCGACCAGCGGCAAGTCCAGCGTGCCGGCCAAACGCTTCATCGCACCTGAATAAGGCCGGCTGATGGCCGGGTCTTTCAGCGAAGGAGGTGGCGTGATAAGGATGAGCTGCCCCGACGAGAGCGATCGCACGACTCGGACGATCGCATTCAGTCCTTTCTCGAAATCTACAATTGATGGTGAAAAGTAATGCTCATGTTCACCAATGGAGAGGAGAATCACGTCCGGGTCTGATTCCCGCACGATGCGCGGCAGCTCCGCGAGCAGCAGCAGCGGCAGAGCCTGGAACGAGGCATCCACGACTTCCGCGCCGCCACGAATCGATCGGGCATATTGTTCGGCAAAATGATCCGCCCGCCGATTGGGCAGGTAGTAATCGTCCCAGAGCATGGCGCTGGCCAGGTTCAGGATGACCGGCGATTTCCGGCGCACTTGCCGCGGTGCTGGCTCTGGCGCCTGGCCTTGATAGAGGCAGACAAGCTTCCCGCCGGCATCTCGAATCCAACGGCTGTGCGGCTCAACTGCCAGGCCTCGATGCGCCTGGAAATAATTGAGGAACCGTAATCCCTGCGAAAGGACTTTCTTGCCTTCGAAAACCAGCGTAGCTTCCCAAGCACTCTCTTTGACCGGTACCTGAAATTCGGTGTCCCGCAATTCTCCAGGTTCCATGCGAACAGCAGTTTCATGAGCTTTCTTCTCAACCGGCTGGGTTTCGCCGAATCGGATAATGGCTTCCTTCCCATGCAGTGCGGCAGGCAGTGAATCCGAATGCTCGATGCTCACGATGATCGTCACATGTGTTTCATCCGGTGATGCCAGGGGCGGAACACTCACCTCAAACCGCGGGCGAGATTTCGCATACTCCTTGAAAAGGTCCGCTTTGACCTTCTCCTCAGCAGTGCCGGGCCGAAGGGAACACAGGCATAAAAGGAAGATTGAATATCGATTCATGGCTTGAGCTTTCATCATTGGCCGGCAGGGAGGGATAGTCGAAACACGTGTCTTTGATAACCGGCAAACCTCGCCTCAAGGACGCCGCGCTGGAATCCGGCCGAACGATTCTCGAAGACGACTTCCGCTTTTCCGGAATCGTTAACCGGCAACTCCGACAGGTTGAATCTGGCTCGGCAGGGGGAAGGCATCCCGTTTACTGCGATGACATAGATGCTGTTTCCTTTCTTCCGCGTGGTTACTCTCACGAATGGATTGTTGACGGTTGCCTGCTTTACCGATTCGCGAGAAAGAATGGCAGGGGCGAGCCGTTCCATTTCCCGGTTGAGGTCTTTCAGTCGCTGCCAGTGTTTCGGGCCGACCGGTGGGCCTATGAAAAAGACGATTCCTGACGCTCCAGCCGTGATGCACTCATAGACCTGGGCCGTCTGTTCATCCGGCGTGGGCTCTCGGGCATGGTTCATGTTTGCTCCGCCCCATGCCAGCCACATCCAGGTTGGCAGGCGCCGGCGTCGTGCGGCTGTCTCCATGCGTTCAACCATGTATCCCAGATCGATAATCCTGCGGTTCGGCGACCCTACCGGATAGTAGTCGGTTGAAATGATGTCACCCGGCAGACCAGCCAGGCGCCGCTCGATACCGTGATTGAAAAGCTGATTGCACCAGGCGAGGCGGTTGGGATCGGCCTTCCGCATTTGCGCGACAGCTTCGATGATCTTGTTTTCTCCTTTCGTCGGTTCATCGACGACGAGATAGATGAATACTTCCGACAACTTCCGAAGCTCTCTGATTCTCGGAATGATGGCTGCCTGCGATGTGTAAAGGCCCGCTCTGAGTCCTGACTCTCCCGCGAGGCGCATGTATTCAGCGATGCGGGGAACGTGGGGTGTGCCGATAGCGATGATGACGCTCTTGAAACCGGCGTCCGCCAGGAACTGCATGGTCCTCTTCCCCGGATCGCTGTAAGTCATGAAACAGGGCATAAAAATGAGTTGCGGCTCATCGTTAATGAGCACCTGCCTTCGATGATGATCGATCTTTGACTCACCGGAGAGTCTGCTGATTTTCTGTAGAGGAAGCCGACGCTGGCACAATGCCTCTGACTTTTCATCGCGGCCGATGGCTTCCAGAGCGTACGCGCCATCGACGAGGTTCTTAATCGGTAAGCGAACAACAACCTTCGGTTTCTCAATCAACACATCACTCTGCGAGACCTCTTTGTCCCCAAGCATGAGCCTGAGTCCGAGCCTTCGAATTGAGGGCACGACCTCGCCATGCAGAACGGCCTCCGTCTCGGAACTGTAATAGGAGCGGTCGAGGTATAGGTCGAGCATGGGCTTTACGTTCACGTATTCTGTCCGTTCAAAGACAGCTCGATCGTCATCGAACATAACAATTCGCATCGGCCATTCCGTTTGGCCAGGAAATTCAAAACCGTCCACTTCAAACCACGACTCATCATCAGCAGGGATGGTCTGTACCTGGGAACGCTTGAGCTCCGAATCCTTGCCGTATCGGCGACACGCGGCGCCGACCAGACTCCGTTCTTTTCCGGAATGATTCCGAACGTTGATTCTGAGACGCGCCTTGCCTTTCCCGGTCTCGAGCAACTCCGCATCAGAAATCTCGATTGCGAAGCGGTCAAGCGGACCTGGCTTCGGCCATTCGAGGAAGGCCCAGTCATTGCGGCTGATGTGATACCGATACTCAGGAGTCGGCCAGATGCTCAGCTCATCCACTTCCGCGCTGTATCTGGTGAAGCCGAATCCCCAGGTGTCTCTCAGCAGCGGCGATCTGATAAAGGCATCGAGTGGGATGGACACTTCCGCGCACCAGCCGCCTTCATTTTCGCCGACCGCCGCATGGCCGCCCGAATTCCAGGCCGGCGCAAAGCCCTGAGAATCACACCACACGCCTTCGGGGCTGACCTGAAATCGATGGAAGCTCTTCGCTCCAGGATGTGGCTCCAGGTAGAACTCGATCCGCGATTCATCGTCCCGGAGGAATCGATTGCGGAGCGCTGCGCTGGATGCCGGCTTCGCCTTGCCTCCCCCACACTCGAACGCAAGATAGAGAGTTTCGTCACAGACACCGATCCGAGCGCGGGAAGGTCGCTTCAGTGGCGTTCCCAGGTGTTCTTTCAGCTCGATGATGGCTGCTTTGTCCCATTCCTTGCGATCGACGACCCCGTTGATTTCCGGCGGACCCGTCAGGATCCCCGGGGTGATGCGAACTGGCGAGCCCAACCCAAACCCACCCGTCGAAGCCATCTGCCTGCGGTCTTTGGTAATTGCATCCGCATGGTATTGAGTAGGCTTCTCCGCCTCTTCGAGCTGCACTGCGTCAATCCAGAGCGAGCCAGCCTGAGAACAGATGAATTTCAACTGCAAGCGACCGCCGCCGGAATCGATGCTTGTCTCATACCGCTTCCAGTCCTTGCCAATAATGAACGGAAAAGTCTTGTAGCCCTTTCCCTTGAACTCGATTCGTAAAGGAAGGTCCGGCCCCCCACTCCTGGCATGGAAAGAGAACGCCATCGATTCCTTCTTTGGCACATGAGTCTGCAGACAAAGCTCCTTCCGGAACTTGCCAGACATCCGAACCGACTGCCGGCCATGCCATTTCTCTGCCGTATCCAATCCCCAATTCGGACGCCAGGCATCGAGGCTGCCGTACTGTTCAATTACATCTTGATTCGGATACCAGAAGATGGGATTGGAATCAGAGATGATCTCGAACGAACTGTTAGGAATAAAGTTTTGAGGCGCGACAGTTTCGGCAAAGGCAGACGCAGGGAGGCCAGTGACAAGAACAGACAACAGGAACGCAGCAGCCCGGGCCTGGTCGTAACCAGGTTTGTTGGCTCTCACGCTCCAGCAAGTGTCAGCAATGGTCATTAATGCAACTCCCTCAGAACGACGCGAAGCTGTTTCGAATCCAGCGACCCCATTCGGGAACTGTCCCAATCAAGGCTCTGTCCTCAATGCCTGGCTGGCAGTCACCGCCCGTACGTCGAGCGTGGTCCGGACAAGTTTCCACTCAAGCAAATGAGGTCCGCGGTGTTCTCGAACGTGAACGTTCTCTATGGCCTGGAAACAGGATTGATGCTGTAGCTTAGGAGCTTCGTCTCGTTCAGTACAAGCGGCTGGCCGGCGTTCTCCAGCAGGTCGACCAAGACATTACGGCATATGTGTCTGGCGATGACGCCGCGATTCCACTCACTCGGAGACAGGGCCGCGCGTCGGGGACGCTTGAATGTGATTTCGATTGCGCCTTTGAGTCGCGTCACTCGGATGGCTGCAACCGTGTCCTGAAACTCAGCGGTGGCCGGCTCCCACTTGCCGTCGGCCTTGAATTCAATTTTCAGCGGCACCTCCTCCCCCTTCTTCTTTGCCTTGGGGTAGAAGATTGGCAGCGTTTCGTAGAGCTCGGCGAGCTTATCCTGGCCGTAGGCCCGCGCAGTAGTCGTCACGGTAACTCCTTTGGTCCCGATCTCGAAAACGCGCTC
>Ga0187827_10006463_pt1 | contig 13376 bp, 6 predicted proteins | sample ETNtaG_39_FD_167969 | JGI IMG/M metagenome (GOLD analysis project Ga0187827, IMG submission 167969) | Marine microbial and viral communities from oxygen minimum zone, Eastern Pacific Ocean - ETNP2014_SV_150_PacBio MetaG (Illumina Assembly) | ecosystem: Environmental > Aquatic > Marine > Hypoxic... | reverse complement strand
ATTCGTGGCTTTGCGAAAGAAACGCGGGAGGTAGTTGGTCCCCTTGTTAGTAGAATAACTAAATATCTGATTAATGATTATAACGGTACGTTAGAAAGAGATGCACAAGGAAGACCTAAAGTTAGTGCAGGAGATAATACTGCTGATATTAGAGAGCTTATAGGTTTAGCTTCATCACCAACTGAAACTCCTGAAATAATAGCTGCAGCACAAGATTCTTTAGCAGAAATTTTGGCTTTAGTTATTGTGAGCGAAGGCGACAAATTTCCAAAAGATAGCTTCCTTGAGAAAATCTATAGGGGTAAGGGAGATATGTCTATCTCCGAGATAGCTAATAATCTGGTTCGGACAGCAGATGGAAGTAAGATTGCTTTCAAACAACCAGGGAGAGCTGATGTAGAACTAGGTGAAGCCTCTGTATATAATCTTCGAGCAATTATAGGTGATGGTATGCTTCAGCAGATTCTAGAAAATCTTCCCGAAGCAGACTTTTAGAGGTGCGCCATAATGGCTGGTGGTGCAAATAATCCTTTTAATATTAGGTATAACCCAAATAACCAGTGGGAAGGTCAAATTGGTCAGACCGGAGGGTTTGCTGATTTTGAAACACTTCGTCATGGAATAAGAGCTGGTGATATTACCATGGAGAATTACGGTGAACTCTACGGTATTAATACTTTAGAAGGCGCTATCAGTCGATGGGCACCCCCCTCTGATAGAAACCCAACTCGAAACTACATAGATTTTGTTTCTTCTAGGACAGGGATAGCTCCAAATCAGCAACTTGATCTCAATGATCCTAGCCTTCGTGCAAATATTCTGTCTGCTATGGCTGATTTTGAGAATGCAGGGAATAATAATGTTGCTGCTGATGCAATAAGACAATCTCGAACATCAGTCCCAGTTGAAGATGGCCCTCAATCTGTAGATCGTAGTGAAACTTTTGAAGAGTTCTTAGATGATGTAAATTACCTACGATCTATTGGTAATTTATTTATTGGTGATGAAGAAGGCGCAATTGCAGCAGCAGAACGCGCCCAAATGAATAAAGAACCAGAACAAAGCCGTGACTATGCTTCTACCCAAGTAGCATCAAGACCTACTCAAGTAGTATCAAGACCTCCTCAAGCAGTATCAAGACCTGTTCTATCACCATCAAGACGCGCCCGATTATCAGAAAGTGAGCTTGGGCAGCAGTTAAATTTTGGCGGGAGAGCAGCATATAGAGAAGAAGTACTATCACAACCAGGTGTTATTAATATCCCCGAACCAGATGAGCCACTTGTAGTCGCTCCTGAGAATCTTCGTGAGAGTTTTAGAAGAGGGCTAGGTTCGGGGCTACAAGGTATTCGTGCTGATGTAAATTACCTACGATCTATTGGTAATTTATTTATTGGTGATGAAGAAGGCGCAATTGCAGCAGCAGAACGCGCCCAAATGAATAAAGAACAAGCGGGTGAAATTACAGCTGGTAGTGAAACTTTTGAAGAGTTCTTAGATGAACCTACTTTTGGTGGGTTTATGCACCAAGTTTTTCAGACGGTTGGTATGGTTACACCTTTTGCTGCGGAAACAATTGCTACTGCGTTAACAGGTGGGGTTGCAGGCGTTGGTCTTAAACTTGGTCTCAATGCTTCAGGAAGAGCAACAGCTAAAAAAGTAGTTAAAGACCTTGTTACGAAAAAAAGTAAAGACAAGGTCGAACGGGAATTACTAGAAGACCTTTATACAGTAGCTAGACGAAACTACTTTGAAGGCGTTGGAAAATATGCAAAGCGTGGTGGAGTGGCAGGAGCATTTGCAGGTGAATATCCGATTATGGCAGGTGAGCATTTCGGTGAGTTTGATGAAGCTGGAGTTGATCTTAATATATCAAGAGCATTACAAGCTATGGGGATGGCATTTCCATCTGCTGCTGTAGGTGTAGCTGGTGAGAGTATGCTGCTAAGCCGCATTGGTAGAAACTTTTCTAAAGTTGCTGCCCAAAAAGCAGCTGGTGATACAAGCGGTTTACTGGCTACGCTGGCTAAGAGTGTCGGAGGGGGTGCTGCTAGACAAGCGATTACTGAAGGTACTACAGAAACTATTCAGGAAGGAATGCTTATTGGTCAACGGATGGCAACAGATAAGGAATATGCTAAACAAGATGCTCAGATGCGGTTAGGGCATTCAGCTTTTGCTGGAGCTGTAGCAGGTGGTTTTACAGGAGGTACTGGTGGTGTTTTAACTAGTATCCCTGCCGCATTTCGTTCAGGGAGAGATACATCTAAAAATGTAAAAGATAAAGTTATTAAATTGGTCGGAGGTGCTAGACAAGGACAAGTTGATGCTCAAGTAGATTCAGAACAATACGGTACAGATGGATATACTTCTGCGCCTGAAGCACAACGTGATATTAATGCCCAGAAAAGATCAGTTGAAAGAGGAGTTAAACCTGCTTTCTGGCAGGAAGATGCTACAAATGAAAATAACTTAGTAGATAGAGAAATATATAGAGGTTCAGACGGTTTGTATTATACCCACATTGAAGGCCGAGGAACTCTTGGGGCTAAAAATGAAACAGTTATAAAAAACTTTCTCAGGGACTATGAAGCAGAAGTTGGTAATGCTGAAAGCGTTCTAGCTGCAGCACTTGGTTATTCTGCTGTAAAACCAGATGGGGCAACTATAGTTGTACAAATAAAAGATAAGAATACTGACGATATTATTTCAGAAGAACTTACGGATGATGCGGGATTTGATGCTGCTGTAGAGGCTGCACGTAAAATCGCCCAAAAAGACGATACTCTTTTCATTGAAACAACATCTTTACAAGATGCTCTGCTAAAGCGTAATGAAAGAGTTAAAGCAGAAGAAGCAGATGCTGTAATAACCAGGGAGATGCAGTTAGAAGCATGGCAGGAGGCCAAGCTTCAAGCTACTGTAGCGATAGCTGCTGAAAAATATAAAACTCTTATCGACGAAGGAAAAACTGAAGAAAAAGCTACGCAAGCATCTAGAGATTTTTTAGTATCGAGAGGGCTAACTGGTAATGATTTAGAAAACGCTGTGTATTTTTCAAAAAATGAAGATGCGTTAGCTAGGGCTATTGAAAGTGGTAAACCGCTAAAGAATAGAAAGACAACAAAACCTGAAGCTAAAGCTGCTACTACAGGAGGTAGGATAGAACGCGCTAGGTTTCGTCCTGAGGAAACAATCGAAGAAGATATTACTCGTATGCTTGCCAGGTTTCAGGCGTTAGATATAGACAGATTTGATGGTATGACGGATGAACAGATAAAGGAGGCTAAAGAAGGAGATCCTAAATCTTATAAACTCGGACCAGATAACTGGACGGGACACCAGAATGAAAGTGCTTTACGCGCTGACTACCGGAATTTGGAAAAAGAACTAGATCGTATTGATAAGGAATATGCTAGACAACGGACTACACGCGTTGACGAAAATCCTGACATTAGGAAAGGGGCTACTGTAGATGTAGTGTTTACTCCAGAAGAAAACCCCGACATTATGGAAGATCTTAAATATCAACAAACAGAATTTATTTCAGAAGAAGCAGTTATAACTGAAGAAACCGAAAAATATTTAAAAAAACCTAGTGCAGTACTTCAAAAAAGAAAAGAAAGAAAAAGGAATTTTGTAGATAAAGATGATAGTACAAAAACTTTAAGAGCAAAGTTTGAACAAATTTGGAATGAAGGTAATCCAATTGATTGGCATAACGTAGCAGCAGGTGATATCGCTAATGCAACTTTAAGAAAAGCAATTGCATTAGTTGAGCAATATAAACTTGATCCAGCTAGTGTTTCTATTGTTGAAGCTCCAATAGTAGATGAAGCTGGAAAGGATACAGGAATAAAAGGCTATAAAGTTTCTATTCAAACAAACCCTGATATGAAATTTTACCAGGACGAGAGGGGTAATAAGCTTCCACTTTTAATGTTCCTTGAATCGGAAATAAATAGAGCTGCTAAGATTTACGGTAAGCGTGGTTCTAAATCAGACTTACGATATAAAAAGATTCAGATAGTTTTTCCTGACGGCAGAACAGAACGAGTTAATCTTGCCGACTTAGTAGCTGCAGGTAAGCGAATGAACCAAACTGACTTTGGGCAACAGTTTGAAGAAGGTGGTGCTATAAGAAGTGCAGCGGCTGGTTTCCATGCAATTATGACTCACCTACTAAGTAATAACTATAGAATACAACTGCCTGATGGAAAGCCATTAAGTACTATGATTGCTGGTGTTGGAGCATTGCGAACCAATGAAGTACAACTTCAGAAAGGAGGAGTTTATTATGAAACTTTTTATAATAAAAAAACAGGTAAGAAGGAGAAGAGGAGAATTCCATATATAAGAGCAGTTAGAAAAAACATTAATAAAGCTGCTAAAAATATTTCAGTAACAAAAGATGGAAGCGTTACTTTATTTCAAGTGCTTGAGGCGTTAAGTGTAACTAGTAGAAAACGAGTTTTTGAAGCTGAGCGTGTCACAATTACCTATAAGAAAGATAAAGAGACAGTTGTTTTTTATGATGGCATACCAACTCAAACTGTTGTTAAAGAAGGGAACCCAGAGTTAACAAAACAGATTAAGCGTATTGATGCTGAAATCAATGAGACCACAAGAGAATTAAATAATATTGAGGACACTCCTACTCCTACCCCTAAAAGAAATATGACAGGTTCAGTAAAGGAAACTGATGATCTTTTTGTTCAAATAATGAAATGGGGCGGCATTGATTACGATACAGCGGTCTCTGAAGGATTGATTGATGACTCACCTGGTGTGCGGTTTAGAGATAACCAGCCAGATGGACATAAATCAAACCGCTATCTTCTGTTTAAGCGCCCAAAAGAAAACCAAGGTGTAGGTAAAGCTAATAAACCACCAATGACTATGGATGATCTTGCTGAAAAATTAATCGAAGGAGGTTGGTTTAGTAATCGAATGAACCAAACTGACTTATTTCAGAAACCCACACTTGTAGATGCTAATGATGCACTAACACTTGTTACTGATGCTCTAAGAAAAAACGCTCAAGAAGGAGAGCTTACTTATAACCCTTCTGTAGATCAGACTGAAACACAGCAAATAGCAGAAAATCAAGCTCGACACGAGGAAGATCTAAACAGCCATTTAAATAGTTTAGAACGGGAAAAAAGCGAGATGCTGATCAATGCTGCTGAAGAAACATATGAAGTTGGTTTAGTTAACCCGCAGGAAGTTTGGGCTTTTATTGAAGAGAAACAAGCAGAACTAGAAAAGAAAGAAGGGAAAAAAGGAACGTATAGGAGAAAACCTGCCCCGCCTTCAAAAACAGCAGAGGCTCGTATAAAAGATGCTGATCGTTTAAGAGATAAAGTAAAGAACCATGAATATACGTTAACTCCACAGGAAAAAACTACCTTAGATTTTTATCTCAAAGAAACTAACGAAGAGTTGCGGGAGATTTCTGGATTTGGTACGGAGACAGCATCATCTAGATATGAAATTATTCCTGAAACAAGAGGAGTACAAGCTGAAGGCGATGCGATGTATGACCTCTTAGCTAATACGAATTCAGATTTATTAGTATCAGATGAGAATAGACAGCTTACAGAAGGTCAACTTAAAGACCAGCCTGTTACAACTACTGCTAAAACTCCGAAGTCTGAGAGACTAGATGCAACAGGTAGAACTGGGGCGTTTAATTTTACAAGGTTTGTCGAGTCTACGCTCAGGCGCTTAAAAATTGATCTGGGGCCAATTAGTGTTAAACGCACTAGTGAGTACTTTAATTTAGATCCTGATGCTTTACGTCAAAAAGTAAAAAGCCAATTCCCTGAAGCGTCTGAGTATGTTGTTGATAAAACAATAGAAAAGATCAATGAACTTCAAAATGACCCTAATGCAAAAGGTAGGTATCTCAATCAGCTTTCATTAGGACATCTTATTCTTGTTGATGATGTAAATTATACCAATGCTGTTGAATTACAACTGACTGTTGCTCATGAGATGGGCCATGCGTTTTTCCATAATATGTTACAAGACGCTATAAATAATCCTAAACTTAGCGAAGCTTTACTTGCGGCTTGGGAAGCTGCAAGAGATGCACCTGATGCCCCACAAGCATGGAAAGGTCATTTAAGAGATAAACGACTTGGTTTTGAAGAATGGTTTGCAGATAATTTTTCACGCTGGGCTGTAGTAGCAGAAGCTAAAAGCAAGCCTGGTTTTACAATGGCTGCTTGGGACCAAGCTCGACAAGGAACGCTTAAACCAATGTCTTTGGAAGCAGCCAGAGCAGCGAAGCCAGAAAATCAGGTTGAATCATTCTTTGCTCGATATGCTAATAAATTAGTCGAGATGTGGACTGCATTAAGTATAGACCTTAAGCGCAGGTTTCGTAAGAATAAGTCTAGTGAAACCTTTTCTGATTATCTTGAGGAAGTTATTAGGCAATACGAAACTCCGAAAACAGAAGAAGCTTTATTCAGTCTTTATACAGATCAACGGAGAAGAACTGAGCAAAACATTTCGGATATTGATAGGGAGATTTCTAGCCTCAAAGAAGATGCAAGACCAACTGAAGACAAGGAAGGGGTTCCAATAAATAAAACTGAATTAAAGAATTTAGAATCACGTAAAACCGAAGAAGAAAGCAAGCGTAATCAAAGCTTTGAAGAGTATCGTGATCAAGCTTTTGCACGTTATAGAAAACAAAGAGGAGAAAGTACAGGCCCCAAGTTCCAACAAAAAGTTTTAGTCAGGAATATCAGTCAAGCGGTTGAAAATGATCAAGCATCCTTCAGCGCACAAGTATTACAGAAAAGAGCCAAGATACTTGAGAAGATGACCGAGTGGCCTATTGTCGGTAATATTTTTAACCTGCTTCGAACAGCAGATGGAATGTTACGAGGGCTTAAGGGGATAAAAGATTCTAACGCTGGTAAGAAAATTGCCGATATGTTTGAAGTTTCAGCACAAACTATGAATCCTAAGCTTGGAATGTTAAGAAAAATTGAAGCAAAACAAGAAGATTTTAAAAAGAAAATAACTGCAATTCTTGGGATGGATCGTACAACACCAGAAAATGTAGAGGCTTTGGAAGAGGCGTTTAGTGAGACAGCTACTGCTGAACTCTCTGATAAAGCAAAAGCAATTAGACATCTTCTTGAAGATACATACGATAATTATATAGCTCCTGCTAATACCAAGATTAAAAAACAATCTAACTATTTCCCTATAGTTCTTAATCTGGAAGCGATTGCTCAAGATCCTGAAGCCTTTATACAGTTAATTCTTGATAGTCAACCTATAGATCCAAGAGCTGCAAAAGATGCTGCACTTCGAGCTATAATAAATGGGGTAAAGCCAGAAAATTTTCATCACGCAGTTTTATCTGGGAAAATGACCCTCTCTTGGGATGAGTATGGTGCTGCTTGGGATAGCGCATCACAGCGACTTAGAGATGAGGTAACATATGGTAAACGCCGTTCGTCATCTGAAAGGCAAGTAACAGCAGATGAGGATGCAATTCGAAATGCAGTAGAAGGTCTTGTAGCCCAGAGTAATGGCGTAATGGAAGAAAATGTTGATCCCCGTCAGGATAAAGATAGTGAGTTTGATCCATCACCTAGCGTTGAAAAAGCTATTCAATTAACAGTGAATGTTGGCAGAAATAAGCTAGGTGAAGGTAAGTGGGTACTTGATCCTGATGTAGCACTTGAAAAATATTTAAGAAGTCTTGCCTATCGGATTGAATGGAATAGACATACTAAAGACGCAAAGGGAGTAGATCGATTAAAGCCTTTATTAGATGATCTTAGTGAAGAAGATAGAGCTGTTGCTGTTGAAGTTATAAATTCTTATCTTGGCTATAACCGGCCTATGGATGAGTCATTTAAAAAAGTAAGCTCATGGTTGCAGACTATGGTTGCCATAGCTTTCTTACCTTTTACTGTGTTTGCTTCTTTGTCTGATCTTGCTGGCCCCCTTATTAACAGTAAAGAATTTGGTACTAACTGGAATACTTTTGGAAATGCTTTCCATGAAATCATGGCAACATGGAATGGCGATAATATAAAACTGGCTGAAGATATTAATGTAGCATCAGCACAGGCTGCAACTAATAGCTGGTTTACCCAGACTGATTCCCAGTATATGGACCCAACAGCTAAAATGGTGACTGAAAAGTATTTCAAATGGACAGGGCTTGAATGGTTTACACGCTTTTCCAGACAGTTTGCATCAGGTATGGGAAAAGCTTTTCTGTTAGCCCATGCCCATAATATAGACAATAACCCTAATTCTACTCGCTATCTGGAGCAGCTTGGATTAACTGCTGCCGACGTATTGGCTTGGGTTAGGGGTGGGCATAACTTTACTACACCTGAAGGCCAGAAAGTTAAAGCAGGATTACAGCGTTTTGTTGAAAGCTCGATCCTTAGACCGAATGCTGCACAACGTCCTTTATGGGCAGCTGATCCACGATTTGCCTTAATATGGCAATTGAAGTCTTTCTTCTACGCATTTCATAAAACAACCATACATGGGATCTTTAATGAGATGAAGCTCCGTGATCCTGCTGGTAAGGGCAACCCAATAAACCACGCTGCTTTGCCTCTGCTTGTATTAACAGCAGTAGCTACTATGCCTCTAGCTATGGTTGGCCTGGAATTACGAGAATATACTAAAGCAGGGCTATCTTTTGTTTTACCAGGGACACGGGGTTTTGCTGATAAGGAAGAAGCTTTAAAGTATAGACGTACTAATCAAATGGGAGCATGGGAATATACCGAAGATATTTTTGATCGGGCTGGATTCTATGGGATTTTCAGTATTTTTAACGGGGCGCATCGTGCCGCAGGCTGGGGTCAGTCAGGATTAGCCTCAATACTAGGACCAACGGCTGAAACATTAGATGCAATTCTTAGAAATGGAATACGAATAGACCGAACTTTTAACCAGAGAATTAACCCAATTGGGGTGCATCTCTAGTAGAGCTAGAATTAAAATTGACATATACTGAGCGACTTACAAGGTGGCAAAATGGCATATTCAGATACAATTAAGTTAGTCACGGGCGATACTGAGCCAGTACTTACCTTGACTCTGAAAGACTCGAATTCAGCTGCGTCAGGGCAGACTCTGGATGAGAATAATGCTGCAACCTGGGAGGCGATTGACCTCACCGGAGCAGCTGTTAAACTGCGTATGAGAGCAGTTGGTAGTACTACGGTAAAAGATACCCTGACTTGTACTATTTCAGATGCTACTGCTGGAATAGTTACGACTAATTTTCCAACCGGAACCCTTGATACGGCTGGAACTTTTGAAGGTGAGGTTGAAATTACATTTTCCGATGGTGGCATACAGACTTTACAGGACTTAATTAAATTTAAAGTAAGAGCTGATTTCGACTAATGGGCGCAAAAGTATCTATAAAACTGGTTGATATTAAGAGCCAGCTTTCGAATGTAAATCCGAAGGCTGCTATTAGCTATGCCAATCCTCAAAGCTTTAATGCTTATCTTGATCCGAATTCACTTGATCAATGGTTTTATGATAGTACTTCTTTCGTTGATTCAATAGCAGTTGAAGTTTCTTTAGTCTTAGGTGATTCATTTACTTTCGAAGAAGACATAAATGTATCTAGAGCTTTAGGTCAAAGCCCTGCTGATTCCCTAAGTTTTAGCGATACTCTTGTTACAGCGTTTACTCATGGTCGAAACTTTACAGACTCCTATTCGTTTACTGATGCCTCTACTTTCAATGTTAGTAAAGTATTAGCAGATTCAATTACATTAAATGATAGCTATACAGATACTATTTCAGATTTCACAACATTAGTTGATCAGCCAACTTTATCTGAACAACACGCGTTAACTGTTAATAAAGCTGCTGCTGATCAAGTCAGTTTCTCAGATGTTCTTGCAAGAGTGTTCATTGCTAACAGGGGGTTTACTGATGGAGTCAGTTTCTCGGATGACTTCACAAGGGTCTTCATTGCTAACAGGGAGTTCACTGATGGGGTTAGTTTCTCGGATGAACTTACAAGCGTATTTAATAAAGCTTTTGCTGACTTTTCAACTTTAAATGAGACAACTGCATTAGCGTTCTCAAAGAAAATCGAAGATAGTATTACATTAGTTGATAACTATACTGATGTTATTTCAGATATTACAACACTTGCTGAATCGGCAATTTTATCTGAAGTTCTGGCACAGAGTTTTAGTAAGACTCTGATAGATGGTATTACATTAAGTGATAGTTTTAACGAGTTTCTAGCAAGTGTTACAGACTTTACAGAGGCTGCAACCTTATCAGAAGTATTAACACGAAGCTTTGAGAAGACTTTGTCAGATGGAATTAGTTTGTCTGATAGTTATACTGATACTATTTCAGATATCACAACACTTACTGAATCTGCAACCTTATCAGAAGCTATAGTACAGAGCTTTAGTAAAACCTTGTTAGATGGAATTAGTTTGTCTGATAACTATAGTGATACTATCTCGGATATTACTGCACTTACTGAATCCGCAACTCTGTCTGAAGTGTTAGCGCAGAGCTTTAGCAAGACCTTGTCAGATGGACTTAGCCTAGCTGATAGTTATGATGGCTTGTTTGAAAACCCGTATACTGAAACAGCGACTCTGTCAGAAGTACCTATTGTTTTCGTTTCTAAAGTTCTTTCTGATTCTGTATCTCTGGTTGAAGACTATACAAATGTAATAGGAACATCCAGGGAGCATTCCGATTCAGCTTCATTAAGTGAAACTTTTATAAATGAAATAAGTTTCAATAGGGTCTTTACAGATTCGGTAATATTATCTGATAATTACGCAAATGTAGTTGCAGACCAAACAACTTTAAGTGAATCAGCCAATCTGTCTGAACTTATACGTCTTAACTTGGCTATGGGTTTATCAGAGTCTGCTTCAATAACAGAATCTATTGATGTTCAATTGATAGCTGTTCGATCTGCCGTCTTAAATACGGTAGCAATTAACACTTCGGCATTAAATGTTTAATGGAGATTAACTATGTTACACGATGACTTCAAACTAACAGGCGATCTAAGTATCGCTATCAACGGCACGGTTGTACGAGAAATAGATAACCTTGTTGTAACTACTGGTAAAAACTTTGTTGCTTCACGAATGAAGGATGCAACAGCTACAGCAATGAGCCACCTGGCTATTGGTACAGGTACTACTGCTGCCGCTGTTGGTGATACAACCCTCGTTACTGAAGCTGCTCGGCAGGCTTTGACCAGTACAACTGTAAGTACTAATGAAGTAGCTTATGTTGCTGCTTTTGCTGCAGGTACAGGTACGGGTGCAATCACTGAAGCAGGTCTGCTTAATGCAGCCAGTAGTGGAACGCTCCTTTGTCGAACTGTGTTCTCTGTTGTCAACAAAGGCTCAGATGACTCAATGACAATTACTTGGACAATTACAGTTAGCTAATGGCTATTCGTTTTACGAATAATGCGGCGACTACGCTGTCGAGTGGTATCAATGCAAGTGTTACAAGTATTCCCTTAACTGATGGAAGTGATTTCCCTGCGCTTGATGTTACCAACGATCATGCTTATATCACTATTGAGGATTCCAACAATACTGAGATTGTTAAAGCAACCGCACGGTCTGGTAATACGTTAACTGTTGTTCGTGCACAGGATGGTACATCAGCTAATTCATTTGCGTCAGGGGAAAAAGTTGAGCTTCGGGTTACAGCAATATCTCTTATTGAATTGGGTCTTGAAAATAATGTAGACGGCGGTACAGCAACTTCAATTTATACAGGTATTCCCGATATTAATGGAGGGTCAGCATAATGGCTAGTAAAATTCAAATACGCAGAGATACAGCCTCAAACTGGACTTCCGCTAATCCAACGCTCTCAATTGGTGAATTGGGTCTTGAGACAGATACTGATAAATTCAAAGCTGGTGATGGGTCAACGGCATGGACTAGCCTTGGTTATCTTATAGATACAGGTGGATATGCTGTTACAGGTGCTAACACTTTCACTGCCCTACAAACTCAATCCGCTGGTGCTGACATAGCTTCAGCTACGGCTGTTGATCTTACTGCTGCTACTGGAAATGTGGTGGTCATTACTGGCACAACAACATCTACAAGCCTGACAATGACCGCAGGTCAGCAGATGATACTTATAGCTGCTGCTGCATGGCCTCTGACCTTTCATGCCACGACAATGAACATCATTGGAGGCGCGAGCTATACCTGTGCCGCAGGTGACAGACTTTATGTGACTAAAGATGTTGATAATGTTATCCGAGTATCAGTGAGTAAACAGGATGGAACGGCAGTCGTTGGGGCTTCAGGCGATGCTGCACAGGCACTCTCTGATGGAGCTACAATCAACTGGGATGTCGATAATGGAAATCTTGGAACAGTAACCATAGCAGGTAATCGAACGATGGCTGCTCCAACAAATCTCCCAGTTGGCTCTATGATTTTGAAGCTAACACAGGACGGAACAGGATCAAGAACAATTACTTGGAACTCTGTATTCAAGTGGTCAGCGGGTTCTGCCCCTGTATTATCTACCGCTGCAAACGCACTAGACATTCTCTCGTTCGTTAGTGATGGAACCAACGTCTATGGCACGTTGGCCCTGCGAGGTGCTGCGTAATGATGCCGCTTATGCCCGTACCGCTTATTGTGCTTACACCCAGCACTGGGAATGACTACGATATCAATACAGCCGCTGGTGGCCCACCGAATGCTGTGCGTGTTGAGGCTACATTTAATTCTAATCGTGGCTCTAGTGCTACAGGTACTCCTGCGGTACGCACCGGAACTACGTGGAAAGCAGGATCACAAATTTATATTAAGCAGAATGCGGTCTTTACCGGGGCCTCTGGTTCTGGGGGTTCTACAGGTTCGTCAGGTTCTCCCGGTTCTGCCGGTTCTACAGGTTCTACAGGTAGTACGGGTTCTACCGGTTCTACAGGTAGTACGGGTGTAGCTACCGGTTCTACGGGTGGTGTGGGTCCCGGAGGTGCAGGTGGTAACGGTGGAGGATGGCAATCACACACTTGGGCTGGTAATCCGGGTTCTGCTGGGGCAGCGGGGGGTACTGGTGGTCCCGGCGAAACCGGCGGTACAGGTAATCCCGGTGGTCCCGGAGGTCCCGGAGGTACTGGAGGTACTGGAGGTACAGGTAATCCCGGTGGTCCGGGTGGTACAGGTGGTACAGGTGGGATATCGTTTACTGCCGATACGAATTCTGGAGTTCTAACGATCCTTGATAACGGGTCGGGTACTCTTACAGGCGGTTCTGGCGGCGGTGCTGGTCCGGGCGGTCCCGGTGGTCCGGGCGGTTCTACTGGTCCCGGCGGTCCCGGTGGTCCGGGT
>Ga0187827_10006454_pt1 | contig 13388 bp, 9 predicted proteins | sample ETNtaG_39_FD_167969 | JGI IMG/M metagenome (GOLD analysis project Ga0187827, IMG submission 167969) | Marine microbial and viral communities from oxygen minimum zone, Eastern Pacific Ocean - ETNP2014_SV_150_PacBio MetaG (Illumina Assembly) | ecosystem: Environmental > Aquatic > Marine > Hypoxic... | reverse complement strand
CTCTCAAATCAGACCGCATAAACATAACGGTGGTCTATCGCCTAACGCAGCCGAGTGGCAGTTCGCGATTGACGCTAAACTTGTGGCCAAATTAACTTGACCACTACAGAGGTGCCAACAAGGATTAGGCACCGGACAATTAGACTTAAGCATGCTAACGTCGCATGAATTTATTGCATTTTCAGGAGTTCCATCATGCGTTGGTTAATCGTGGGCGCGTCAGCATTCATCATCCTGTCACTGGTCATCGCCTGGATGGCCACAGCAGTACGAATTCTAAATGTTAAGCCACTAAAACAAATGTTCCCTGCACACCAGAACCTGGTAAAAGCTCACATTGATTACATTCTCATGGCATTGCTTCTCATGGCGTTCTACCTGATCAATGTTGAGCTCCCAGTCTGGATAATCGGCGCAATGCTCGTTGGAGGTTTCCTAAACCCATTTCTTTTTATCGTTGCAGCTATGAACAAACCTGAAGCGTTTAGACCTGGCGCAGTATTCATGACAATAACCATGTTCAGCTTCGTATCAACGACCGTTGGGTTTGCAGGAGCAGCGATACTCGTCGCGATTTAACTCCCTCATTTGTGGACAGCCAACATACACGCTTAAGCTTACACATCTCTCCTAGATAACCACCAGTTGCGCTGGCAGTTCACTTATAGTGTCGAATTCCAGATGATCTAGTCTCCACTCATGACTTATCCCAGATCTCATCTCGTTGATCCCGATGGCGGCATTTATCACGTCTGCTCGCGATGCGTGCGCAGAGCTTTCCTATGCGGCACTGACCAGCAGTCCGGCTTCAATTTTGATCACCGGAAACAATGGATTGAGGACAGAATATTGTTACTCGGGAAGATTTTTGCAATCGACATTTTTGGCTACGCAGTCATGTCGAACCACTATCATATAGTGCTGCAGGTTGACTCAAGTGAGGCTTCGAGCTGGTCTGATTCTGATATTGTCGACAAGTGGCTGATACTTAACCCGCGTCGGAGTGATAACAAGGAAGCTCTGGTTGCGAGAAAATTGGCATTGCTCGGAGACCTGGACCGCTTGGCTATATTAAGGGAGCGCCTCTGTTCACTCTCCTGGTTCATGCGCTATCTAAATGAGCCTTTGGCACGATTTGCAAATAAGGAAGATGATTGCAAGGGGCGATTCTGGGAAAGTCGTTTCAAGTCTCAACGTTTGCTCGATGATAATGCTGTCCTGGCCTGCATGATTTATGTTGATTTAAACCCAGTGAGGGCAGGCATTGTGGATGACATAGTGAAAGCTAAAAACACTTCTCTGGTGAAGCGACTCAATATCGGGCAGGGCTCAGATGAACCTATGAGTTCAATTGAGAAGCCGGGTGTAGCTCTGCCTTTCACATTTACACTCGATAGATATATCCAACTTGCGCGCTGGACTGTTACCGCCCAGCAAACATCGCGATCGACAAGTTTTTCTGGCATCCCATCGTCGGAACTTTGGGTTCATCATTACTTACCGAAACCCGGACACTGGCAACGAGCACTAGGGTCCGTTCAATCAATCAAAGACTATGCGAAGGATATCGGTCAACGTTGGATTAGGACTCGATTCGTTCAATTTGCTTCATGAGGCTCACTGCCGTTTGCTAGCCAATTCCCGCTCGCTAACGATCACTCCGGTCCACAAAAATACATAGTTTTCGTACTCCAACCTTTGAATCTCTTATCTGCCCGCAAGTGTTAGCCAATTAATTGGATTCTATTTGTTGGATGTCCCGCACTAGTCCCTCTGAAATATTAAATTCCTGGGTGTCCCACACTAGATACGTCCCACACTAGATACGTAAATTCCTGGGTGTCCCACACTAGATACGCTAAATATGAAATTCCTGGGTGTCCCACACTAGATACGCCACACTAGATACGGACAACAACCTTGCCCTCAACCTTGCCGGAGGCGATATGCTGGATTGCCTTTAGGCCATCTTCAAATTCAAATACCTGGTTGCCGACAACTTTAAGTTTTCCTTCTTTCCAGTAATCCATCAATACATTGTGTGCCTTGGAATAAAATTCTGGTTTGAATCCAGTGGGCATCGCACCAACGAGAGAGATATTGCCAAAGAGTGTTTCCGATATGTCGATACGAGCCCATTCACCACTGGCAAAACCAATGACAACAAATCTGCCCTCGAAGGCCACGGCCTTAAATGCAGCACGACCAGGCCTGCCACCGACAGGATCAAAAACCACATCCACGCCAAGCCCACCGGTTAGCTCCCGAGCACGCTGGGTAATATCCTCACTGCGATGGTCAATCACTTCATCGGCACCCAGCCCCAGACAAAATGCACTTTTCTCTGGTCCACCAGCAACAGCTATTACACGCGCACCAGCTGCCTTCGCCAGTTGCACTGCTGCACACCCGGAGCTGCCTGAAGCACCCAGGATTAAAACCGTATCATCTGATGCTAGCTGAGCACGATGAATAAGGCCCACATAGGCAGTCTGGTAGGGTATAAAGAAACCGGCGGCTTCCTCACCACTCATGCCCTCAGGAATGTCATACACTGACTTATCCGACATTAGGCTGAACTCAGCCAGACCACCCCTTTTTGCCTGAATGAGTGTCGGGCCAAGTACGCGCTTACCCACCAAATCCTGGCTGACATTCTCCCCCACTGCTACAACAACACCCGCAGCCTCCTGGGAAGGCACGAAAGGCAAGGGAGGCGTCAACGGATATGTATTCTGACACATAAAGACATCCGGCAAACCAAGTCCCGCTGCCTCAACCTTGATTTTCAGCTGACCCGGTCCAGCTTCAAAGGATGCAGCATTATCCTCCAGAGCCAGCACATCAGCAGGCTCACCAACATCACTCACTCGCCATTCTCGCAAAATTCCTTTCCTCAAAGTAATTATTCAATTCGATGATACCTCTTATTCGAACAGCTAACCTAATCCACCAATTGGCTGCCTCCAGCTTCAGGGCTCATCACGTGAATGCAATCTGCTATGCCACAACAAAACCTACCGCCTGTGCAAGCTGCCGGTTTCGCTGAACACCCAGACCGATGCTGTCAGTTTATTTAGCGCTCCGCTTTGCTGACGTTCAGATCTGGTTCTATTGAGGGTCGGTATAATGTCGGCAGGATCATCTGTTTCTACTTCGTATAGGGCGAGATGTTTAAGCGGACACTTTCCGCCCACTTCATCTACCAGCTCAAAGCGCTTTGCCGTATCCCACCCGGTTGTAGACAGCACTTCATCAAGATGCAGATTTTCATAGTAATCATCAAATTCATCCTGTTTGCCTTCGGTCGGTTCAGTTAGTACCAGCACGATATTCTTCACGTTCTTAGCTCCCTTAGTTCAATGTACATTTCAACATTTTGCCATATACATGAAGCCATGGTTTATTATTCCTGCTCACCCGTTGTAATATCGTGCGCAGGATCATTGGCGACTCGTTTCCACCCAACCTATTCCAGTAAGCAGGCAAAAGCAGATGTCAAACCACCGTATAGATGTCACCACGCTCAGTGGACTACTACTTCGAGCGTATGACCGTTGGCCTGATAACGACGCGGTCATATTTCCACCAACCAACAGTGGTCCGGATCGTCAAACCTACAGCCAACTGACTGAACGAGCCTATGCCCGGGCACGAAGCCTCAAGGCCCTCGGGGTTAAGCGCGGAGATCACGTTGGCATCCTGATGGCTAACTGCATGGAGTATGTTGAACTCCTGTTTGGCATCGCCCTCATCGGCGCCGTATCCGTGCCGATGAATGCCCGCTACAAGGCGCTGGAACTTGCTTATGTTACAGAGAACGCAGACCTCAAGGTTCTTGTAACCCACGATCTTATTTCAGAGTACGCCAATTTCGCCGATTTACTGGCACAGGCCTTCCCTGACTTACCCGACCAGCGAGACCCACAAAACCTGACCCTGCAAGGCGCACCATTACTCAAGGCAATTGCCATTTTTGGTGAAACAGCCCCTGATGGTTTTGTCAGCGAGCCCACCTTCGATGACGCCTCAAAGGTCACTGAAGATGAAGTGGATGAAGACCGCATTCGAGTCAGCCTGCGGGACACATGCCTGATGATGTACACATCCGGCACCACGGCAAACCCAAAGGGCTGCCCGCTTTCCAACGAATCCCTGGTTCGAACCAGCATTAACATGAACAGTGAACGCTACTTCATGACCGAAACAGATCGCTTCTGGGGTGCCCTGCCCATGTTTCACCTGTCATCAACTCTGCCGATGCTGTGTGCAATGGATGCCGGGGCGGCCTTTTTGTCTATGACGCATGTTGAGGCCGGCACTGCGCTTGAAATGATGGAAAAAGAAAGCGTCTCCATAGCGTTTCCCTCCTTCCCAACCGTAACAAATGAATTGATTAATCATCCCGATTTCGCAACTCGGGATCTCAGCAATCTGCGCCGAATTAATAATGTTGCGCCGCCTGACGTGTTGCGAAGATTCCAGGATGCGTTCCCCCAGGCAATCCAGACAGGCGCCTACGGACTGACCGAGGCATCAGGCGTGGTCTCCTTCAATCATCCTGACGAATCCCTTGAGTTGCGCCTGCATGGCTGCGGCAAACCCTTTTCAGGTATGGATGCAAAGATTATCGATCCGGAGACCGGCGAAGACCTGCCCAACGGGGAACGAGGAGAAATTCTACTGCGAGGCTATGCCCTTTTTGACGGCTATTACAAATCACCGGAAAAGAATGCCGAAGCCTTTATTGATGGTTGGTTTCGAACCGGGGATCTGTGTTCGATGGACGAAGAAAGCCATATCAGTTTCCATGGCCGCATCAAGGATATGCTCAAGGTGGGCGGCGAAAATGTTGCAGCAATTGAAATCGAATCAATGCTAGCCAATCACCCATCGGTCAAGCTTGCACAGGTCATTGGTGTACCAGACGACCGCCTGATTGAAGTAGCAGCGGCGTTCATAGAACTGAACCCGGGTACCACCGCTACCGAAGAAGAAGTCATCGAATTCTGCAAAGGTAAGATCGCAAGTTTCAAGATTCCCCGGTATGTACGCTTCGTGAGCGAATGGCCCATGTCATCTACCAAAGTGCAGAAATTTCGACTTCTTGAGAACTTCCAGGCCGAAGGTGATGCCGTCACTTGATCAATTCAACCTTCACCTGACACAGAATTTCGTCAAATAGATAAGTTTACAGATAAGGAGATGATTCAATGGGACCACTGAAAGGAAAACGCGTTATTGAACTCCAGAGTATCGGGCCGGGGCCATTCTGCGGCATGATGCTTGCCGATATGGGAGCGGAAATTATTCGCATCGATCGATCCAGTTCGGTAGACGGAAGTGTAAACCCAGCTGACATTCTTGCCCGCGGTCGCAAAAGTATCGGTGTTGACCTCAAGAATCCCGATGGCGTTGAAACCGTGCTCAAACTGATCGAATCCGCTGATGTCCTGATTGAGGGATTCAGACCAGGCGTAACGGAACGCCTGGGTCTCGGACCCGACGTCTGTCTCGAGCGAAACCCGAAGCTTATCTATGGACGCATGACCGGATGGGGGCAAACTGGCCCAATGGCTCTGGCTGCGGGTCACGATATCAACTACATATCCCTCTCAGGGGCACTCCATGCGATTGGCCCGAAGGACACCAACCCCACTCCACCCCTGAACCTCGTCGGTGACTTCGGTGGTGGCGGTATGCTGCTGGCATTTGGAATAGCTTCAGCCCTGGTGGAGACAGCTGCAACAGGCAAGGGCCAGGTGGTTGATGCGGCAATGACGGATGGGTCTGCACTCCTGATGAACGCCATTTTCGGCATCATGAACGCCGGCAACTGGACCCATGACCGCAGCACTAACCTCCTGGATGGTGGCGCGCATTTTTACGGCACCTATGAAACCAAAGATGGCAGGTACATTTCCATCGGCTCCATGGAACCGCAGTTCTATGCCTTATTGCTGGAGAAAGTCGGCCTGTCGAATGACCAGGACTTCGCAAAACAAATGAGCCGCGAAGACTGGCCCGCCCTGCGCAGCAGGCTCGAAGCTGTATTTCTCGAAAAGACACGTGATGAGTGGGATGAAATCATGTTGGGCTCCGATGTCTGCTATGCACCCATACTTAAATTCGAAGAGGCTGCAAGCAACCCACACAACCAGGAACGGCAAACATTCGTGGAGTCATCGGGTATTACACAGGCAGCGCCGGCACCGCGCTTTTCACGAACCCCCGCCGAATTGCCAACACCTGCAGTAGCACCGGGGAAAAATACGGATGAGGTGCTGTCTTCCATGGGGTTGAACGCTGACGAGATTGCCGCCTTAAAATCCAGCGGTGCTGTAGCTTAGCAGTTCAAGGCCGTTACCTGAGGTTGTGGCCATTTACTCTGCCAGCCATTCTGCGGGAATACAGATGCGATCCACCACACCCTTGATCAATCGTTGGCTTAGCTGTTCAGATCTGATTGCCTGACTAATCACATAGCTGTGAATTGCCGTGACATCATTCGCATCCAGACTGTCACTAAAGCTCGCCATACCCTTGTCGGCCAGCATGCCACCTAGGACAATAGCTTGCCAGGCGCTGTGCACATCTTTAGTTGAGAACCTAAGATCGGGGTACAAGCCTGAACTTTTTGCGAAGACCCCATGGCAACGCAGGCAATGCACCGCAAACAGGTCAGCACCTCGCCCTACCTCATCCATCCCAAGAGATGATTCAACAATATCTACCCTGGTAACGCGTGGCGCTATATCAGGTGCGGGAAAAATGCCATCAAGTCTAAAAGCGAACACATGACCTGCGTTGACGTTGTCAAACTCATCTTGGTGGCCGCCCTGACTGCCACCGAGACCTGCGACTACGGCGATATACTGGACCCCATCAACCTCGTAACTGACTGGTGGCGCCATAATTCCAACATTGACCTGCTGTGACCAAAGCAATGCACCATCAGCATCCCGGTAGGCATTCAGCTTGCCGTCAGTCGCGCCCTGAAATACCAGCCCACCCCCAGTAGATAGAATACCGGCACTAATACCCCGTGAGAACTTTACCTGCCATACCTGCTTTTGTTTGACTGGATCCCAGGCTGTTAGGCGCGTGGGTGAACAGAAGCGCGGCATAGTGTCCGGCGAGGTTGCCATCAGGCCGGCAAAATCTTCACCCGTGTTAAAGGTTTCCGGATTGAATTCATATTCAGTGTTAGCTTTGAAGGCGTATACCGAGTGTATAGTTGGAATGTAGACAAGCCCTGTCGCCTCGCTGTAGGACATAGGGTGCCAGTTATGCCCGCCAACAATAGACGGGGAAATCATGCGCTGTATCTGGCTCCAATCCCCAAGACCTGTTTCAACCGGCCGTCCTGTTTCAGGATCAATATGACTGGCCCAGTTAACCGGCACGTAGTTCTTCGCTGAAATCAGCTCCCCCGTCGTGCGGTCCAGGACGTAGAAGAAACCATTTTTCGGCGCCTGCATTAGAACCTTCCTCTGCCGCCCCAGGATGCTGATATCCGCAAGGATCATATGTTGGGTCGCCGTATAGTCCCAGCTCTCGGCTGGTGTCGTCTGGTAGTGCCATATCAGTTCTCCGGTATCTGCATTGACCGCAAGAATTGATGCCACAAACAGGTTGTCCCCGCCACCGGGGCTGCGCTGTGCACGATTGTACTGAGCGGCATTGCCCACACCGACATAAAGCAGGTTGAGTTCAGGATCGTAGGCGAATGAATCCCATACGGTACCACCAAGCCCCGTTTCCCAGAGAGAATCCGGGGACCAGGTATCCCGCGCCATCGATATGTGCTGCGACTCATCAGATTCCTGAAATTGCGTCGGCACCGTATAAAACCGCCATACCATTTCGCCCGTCTCAACGGCATAGGCGCTAAAATAGCCGCGAACACCAAACTCAGCGCCACCGTTACCTATAATCACCTTGCCCTTCACAATGCGTGGCGCACCGGTAATCGTGTAAGGTTTGCCAACTTCAGTTGTCTGCTTCGACCAGACAACCGCGCCCGTGTCCTTATTGAGCGCAATTAGACGTCCGTCCAATGCACCAAGAAAGACTTTGTTACCCCAGATGGCCAGGCCGCGATTAACCACGTCGCAACATGCATCACGGGCTTTCGCCCCCGGAACTTCAGGATCAAAGACCCATAACAATTTCCCACTCTTTGCATCCAGAGCCGCAACGCGACTCCAGGCAGTAGTGATATACATGACTCCATCGGCAACAATAGGCGTCGCTTCCATACCGCGCCTATTCCCGGTTGCATACGACCAGGTGAGGCCTAATCGTCGAACGGTCCTCTGATTGATTTGATCGAGTGGAGAAAAGCGCTTCTCGTCATAGGTACGACCATGGGTCAACCATTGCACCGGTGTCTGGTTGGCGTTAACAATCTGCTGATCCGTGACCGCTTGAATTCCAAGGGAGCTGAAGCCAAGTAAAAGGGACAGGGAGAATATCAACAGGATTTTCATACAGGGGTCCCTCTTTTACTTCTAGGCTGGTAGGCATTATAGCCGTTCAGTTTGGAGATGGGATTAGTGTCAGTTGAAGCGCGCATTTATCAGGCAGTCAAACTCTCACACATCGTCCTTCCTCGCGCCCCTTACGTAACTGGCTTCCACAAGGTCCCTATTTATTCTTCACTGGAAGATTAGGGTATTATCCAGTCTGCAGAGCCTTTTATATTCATTGTAGTAATCGAGGAGATAGTAGAGCAGCGCATGGACAATCGTTGGCAAGATACGGAAGCCGCACTATATGCTACGAGCGATCTCGATATGCGAGTTTATACGTCAAGGCTGCTGGGAAGCGACCCGGACCTGGTACTTCATGGAGGTGGCAATACCTCCGTAAAGGCCAGGCAAAGGAATATTTTTGGGGAAGAAGAAGATATTCTTTTTGTAAAAGGTTCCGGCTGGGATCTAAAGACTATAGAAGCACCTGGGTTCTCCTCGGCAAAGCTCGAGGTTCTATTGAAGCTGGCCGAGCTTCCTGCCATGACAGACCTGGAAATGACACGGGAACTAAAAGCCTCACTTACAGAGCCGAGCGGCCCTTCTCCTTCAGTGGAAGCAATTCTGCATGCGTTAATCCCACTGAAATTTGTCGACCATACTCATACCGACGCTGTTGTTGCCATCAGCAATACAGCGGGTGGTGAAGAAACGCTGAAGACTATCTATGGAGAATCGGTGCTGATACTGCCCTACGTAATGCCTGGGTTTGTGCTGGCGCGTCAGGTTTATGAATCAACGAAAGACCTGGACTGGAATTCTCTCGAAGGAATTATCCTCCTACATCACGGCTTGTTTACCTTCAGCGATTCAGCAAGAACAGCGTACGACACAATGATTTCCCTGGTAAGCAGGGCGGAGGAGCACCTGGAAGCCGCCGGCGCTCTGAAGAAAATCGCTGAGGCCGACTATGCGCCCGTGCAAACAGACTTTGTCAGATTGTCAGAAGCCAGAAAACGCGTATCCACATTGCACGGATTCCCCATGCTGGCTCACTGGAAGCAGGATAATTTGAGCACTGGCTATGCTTGTCTGAAGAACATTGGTTCAATCGCGACCAGAGGACCGGTAACCCCTGACCATGCCCTACAGACAAAGCGCGTGGCTGCTATTTTTGAGGATGACCCTGAGCCTGGTATTGCGAGCTTCGCCAGCGGATATGAAGCCTATTTTGATCGTTATAAGAATGATTCCCTGACATGCCTGGACCCGGCTCCCCGGTTTGCTGTCTGGAAGAACAAGGGGTGTGTTGTTTTTGGTTCTAACGCAAATAAGACCAGCGTCGTCTCCGATATTCTTGATCACACGATAAAAGCTGTTCAGTGGGGTGAGGCGCTGGGTGGCTGGCAGGCGCTATCGGAAAAAGAAATATTTGATATCGAATACTGGGAACTTAAGCAGGCAAAGCTCAAGCTCTCTCCTTCAAGAAAGGCATTTGATGGAAAAGTAGCCATCGTCTCCGGTGCAGCATCTGGTATCGGTAAGTCCTGTGCTGAAGCATTCATGGCACAAGGTGCGGCTGTTGTTGCCTTGGATATCGACAAAGCGGTCGAGCAGCTTTTTGCCAGTAATAATTGTCTCGGCATCTCCTGCGATATCACCAGTGACGATTCGATTAAGTCAACTGTAGAAACATGCATTGCACGATTTGGTGGCATTGATGTACTTGTCTGTAATGCAGGCGTTTTCCCGCCAAGTCTCAAAATCGAAGATATGCAGTCATCAGCACTTCAATCTTCCATGGCGGTAAATTTTACTGGCCATGTAAGTATGATGCGCGAATGCCTGCCATTTCTAAAGCGAGGTTTCCAGCCAACGGTAATTATTGTGGGCTCCAAAAATGTTCCCGCCCCAGGGCCGGGAGCCGGGACCTACTCAGCTGCCAAAGCAGCACTCACCCAAATGGGACGTGTTGCAGCAATGGAGTTCGCTGATTACGGAATCCGCGTGAACACGCTGCACCCTAATGCAGTCTTTGATACGGGGATCTGGTCGGAAGAAGTGCTGGCGAAACGTTCAAGCCACTATGGTATGACCATCGAAGAATACAAAACCAGCAATATGCTGCATGCTGAGATTAAATCTGAGGATGTAGCGGGCCTGGTAGTAACGATGGCCGGCGATGCTTTTTCCAAGACCACCGGGGCGCAACTGCCTATAGATGGTGGAAACGACCGGGTCATATGATTCACTGGGAGCATGTTCAGAGCGGAGCAGCATATTCAGGACACCCAGGATTCACAATCGGTCCGGTTGTAAGAGATCACCGTAAACTGACGTAAGCCATATCGACTTGTTGGGTGTCCCAATCTTATTCCACTTGTTGGGTGTCCCAATCTTATTCTCATCCCCCAGGATTCACAGCTAATTCAGGACAGCCAGGATTCACAATCACTCCAATGGTAAGAGATCACCGTAAACTGACGTAAGCCATATCGACTTGTTGGGTGTCCCAATCTTACTGTTCAGGACACCCAGGATTCACAATCGGTCCGGTTGTAAGAGATCACTGCAAACTGAGGTAAGCCATATCGACTTGTTGGGTGTCCCAATCTTATTAGGATTTACCAGGATTGGCGGGCAGGTGATCGTAGGTGCCGGCTGGTCGCTTGCGTCTATACTCATGAATGATAGGAGCCAGTTCATCAGGAGCGGCACCATGAAGTATGACACTATCGGCACCCAGATCTAGCTGCCCCTGTATTGCTGCTACACATTGCGAAGGCGTTCCCCCTGCGGCTGCGGCCAGCCATTCTTCCGGAATCAATTCCGCCACCCTTTCCAACTCTTCAGTGGTCGCACTCTGATCCAGGGCTCCTGGAAACCCAGATACGAGAGGGGCCTGCCTAAACCTCTTCAACACATCAGGGTCCCAGTTATTCGTCTTTACCATCAGGTCGCCATAGGCCTGCAGATACGTACCCATCCTGCCGACAGTCTTTTTCAGTCTCAGACCATAGTCGAGGTGATCTCCAATCGTCGCAAAGCAGGACCAGATCCGCACCGAAGCCGGGTCCCTGCCAGCTTCTTCGGCTGCTTGCCTAACCTGCCTGACACATCGCTGCAGGGTTTCATCGGTAAAAAAAGTATGCAGTATCACACCATCGAATGCACGGCCTGCCAGGGCGAGAGAATTCGGGCCAAAGGCAGACATAATGATGGGAATATCCTCCCTGAATGCAGGGTCCAGCCTTAACAATGGCCACTTCCCAGCGGGCCCATTGTGAGAGATGATCGTCTCCCCCTGCCACATACGACGCATCAGCGCAGCAAAATCCTCCATCTGTGCAGTCGTAATTCGCGACAGCCCATAGGCACTAAACATCACCTCGATACCGCGACCCAGACCCAGGGCAAACCGGCCGCCGGTCAACCGATGCATGGTTGTCGCGTGCGCAGCAGTTACCAGGGGATGTCTGGTGTTTTGATTGGTGACACCGGTAGCGATGCCGATGTTCTCACTAACCGCACCAGCAGCACCGGATAGGGTCAGTGCTTCCTTTATGTTAAATCGTTCAGAGATGAAGCAGCCGCCGATCCCCAGTTCCTCAGCAGACCGCATTTCTCCAACCAGGTCCCGTGGTGATTCCGGGGCACCGGCAAGTGTATAAAATCCCAGTTCATTGAGTTGATCCATATTTGCGCACGTTCCCAGTAAACGAATAACATAGCAAAATGTAGTAACAAGACAAACAACCAGCAATTGAATCCCTTGGTTTGCTTCAGCGATATGCCTGCCCCGGTAATACCGACAAATATTTTTGCCAGTGCCCAGTGAGCAATACTAACTGGTGGTATGCTTCCTGAATCAGGCATATCGCTGGAGCAAACGCATTCCAGCCCGAGAGAACAGTATCGGTGACAGTTGAAAGAGCCAGAAGAAAACCGCTGGTAACCCAAGCGCCTTATAACCAATAGGATGGAGTAATACCATGGCTGAACTAATTTACAGTGAGTTCCGAGATCCCAAGCAGATGCTGGCAGATCAGGAATACGACGGACACCTTTCGCTCCATGATGACAAAATGGCCGAGGACCTGGGCTTCGCCGGCGCCCCAATTGAAGGGCCAACCCACTTCAGCCAGTTTGTTCCCATGCTGCATGAAATGTTTGGCGACAGGTGGTTCGAGCAGGGTTGCATCAGCGCGCACTATAAGAACATGGTTGTGGAGGGAGAAAGGGTCCGTGTATTTGCTGAGCCCTTAGCCGAAGGTTCAACCCTGACGCGTATCGGCGCTGAAAAGAGCGATGGCACGCCAGTCCTCACGGGCACAGCATCCGTTGGCCCTGACCATGGCAAAACAGAAATCAGTCAGCGGATAGAGATGCTGCGACCTTCGAAGCAACTGGTAATACTGAGCGACCTTAAGGTTGGGCAAAAAGGTGCAGGAAACCCTGAAAGTGCGATCATGGGAACTGACCAGCACATGGGAAAACTATATCCGTTTTCCATCAACGACAAGCTAAAGGTCATCACAGAGCTCCACCCCTACTACTATGCAGATCAGTCTCCCTGGGAAAATGCAGTTATCCCACTTGAAATGGTCAGCATTCTGACCCAGTACACGGGTGGTCGATCAGGTTTCAGATCCAGGGGACCTGCAGTCGGTATGTTCGCTGGCCTTGAAATTAAGATAATCGATGGTCCCCTCCTGGTAGACCATGCCTACAAGTTGGAGCGTGAAATTGTCGCCCTAAGCGAGAGCCGCAGAACCGAATCTAGCTGGGTACGAACAAGTGTATATGATGGCGAAAGCGACAAACTGGTTGCGGAGGTCATCCTTAATTCGGCAACCCTGAAAGCTTCCTATGCAAAATACGATGAAGACGCAGCAGCACTGGGAAAAGTTATTG